>Ga0123342_1004151_pt1 | contig 22451 bp, 10 predicted proteins | sample Turbeawhitnodule_FD_89960 | JGI IMG/M metagenome (GOLD analysis project Ga0123342, IMG submission 89960) | Root nodule microbial communities of legume samples collected from Mexico - Turtle bean Mexico white nodule | ecosystem: Host-associated > Plants > Roots > Nodule | place: Mexico: Nepantla... | reverse complement strand
ATTATTTTTTTATAATTTTGATTATATTTTTTATATTTCAATTTTAATTATATTTTAAATAAAAATTAAAATAATTTAAGTTTAAAATAAAAAGGGTAAAAGAGGAAATTAAAGTTAAATATACAACTTTCATCACATATTTGCGAAGAAAGTTTTGCAAGCAATTTTTTTTTCGATTTGCGTGCATTTTCGTTTTTATTACGTGGATTCATCTTCATTTCACTGTGAATAGTGTTTCTTTGCCTTTCAGCGCTTTGAAATTAACACAGCCTAAGTGGGAATGAGTTAGTTTTCACACTAAATCTTCTCTATTTTGCCTAATTTAGATGTCTAAATTGATGTAATATCTAAGAGTCTTTGCCACCTATTAGGATGCTCTTCATCTAAGCAACAATTTGACACAATGCAACCTTAGCTCTCTAGTTCTTCTTCTTGATGAATGACTTTATATAGGCACTAGACGAAGATAGTTGTTGAGAGATTGTTTTTAGCCGTTGAACAACTTCAGCTTCTATGCATATCCTTTATGCTTCCGAGCTTGATTGCATTCCATGCAACTTTAAATGTGTTCCTTCTTTACACAAGTCCTTGTTCACTAACAATGCTCATCCCATGGTAGCATAACCTTTTGCACAAATTCATGGTAAAAGTGCAGATCGTACAAATCAAACAATTGAACTAGAGTTGAAATGTTCTTTGTATGACGAGGTTGGTGAAGAAAACAACTTTAACCATTTTTTCAAGAGATAATGTGATGTTGACTTTAACTTTCACCTTTAACAAATCTCTTTTGCAGACAAAGACACTAGACATTTCTTATATCAAAAGAATAAGTGAAGTATATAAGTATATATATATATAATGTTAGTTGCGTGTATACTATTATTTTATAAGCATATAATCTTATCATATAAGCGCTTTATTAGACATAAATAAAAACTGTAAAATATTGTAGTGGTCATAATTTGTGATTTATATGAAACACTTACATTTTACATGATTTATTATTAAAATTATTCGTCTTATAAAAAATGCATGATTCATGTGTTCATAATTTGTGATTTTTAACACTTAATCAAAATTATAGAAGGTGTATTTAACGACTAAAATAACATGGGTTTAGGGTTTATGCCACATATAATCTTATTATGAATAATCACATTTTTTATGATAAAATAATCATCAAATACTTAAAAACAATGTTGGTTTGTAATATTATAATAATACATCTTAATTTTATCCCAAAGCAAGAAATAAATATAGGTTGCTTGATCCACGAATATATAAGTATTAGGAAGTAATTTAATTTTTATCTCTCATTTTTAAGTGGTATATGTTATTACTGTCTCAATCAAATAATTTTACAATGTTTTTGATGAAAAAATTATGAAAAGAGATTAAATTACAAATGAGAAGGAAATACAATTAAAATTTGAGGAAAAAGAATGAACAGTATTCATAGATAAAAAAGTACAAATATAATTATTTTTTAGTTACATTTGTAATTTTTTTTTTCAATAAATTTTTGTAATTTTATTTGAAAATTATGATTTTGGATAATTTTTTTTATAAAAATAAACAAATCATAATTTATAAATACAGTTTTTAGAGTGAAAATGGTCTTCTAAATACGACTTCACGACTTCAGAGTTTTTCTATACAAAATGGTATAATACGATTTCTACCGTAAAATCTATTCATAAGTATCATTTTTGTAAAATTTGTTTTTAACTCAAAATCTTAAGTTTTGAGAAAAAAGAAACAGTATGGTGAAAATACCCAGAAATGGATCACCCTAATGAGATGATTACTGTGACCGAGTTCGAATTTCAGAACTTCTACCATGGCATTTCGCGCACTTGCCCACTCCAACATCACACTCACCAGGTCATGCCGCACCATCATATTCACACGCTCTTCCTCCTTTTCTTCCGCGTGCCGGCGGAGAAGCCCCTCTCCGCCGCCGCCGCAAGCTCCTCCGTCTCCGAAGAAGGTGCCATTCACGGTGTCGGTTCACGGTAAGACATGGCAAGACCCGTATCACTGGATGTCCAACACCGACGACCCGAATCTGCTGGAGCATCTCAACCGCGAAAACGTCTACGCCGATGGCTTCATGTCCGACACCCTCAAACTCCGTTCCGTTCTGTCCTCTGAGATGAAAGCACGGTTACCGCCCACCGTTTCTACTCCCCCTGAACGTTGGGGACCCTGGTTGGTTCCGCCTTTCTCCTTTTTTCTTTTTGTTTTATTTATCGATGAAAAAATGTAAAGAATAATGTACCTTGTTAATCTTTGAAATTACCAATAGAGGTTAACTTAGTCTGTGAAGTTATAATAATGTCATTTTAAACCACAAATGCACTAAAGAATGATCATTGAAAAAATAGTCAAACCATTGACATTTTTACTGCGTTATCGAACCTATTATGAGTTAGTTGAGTTCCACACTAATTAGCTTCAATAGTCATACTGATCATTATCATGATTTCTGATTAATCGTTAAAGTTTTGAGAAATGCTACACCCTCTTTTGAATACGCACTAATACTATTACTTGAAATTTATTGAAAATCGTGAAATTTATGAGTCTAATTCTGTTTGAAGAATTTCTTTCATGATTTTGTAGTTTTCAATAAATTTAGTGACTAATAAGAGTGTGTTAAAAAAGTGTTTGTTAGAAAACGGGTTGTTAACCCTATAAAAACTTTACAATAACAATGCATAGAAATTAAAGTCTATTTCTTTTTATAAATTTAGAGAGTATTGAATTATCCAAAAATAAAAGACGAAGTAGATTAGTGATGACATGTCAGAGCTGAGAAGATATTTCTGGATGAAATTTTGCTTTTGATAGGTTTTATTTACGAAGTTTCTTTGGATGTATGATAATTGATATCCCGATTCTGCTAGTGTTAACATTGTATTCTTTTTGGATAAAAGTCTTGTATGTGTGAGAGGAGAGAGTAACTATGTTGACCATACAACTATACATGAAAAATTGAAAATGATTTACTTGAATCTAATCTTGACTATTGATGTATTCTTTTATTGTCAAGATTGCCTTCTTTCACCTGTGATATGGATGCACATGTGTTGCTTGAGGTAGAAAAATTGGGTGCCTCGTGCTGAATGTTTTGTGTATTATGGCAATTGCTGAATAATAGAACTAATATAAATGGCATCTGTAGAACTGTTGTTACCTGTGTAAGAAAATGAGGAAATAAGGGACCATTTGGTTTAAGAATTCATTTTTTGTTTTCTTTTTCTGCTTTCACTTTAAACTACAAACATGCCATTGCTTTCACTTTATTTCCAGATTTCCAAAGTTTGTTTAAGATCCCTGAAAACAGAAAATAATAGAAAATTGTTTTAACTTTTTCTTTTTCAAACTTTTGAAAATAAGAAACAAAGTATACACAAGGTAACAGTTTTGTAATAAAACGTGAAAACAGAAAATGAATACAAAAACAATTTCTGCGACCTAATGTCCACTAACTATAGCATTGTACCATTTCTCTTTACTTTGGTTATAAGTTTAATTGATTGCATTTTTCACCTCCTCTTTCTCAGGATGTATTACCAGTATATTCCCGAAGGAAAGGAATATCCTGTACTCTGTAGGAGGCTGGAAATGGAGAAAACTGGTTGGCTGAAGAATATTTTTCTTCACTATGGAATGACAAGATCAAAAAGGGAGGAGATTTTACTTGACTGGAATGAACTTGCGGAGAAATATGGTATGGCTCTTCTAGCCTCACCATTTATTTTGAGTTTTCATTCCTTTTCAAATCAGCAATAGTAGTTGGGGAAAGGAAGTTCTGGTCTCTGGATTTCTAATTATCACTTATAAATGATCCATAACTGGCAGAAACATGGCATCCTTACTCTGTCATATTTTAATGGAGTTAGTTAAGTAGCAGTTTACTGCTTCTAGAATTGTTGTTGAAATTGTAAAATCGTTATTAATCCAAACATATGCAAGCTTGGCATATTTAGTTATAAACTTGTTTCTCTTGGACTATAAAGATCTACAGCTTGGTCCTTTGGCCAGCCTTCATGAGATAATTTGTACTCAAATTGTTTAAATTCTATTGAAGTTCCTTGTTTTTTTCTTTCCTATTGGTGATTGTTGACATTTTAGTCAAAATTGCAGGGTATGTCAATGTTGGAACATGCAGAGTTTCACCTGATCACAACTACCTTGCATACACACTTGATATTTCTGGTGGCGAACGATACACACTTCAGGTAAAAGACCTCAGAAGTGGACTAATCGACCCAAAATCGGAAGTTGATGGTGCTGTTAGTTTGGCATGGGCTCAAGATGCAAGCTCTCTGTATTATACTCAATCAGATGAAAATCAGCGACCTTACAGGCAAAATCTTATCATTGGATTTTTCTTGTTAGTTTTTCAGGGTTGGGAAAAGGAATGGTTTTAGTTTACGATGCTATCCTAACTGTCATATGTTATTATGGCAGGGTTCTCTGCAGAAAACTTGGATATGACCATGTGGATGATTTTCCAGTATTTGCTGAAAATGATTCCAGTTTTTGTGTGGATATAACAAGCACGAAAGATGGGAAATTCATAACAGTGAATTCAAACTCAAGAACTTCATCCGAGGAAGGGATTTGCTTGTCTTATTTTATGAATACAGAATGAGATTATTCTTTTCTAGCGATTTGTTGATCTTGATTCTTATCACAGGTTTATGTTATAGATTCTGTCAATCCATCAAATGGTTTACAAAAGTTATGTAATCGTACTTCTGGTGTACAGTACTTTGTGGAACACCACTCTGGTTTATTTTATATTCTTACCAATGCTCCTATTCCTGAATCCCAGTGGTCTGGTCAAGGTTATTACTTGGTTAGATGCCAGGTTGAAGATATAGAATCAGCTAAATTGCAGGTTTGTTTTAATAGTTTTATACATCCTGATTTTGAGTTCTATTACCTGTTAGTGAGCGTGAATTGTCTCTAAGTCCCTCTTTGTTATGCTTATGTTTAATTTCAGAATATCATCCTTCCAGACAACGATATGGACATATGTGACATGGACATTTTTAATGGATATTTGGTTCTTTTCTTCAATAAGAAAGGTCTTCCTCTGCTATGTTCATTGAACTTTCCTATGCAAATTGATTTGAAGGTATATGAATTTCAATTTATTAAAAATTGTTGTTTATAACTGAATTGAAAGGTTTATGCCATCATATTTTCTTGTAGTTCACCTCTGCAGCATCTAAACCATTTGATCCTGATGAATATTCTCTTCGTACCACAGATCAGATATTCCACTATGATAACACAAACAAGTTTGTCACTGTATTACCTTCCAGGGTGTATAATATTCAACCCAATGCTAATTGAATGTAGTAATTTAAGGTAGATATAGAAATGTATAGAAGAGTATAATTGAAATGGCCATAAAACCAGAATCCAAATTGCTGTTTGGGTGTGTCTGTAGTTGGGTTACAAGTTTAGTCATTATATATTAAATTGCATTCTGTTGCTATGACATGTATACTACTGTCTACATGTCTAGTGAATTTCAGTGACTCTTATCTTCTCATTTCCTGAACTGACCATAGTATTATGTGAATATGAACATGGTCATCAAACCAGCGGGTTAACTCGCAAACCTGTACAAGTTTACAAGTTTGCTCATTGTCCACAAGTTGACTCATCTCCAAACTCATTTCTTGGTGGACTTGGAGCAAACTCCACTAGACTCGGTTCAATCGTGGCAGACTTGTGAGTTCAAGTTTGAGTTACTGAGTTTGTTGTTGGGTACAAAAATGACACAAAATCTTGTCATTTGATAAGAATGAAATAAATGATGAGTTTTGAAAACCCATATGGAACGATAAGGTTGGGTTGCAGCTTCTCCAAACAAAAAACCTACCTCTAGTGGTCATGATCAAATTTTGTGTGTGGTCTCCAACTCGCATCGCTTTGCATTGTGTCTTCTATGGTGTTGTTGTGTCTTCTCCGCATCCTCTCTTTTGCAGTCGTCACGTCGCAACATGTCTTCTAAAGCACGATCATGTATTCTCTGCACCTTATCTATGATTGTCGCCATGTCATATCTCCTCCAACAATGTTGTGTTCTTTGAGTTGCGTTTCGTTTCTCCAAAGAGGTGAGTGTGAGTTTTGTTTTCCCACCACCACTTCATTTTCTTTTTAATTTTTTTCTTCTAATTTTAACACTAGTAGACTCTGTTATTTATTTCTTTTGTTCTTTTTTTTTTTCTTTATGTTGGATTGTTTTGTTTTTGTTTTTTTTTTCTATTTCATGTTTAGTTGCAAAAAATTTACAATGTCCAGAAGTGAGACTAATTCAAATTCTTCTGATGCCAATATAGATGCATACTCACTTCCTAGACCTAGAAGTAACAATTGTTGTAGGAAATAAGGCATGTTGGGTGGAAACATGGAGTAGATGTTTTGAGCAATGGAGAAAAGGTTAAATGTCATTATTGCTTAAAGACATCTAGTGGAGGAGTTTTTAGATTCAAGTTTATCTTGTTGGTACTAGATATGATTTCGAACCTTGTGCCTTAGTGCCAAAAGAAGTTAAAATTGTAATGATGAAAGTCGTGATAGAGGCTAAAGAAGCATCAACGAAGAATAAAGACTAAAAAACATGGAAGAGTTTGATGATGAACAAAATGAAAGGATGGATACCGCTCAAAGTAGTAGTAGGATGTTAAAAAATAAAGGAAATTGTGAAAAAATATGTAAACAGTAAGCAATAATTATGGAATTACTTTTCTTTATATAAAAAAGAAATACATTGGTATTTAAAGGGAAAACGAAATCCTAATAAAAGGAAATAAATCTCCTTAAATAAAGACTCTAAATCAGGAGTAAATCTACCAAAATAACTCTTAATTGCAATCCCTTAATTTTAGGGATTTCTTATGAACACATCTATATTTATTATTTAATCAAACTATATTTATTGTACATTAAATGTACAATTTACACCCATATTTCAACACCCCCTCTCAAGTTGAGGAATAAATTTCCTCCATCCCTAGCTTGGTTATGAGATTATGGAAGTCTGAGGCATTAAGTCGTTTTGTCGGCACATCACCACCTATTGGATGGACATAATGTATGACATGCATACTAATGTAAACCTTAGAAGGATGAAAGTACATTAAAGGTTCTTCTGGAAAAGGTCTATTATATGGTCACAATAATCATACTAAAGTTGTTTGTTATTCAAATGTTGATTGAGTAGGATCTCCTTCTGATAGAAGATCCACTTCTGGATATTGTGTTTGATCTCTTGGAAGAGTAAGAAACAAAATGTTGTGGTGAGATCTAGTGCAGAAGCAGAATATAGAGCTATGGCCGCAACTACTTGTGCTTACTTGGTTTAAAATTTACTTAAAGAATTGCAATTTGGAGGAGTCATTCAAATGACACTTATATGTGACAATCTGATCACCCTTCATATTAGCTAAAATCCCATTTTCCACGAAAGAACCAAACATATTGAGATTGATTGTCATCTTATTTGAGAAAAAATTGTATTTGGAGACATCAAAACTGAGTTTGTTAATTCGAATGATCAATTAACAAATATTTTCCCTAAATCTTTATGGGAACCTATAATTGATTATATTTATAATAAGCTTGGTACATACAATTTATATGCAGCAGCTTGAGGGGTAGTATTAGATGTAATGGGGTTAGCCCATACATTTTGTATGTTTCTTATCTATAAATACATAATCCTATGTGTTCATTATATATAAGGGATTAATTCTATACCTCTGTTTTTACTTTATTTTCACACATTGGATATTTGAGACATCTCAAAAGGAGTAGATAAAGTCTTTAAGATGTTGAATGATGCTATGGAATTTGTTAGAGAGGAGAATGTAGTGCAAGTGATTATTGATAATGTTGCAAATTCCAACACATCAGGAGAATTGTAGATGCAAAAATGAGAGCATTTGTAACGGACTTTGAAGATTTTGAGAAGCATTTGAAGGTTGATCAACTTATTATCACGAAGGAATGAAGTATCACGACCTACATTTATGGTAGAGTGATGCTAATCAACCGTTGAAGAAGTTTACAAAATGGAAGAGGCTTGATAGGCTTGGTATGACTAGATTTTCCACGACATATTTGACTTTAGCATGTCTTCATAAATTGAGAGCATCATTGATGAGCTTATTTAGCTCCGAAGAGTGGTAAGCAAGCAAGTTTGGAACTTTAGTTGTAAGAAGAAAAGTTGAGAATGTGCTATTAGATAGTTGCTTTTGGAAGAATGTAACCATTTGCCTCAAAGTTGTTGCCCTTCTTGTAGTGGTCCTTCAATTAGTGCATTTAGATATAAAACCCGCAATAGGCTACATATATGAAGAGATGGATTGTGCACAAGAGAAGATTAAATATAACTTTAACAATGTTAAGAAAAGGTAAAATTTCTAAACCTTCTCTTGTTTAAAACTTAATTATTTGTTTGTGCAATTGTTTCTATTATAGCATTATTGGTATTTTCATAGTTATGAACATGTTTAGAAGATTATTGATGAGAGGTAGGATAATGAGTTTCACAGGCCTTTGCATTCAATTACCTACCTTACCTTTACTTGCACTACGAACCTAGTTTCAGAAATGATGATCTTGAGGTGAAAAAGAGGTTGTATATATACATAAGAAGATTTGTCGAGGATGTTGCAGAAAGGAGAAAGAATAAGTTGTAACTTATTGTCTTTCATTATGCAAAGGATACCTAGAAAATGGTGGGCGATTTCTAGGAATGAAACTCCAAAGTTGAAGAGATTTGGTGTTCGAGTTTTGAGCTTGACTTGCAGTTCCTCATCTGATAAAATAGTTTTTGATGCCAATGTTGATCATGAACTCTGTTATCGAGGGAGCTTGATAGTGATGAAGAAGATGATTAGAGGATTGGATACAAAAACTTGAAGATATTTTCCACTTTTAGTTATTTAATTGTTATGGCCTTAAGAATGTATTTTGTAATTGTATGAAATAATCTATTGGTGTAGTTTAAATTATATGTAATTATGTGCACTGTAGTTAGAATCATACAATTTGAATTGTTATCCATTAGAAAAATCTTCCTCCGTGATACATATCATCGGATGAATCGTTTTGTAGCTTGAATTGTAGAATCAGATATGAAAGGTGTGATTTGCGATTCAGTTCCCATTGTACACAATTCATGAGGAGGGAACAAAAATTGAAAAAACAGGAAGAAGCTCTGCCGAGAAGAAACACAGTGGAGAAAACGAACAATGGAGAAGACGAACAACGAATAGGACAAATAGTGAGACCAGAGTCCGTGAATAGGTTTTGCACTTTAGGATATATTATACATATAATATTTTACAATCTTAATATGTTTTTTCATCTTTTGCACTGACAACTTTAACAATGTGCACCTGCATTTATCTTTTGCACTAATAGTAATATTTTATAACAAGATATTCTTTATTTTTTATTTTTCTTTAAAAAATTATTTATTATTTAAGGTTCTGTTTATTCTATCTCTTTGGAAAAAAATAATTATTGTTTAAATTAATATAAGTCTTATTGTATTTTTTGTTAATTTTCTATACAAAATTAGTTATTGTTTATTTATTCTTTTTATTTTATTTCCTTTTTAATAATTTAGTTACTTTTTAAATTAGTATATATTTATTCTTATAATTTTTTTATTCAAAATTAGTTGTTGTTTAAGGATTCTTTTTATGTAATTTTTTTGAAAAGAAACCAGTGATTAGTATATAATTTTTATTATATTCTTTATTTTTTACTTTCTTTAAAAATTAATTGTTAAGGATTCTGTTTATTGTATTTTTTAGGATTCATAAATTTATTTATCATGTATCTTACTATTCGTAGTAAGATTCGGTTCATGATTCGGAATAAATGAAAAACTATTCACGATTAGAATCTGAATCTTTATTTGATAACCATAGTAATGTGTACTACTAAACTTAATTATTTTAGAATTATGGAATTATTGTTTACTATTTTGATTAACTTTGGTGTTGAAATATATAATTAGTACGACATTGTATTTATTTTTCATATGACATAGACTATTATGTATTTGGGATTCGGGTCTACACGTCTACACCCGAGTCTGATAACCTTGAATATGAATGTTGAACTCTAAAGTGGTTGATGAACTTTGTTGGATTGGATCTATTTCCTGAGATTGTGAACTATTTAGACAGTTTCTTAGGCTGGTAGTTTGCAATTGACCTTGGAATGTGCCAGTGCTTATTTTCTATACAAAGCTTCATTAAGATGAAACATAAATAAACTGTTTTATTCCAATTTAAACCCTTCATACATTAACATATGACCTTGAATTTCTTTGTAGCATCAATCATATATTCAAGACCTAAAACCATGGTACTTTCCTCTGCCATCAAATACATGCAGTGTCAGTCCAGGTTCAAATCATGACTTCCTCAGTATGGTTTACCGTGTGGTTCTTTCATCACCCGTGGTATGATTACTTGTAATTAGGAATGCAATATACATTTGTAGATTCAGTGATGATTTCGTAATTTGTGTTGTCCTGAAATATCAATTTAAAGATTTTATAATGAATAGTCTACTAATATTGAACTTTGTGGGTGTTCTGCGCATGGCGCTGAATACATATGTAAGAATTCACATCATTGATTATTCTAAAGTTTATCAATATGTATATGGGTGTGTGTTTGTTACTTTGCTTTGCATGGTTCATCATGTTCCATTTAGAGACATGATTTGAAATTTGGATTTTAAATTATAATCAAAGTTCCTTTTTAAACACAATACTTAATTTAATCTGCTTTGTAAAGTGTAGATATAGTTTGTGACTTTTCTTCCAACTGCTAATATTAACCTGAACTACTTTGAAAATTGTTGTCCCTCAGAGTTTGCAGAAAAAAGGGAATAACAGTCTTTGACTTTTTAATTTTGTTCAATTTTATGACAATTTATGATATATATTTCCTGTGAGATGCCCTTGGTCTTGCTTAATAAACCACACACTACATATGTAGATTACTTGCTTAAAAATGAAATTTAAACATCAAACAAAAAGAATATTATGACTTTAAGTTTCCTTGAAGTATTCTATTTGCAGATTACTTTCTTGGTAATATGTTAATGTATTAAAAAATTAAGACTTCTCTTGTATGCTTAAAACTTGTTTGCAAGAACAGTAAGACAGTGGAGGAATTTATTGCAATTGCATTGTCAAATTCCTGCCCTTCTTCCAGATGTTTTTGGCATTGTAATATTTTATCACTACCCTTTATAATCTATATTTTGGAGACATCCTATAAATGCTATTTATTTATAATTGTGCGAGCTGAGTATTTGATAGTGCTGTGACTTGTGACTTGTGATAATTGTTCAGCTTCAGACTTTGCAATTTATGGCCTTGCTAATTGAATCAATTGTTGCACATTGGGCCATTTCAAATCTACTCAATGAGCATATGTAATTACTAGAAGTAATTTTAATTAATTAAATGTGTATGATTTAATTGAAGTGCATATTTTTGAAGTATTATATCTATGATTTATCTGCTTTAGTTTGGAAGCTTCTTCACTTTCTGGGGTTTGGGTGAGTGAACAGATGCCGGATTTAGTTGTTGACTACGACATGTCAAAACTTACATACTCTATTGTGCATCAAGAGGAAGTGAACTGTGATTATGTTGGTTGGTCATGCATCCCAACTTTTGAGCTAACTAAGAGTACAATTCAAGAGGCATGTAGTGATAAGAAAGAATGTGCCAGGAGTTTTAATTCACAGAGATGGAAGGACTTCTCTCAAATATACTGTTGTCAGAGGGAGGAAGTTATTTCCCACGATGGTGTAATGGTTCCACTAACCATTGTGTACTCTAGAGAATCCTGGAAGAAGGGCCAATCCCCTGGACTCTTAGTAGGCTATGGAGCATACGGAGAAGATCTGGATAAGAGCTGGTGTTCAGAGCGCCTGAGTTTACTGGAGCGTGGTTGGGTAGTGGCATTTGCTGATGTAAGGTTGGTTGCCTGACATCTATTTCTACAGTTTAGTTTTCTTGTTGGCCTTTCATGAGTATATGATACTGGCTTGTTTCTTATGATATGCATAAAAGTTTTGCACTTATGGCCCTGTTGACCATGACAAATGGGATAACTTTATAATGTTTTTTTGTAAGTTTTTATGTTTTCAAATTTGAAGTATGCGGCAACTTGTGTTGTAACAGAGGTGGTGGTGGTGGAGGTCCTTCATGGCATAAATCTGGGAGTGGATTAAACAAACAGAATTCCATATTTGATTTTGTATCCTGTGGCAACTACTTAGTTAATAAGGGTTATGTTCAGAGTGATCTGCTTTGTGCTACTGGGTGGAGCGCAGGCTGCCTTCTGCTTGGTGCAGCTATGAATATGTGCCCCCAACTCTTTCGTGCTGTTATATTAAAAGTAAGTTTAATATAATTGTGATTGTAACATAATATGAAGGATTGCTTTTGAGCTTTTCAGAGATGGTGAGCAGTGAGAAAATATCTTGCAGATTTCAAATTTAAGCCTTCAATTAGCACCATGTCTCTACTGTTTGGCTGAAATTCGTTCATTGCAATGTTTTTGTCAGAATTCAAAAGACTAAACAATTGTCAACCTTTAGCGATAGAGAATATATTACAAGGTTACTAGAGAGGCAGAACTTTGATATTTGGAGAAGAATTACTTTCAAATGTTTTTTGATGAATAACATACTTAGTAAAATGACCTTTGGAGGACCAAAATTAGCCTGTGATAATCTGAAATCATATCTCACTAGGTGAGCCTGGAAATGTATTATATAGCTCTTTTAATCTGTTTGCCTTTCTTGTTTCTCTCTCCCTCTCTGTGAATTTTTTATTTAGATGTCCATTAATTAAAATGCTATTTGTCTTTAACTGTCATGCACTTTTATCATGTAGGTTTGGTTGTGCTTTGAATTTTATGCACCAATTAAAAAGTGTCATATTTACTAAATTAAATAATTTCACTCATTTTTTATTTATTTATAGCTGATCGTTAATTTTATCAGTTCACATTATTCACATTTTCATATTTCTAAATACCTCTCTGATAATTGGATGGGTTATATACACCAGGTACCTTTTCTTGATATATGCAACACATTGTTGGATCCCAGTCTACCCCTCACAGTTTTAGATTATGAAGAATTTGGCAATCCTCAGCTACAATCAAATCTTGATTTTATTCTTAGTTATTCTCCGTATGACAACATTCCTCCAAGCAGTTGTTTTCCTTCAGTTTTGGTTACGACAGCTGTTAATGATTCAAGGCAATCTTTTTCTTCCTAATCATCTATCACGCACACACAATATTATTGATATGCATATTTTACATCTTAATTATGCATTTAGCAACTTCTAATCGCTTCAATAATGTTGATGTTAGTATTTGACATTCATTCTCAGGGTTGGAGTTTGGGAAGGTGCTAAATGGGTGGCTAAAGTACGAGATAGTACCTGCCCTCATTGCTCTCTTACTGTCATCATGAAGACAAGTATGATAGGAGGGCATTTTGGCGAAGGTGGTCGCTATGCTCAATGTGACGAAACAGCTTATGAGTATGCTTTCCTCATGAAATCTTTTGGAATTTCAAAAGAATGAGTATATTTATTAGGTCTGCAGTTCGAAGGATATCAGTGAAAGGCTTTCCTTTGGGTCAATGAAATTTTTCTATCCTCCTATTGCACTGTTTTATACCTAGGCTCCATAGACGCAGATAAGTTTGAGCATCTATGTTTTCCATGGCTTGTCCCACACAGAAGAAAGGCAACTCAATGCATGCTGACTTTGCTAGCGTCTTTGGAGAGTGATAATATGAACTGCGAGATGTTAGCAACTTATCCACTTATTAGATAGGAAATTTAACAACTGGGAAATGAAAATATGATTCGGGATTTTAAATTTGTTGCATAGAAGCTTTCTATCGTTATGCTATCTGCAGAATCTTCCTCCCTGTCCTTGCTGGGGTTCATGTGGAGATTGAAACTCTGTAGTTCACAGAATTCTGCATGGAGGCTGGTTCATTTTCAAGCCAGCAATTGAAGGTGTTGAGAGTGAAGTCTGAAAACGCAAGTACTCAGCAATTGAAGGTGTTGATGTCCTTTCGCTTTAGCTTCTTCATGAACCTCTTATGGTTTTGGTAGTTAGCATTTTACATATCCCTTTTAATCTCTTAAACTACCCTTTTTATGTATATGTTTCTACATAATGATTTTCTTAATAACTTATTCATTTCGATCTACGATGAACTCTAGTATACACTTTAAATTGGTTAATATAAGGTAGAGGAATTCAAATATGCTTACTGGTTTGTTAAGTTCGTGGACATATGATGACATATTTTGTGCATACATATTATATTATATTGTAAACTTAAAATATTTTCAATATGATTTATTTTTAAATCTTAAGTTATTTTCTTTTAATAGTAATAAATCGTGTTTAATATATATATTTGTTTTAATTTTGTAGTTTTAACTTGTGTTTTCAGTTAAGTGACTTCTGCTTACTCTTTTAGTCATAATATTTTTTATAGATATTAATTTTGGTTGATTCTAATTACATTGGATTCTATATTTTTTAAGCTTCCAAATGAATATATGGTTGGCTGAATATAAAATTTTCTATTTTTTTATGATTTTTTTAAGTTGAGGCAGGTTTGTTTAATTATTTTTGTGTAAATAAATGCAGATTCAATTTTTCTTATTTTAAATTAGACTTTTGTAATTGAGCTTATCAACCTAATTAGAATTTGAATTCACATTTAAATCAATAGTCACTCCAAATTATATATATATATATATATATATATATATACTAAATATTTTCTAAACATATATTTGTTTGGTTCAGTTTTAGAAAATGTTTTTTCATCCCATTTTCTTTTTTTTTTCTCTTATTTTTTAATTATCTCTTCATCTTATTCTTTCATTTGCGTTTTCTATTTTTCATTCATGAAAAACTAATTCTTGAGGATCAATTTACAAAATTAAGATCAAACAATTTGATCTGAGTTTTACACTAATAATTTAAAGCTCTAAGTATTCTTCTCTCATATTTGTCTTTTTGCCTTTCATGATATTAATTTGTGTTTCTGATTTTAGAAATCAAGTAGGAATCAATTGAATCTTGATTTAATAATTAGATATGATTAAATTCAATGATATTTTGATATGATTTGTATTATTGATTTAATTGATTAATTGAATCAGTTGAAACTATTTGAATCTATATATAATTATAATAAGAGGAGTTATTTGGTTCTTGAATTATAAATTCACTTTCATTCTTTTTATATTTTCATTTTTTTCAACGGTTGTGTTTTTCAATCTTTGTTTTACATTTTTCAATTCTTAAACTTCCAAATTTAATTTGTAAAAGAATATTAAAAATCTAATACAATCAATATGTGTTCTTTGATAATAACTTAGGTTATGATTTATATTACAAATTTTTTAGAAACCTTAAAATATTTAATTTGAAATCGACATTAAAAATCAAATGTCATTGTTGGAGACATATTATTGTGTCCAATTGCTAATTTTCTTTCTCTTTTTTTCTTTGTAATATATGTTGTACTTTTCATATATCTTAATTCATTTTCCACTTTCGTTTTTGTTTGCTTTTAGTATTTTTTCTATTTCAATTTACTTGTTTTTAATCTATTCTTATTATGTATTTATTGTTGTATATGTTCATCATATTTACTTGTTGTATTTTGTTGTTGTTTTGGTTATATTTATTGTTTCTATCTCAATCTTTTGTTGTTGTTTCTAATTTCTAATGTTGTTATTTTGTTTTCCATTTTTTGTTGTTATTTTTTGTTTTTAATTTTGTTGTTTATGTTTTCGCTTCTTGTTGTTGTTATTCTTTTCTGTTGCTATTTTTTAATTTATGTTTATGTTGTTGTTATCTATCTTTGCTATCTTTAATTTATGTTTTTTTTTTTAGTTTTCCCTTCATCTTAGGCATTTATTTGACATAGTTAGACATTAGATAGAATTTTTGAACTTTTTTTTGTGTGGTTTTTACTTATGCTAGAAAGAGATTTATCAAAACCGTACATGATCTATATGTCATACTTTCATGATACATGCTTTTTACACTATCCATGTTCAAGTGTGAGTTCTATATGTTGTTTGGTGATTTTTTTTTTTATGTATGATCACATTAGTTCCTGAGCATTGTATTCATTTTGAGATTGATAAGACATTCCATAGGTTTGGTAAAGAAAAAAAAAATATGTATTTCATTTTTTCTTTAAAGAGTCATTTTGACAACATAGTTCATTTTCCATAGTATAATTCATTTTGTGGTTATGTTTTTTAAAAAATTTGTTGTTCTTACGATTGTGTTCTATTTAGTTTTCACTTTTTGTGAACATGATTTTGGTTTTACGATTAATGAATTAGTATGTTCACAAAATAAATTTTCAGTGACTTGTTCATATTTATATGAAAGTTATTCTTTCAACATGTTCTACCACACAATTTTCAAATGCAATATGAGCTTCAGTAACAACTAAAATCTTATGAGGAATACTTTCAACAATCCCATCATGATGAACATGAGCAAATTCAGTCCTCCTTTCAACAATATTTAATGCACAACATCAACAATTTGTACAAATTGAAATAAATACTACTCCTTGCTTTGAACAACCATTTTAAAGGAGCTTGTGGGGGCAAATAAATGTGAATAACATAAAATTTTAACTAGTACATAAGCTAGTTGTATGATAATAGAAAATCAAATTAGTCAATTAGCGACTTGTGTGCATAAAAGGAAATCTCAAACCTTCTGAGGATTTGCCTACACAAATTGTACAAACTGTAATCCTCCAAACAATGTAAGTGTCATGTCATTTGATACAAATGAAAATGTTGAAGAACTTGCATAACAAGAAAAGAACGAAGAAGATAAATAAGAAGAGAAAGAAGATTTCATCACAACCACTCTTATCTAAACTATTGAGTATTGCTTGGACAACAATCATTTCTATCTAAGGCTTGATTATTTTTTTTGAAATTTAGCGACTCCTAACCAAAACAAGGGTTTGCGAAGAAGTCTAAAATATCATAAGGTTTTGCTTACTGGAAAGAGATGTTACATTTTTCAACAAATACAATGATTATACATTCTTCTAAATTGCTATTGAACTTTCATCTTACTATATCTATTTGAAAAAATGTTGTCCTACAAACAAAGCATATTCGTGATTAATTTATTTTATGTTAAATAACATTGAAAACAATTAAGGTTCTATTGGCACTAGTGCCAAAATGAAGAAAAGAGCGCTATTTATTTAGTGCGGTTTTGCGCTTAAACACATTCGTAGAAAACACAGTGACATTTTTGAAATTAATTTGATTTACAAATACGGCTAAACGTAAAAACCGCATTTGTAAATCAAAAGGTTTTGCCTTGGTCATGATTCCATTGTCTCTTTGCAACACATGCTTTCCTTACCTCCTCTTTGTATCTATTAATCCACCACAAGAAAATCATAAAATAGAAATCAATTTTAGAAACAAAAAATACTTAGTTGTTAATTGACTAAATTAGATATTATTTTAGAGACTAAAAAAATTATTGATATTTAATTAGTTTTCTATTATTGATAAATAATTTCTAAATTGGTATCTAATTAACTAACAAGGTGGAATAAATGGCAATTGCTAAACCAATTTTAAATACTTAGTGATCTATGCATAGGTTATCTCATGGTAAATGTAGCAAAAACCTAACATTGAAGTTAGAGCATGTTGAAAAATATAAAATTAGTCTTACTTCATATATAATTTTTTTTCTTATATATCCGGATTATCAAATAATATATGCAATACATTTTTTTAAGTTCCCTAATATAATAAAAAAATGTTTAAATTACGGAAAATTGAGAATTCATATTCTTAAATTGAATTTCGTTAAATTTGTTATGTAATTATTATGATTAAAAGAGTAATTAAAGTATCAATTTTCTTACTTATTTGAGTGTATGGAATATTTTTCCCTTTTAAGTTTTTCAAAACATAAGCAATATATAGAAGAAGGAAAATGAAGTTACCAAAAATTTTACCGTGTGTGACCTAGGTATAGAAGAACTGTGAAAATCTCTTGCTTAATAACCTTGCCTTCTCCAACTTTTCATCCTTAGAAATCAATCCTCTTGAACCTGTTCATCTGGGGAAATCTCTTCAACACCAACACAGCTCTTGTTTGAATGTTTTTTTTCTTTCTTTCCCTCACAAAACTTTCTCTTCATTCTTCATATCCATTTCCTAACCTTGCAGAACGAATCATACAAAAGATAGATTTTCTCTCTCTTTTTTATTACCACACACTCTCACACACATGTAGTAAATGAAAAGAAGATAAATTTGAAGGCATATAGTAATATGAGATATGAAGCATTGATCAATGTGATTGTTGAAGAGGTGAATGATGAGAAATTGCAAGGTTTTGTATCTGATGCCATAATGAGTAGTGAAAAAGGCAGATTCATCATGGTTGCTCCAAAGAGATCATCCATGTTGAGGCTTTGGACACTTAGACTTGCATTTCTGATTATGCTTTGGACCATTGTAGTTCAACTCAGAGGCTTTGGTGACATGCTAACTCCTTCAATGTTCAACACTCATTCTGCCTCCTCTCTACCACATCATAGTACGTATCTTAACCTTCTGCAAATTTCTCATATTAAGAATGTTTGTTGGAAGAATTATAAAGTCTAATAATCACAAGGTTTGCCACTTTTTTTTGTCATACAATAAATAAATAAAATGAATCACTTAAGAGGTGATTCAACTCGTATACATACTAACTGCATACTCAAAAGAAAGATCCAATATCCTTCTCAAAATCATCACAAGATTACTACTGAGAATGTCGTGTTTATAATAACTATGTAACCTTAACTGTCATTTTTGTCTTCATATTCTTTTATTAATATGATTTGTCTTTTTTTTTTTTTATTTTGTTTGTTTTAGTGTCTCATGTTAAGATTTTTACTATGTGAAGTGATTAACAGAAACTAGAAAATAGGTTTGATGTGGTTTAATGCACAAGAACTTGTAGAACGAAAAAAATTCAATGCAAAAGGGATTTTTATGTCAAAAGACTACAATTTTATAAAAATTAAAATAACCATAAATTATATTTTTGGTCTCTCTTTATTCTGATTACATGATTTTGGTTTTCTTATTATTTTTTCTTCTCATTTTCTTTTAGAAAATTCATAATTGTAATCTAATTTTTAATTTTGCATATACTTTTTTTTAATATATTTTATTAAATAAATTATTTCTTAGTAATACTTTAAATTAATATGTTAGATGCAAGATTTAATTTGAAAAAAAATAAAAGAAATAAATATATACACAATTTACTAATATAGAAAAATTATGATTTTTCTAAACTAAAGTCTAAAATGACGAACAAAGAAAATAGAAAAACGAAAATTTCATACAAAAATTAAAAAATAACTGAAATTGAAGGACATATGTCAAGAAAAAAAAAAAAACATTATAAGTAAAATAAACTAATTTTAAACATCAAAATAACTAGTTGCTATATTAATTAAATTAGAGATATTTCATAAACTAAAAATCTATTGTTATCTATTATTAATAAAAACTTATAAAGAGTTTTTAAATCTGTATTTAATTATTTTATAAATTTTTATTAATAATAGAAATTAATTTAGATATTAATAATATTTTAGTTTTTAAAATAATATATAATTTAATTAATATAAAAATTAATTATTTTCTATATTTAAATTTATTGTTATTTAATAATTTTGTATAGTGTTTAAGTACTATATTTCCTTTTCTATACTACATTTATTTTGAAATATTCTAGCTAGATTTGTCTTCTATTTTTTTTTTATTAAGAAGCAACGATTGAATCCCACTTGTAGAGATAAAACTTTTCTGACCATCAAGAAATAAGGTTAAAGTTGTTTTTTGCATTGCATTCACAATTTGGTCTATCAATGAAATCACAATTTTCCTTTTTCCTTCAAAAAAGTAATGTGGCTAATATGATTCACTTGTGATTCTGAACTTTCCTTAAAACTCATATCAATAACATCTTAGCATACCAAGTTAACACTCTTTTGGTTTCTTTTCACTCTATAAGTAATCTCATAAAAATAGTAAAATATAATTTGATTTAAGAACATTTTGTTCTACTTTCCATTATCTATATACTCCCCATGGCATAAACCACCAAAACAAATTTGCCATTCTCTTTCTACCCTATCAATGAATTTTCCTTTAAAAAATGCCTCTAATAACCAAAAATCAATGGTGTTATTTAAAACCTTGCCTTGTATATATATGTACGCAAAAACCTAAACTAGCACTTAATCATTCTGCATTTTATCTATCATAGGCATCAACATCACATTAATTTGCACTCATCATGCTTTCTACAAATCAGAGGCTAAGCTCCATTATAATTTCTAGATTTATTTTATGCTTTTTGGATGTAGTGATATTGTATTATTTTAACTTTTTAAGTTCTGATTGGGTTAATTAAGGTTTTTGGATTTATAATTAGAATATTCGGCAAATCTAATTAACATAATTAAAGTTTACGAAATAAGATGATTGTACATTGCTACACCATAAAACCCAATTAAATTTTAATTGGAAAATTCAAACAGTATGATTATTAAGTTTGGAGGATTAAAATCACAGTTAAACCTGAATTTACTTAAATAATAGCTTAGGATTTAGTTTTTGTGCATTTTTTCTATCATATATATCAACCATGAAGAGATAATTGATTTATAATATGTAGCTGAGGACAATGTTTATTTTATAAGTTGTTGTTGTAAAAATGAGGTGAATTTAAACTCATTTTTAATATCATATTGAAGTTTATTTTAACTACTCATTTTTTATTAAGTCGCTTATCAGACCTTTCACAAATATTTATTTTTATGTTAAATATGGGAAGTTTTTATTTTATCAACAAAAAATAATAAATAAATATAGATCACTTCAAGATAATCCAACTCTTATACAAAAATAAAGAGAAAAATAAGATAAAACTGTACTAGTATGGGCAGAACAGTTAATATCACAACTCGACTCCCACGACCGAGTCAACCGGCTCCCATGCGTCCATGTGAGCCGATCGACATATCCAATCCATTAACGCTCAAATCAAGGTCAGCACAGCTAAATCACCATTAAGAGTTAAGTAATATGCTTCTAAGTACGATCCACTTCAATAATTCGGCCAAATAAGGTAAGCCCATTAAAATAATATAAATAACACATATTCCAAGAACAAGGTACGTCATTACTTACTGTACACATCCGAGTGTCGAGTGCCCTTTGCTGACTTGAGCGTCGAAGTGCCTTCTGCGAGTACGTCATTCGGTATTCTCTAGGAGACCAACCAACAAAGACCTGAAGGAGCATTAAGAAGACTAAAGGAGTAACCTGAAATGCAGATTGACCGACTAAGAAAAGGGAAGAAGATCAATAATTTTCTAGGTATCATCTCCGTAACAAGAACAAAAACCTTACACTTTAACCTAAATCAATCTCCCAACAAAAATTGTTGACTAACCCAAAATTCAAAAAAATCACCTACACAAACTCATCCTTAACAACCGTGAGAGTATACCTAACATATCAAATTCCAAAAAAACATGACATGGATGAAAATTTTAAACATGGACATGATGAAAATATCTTATCGTGTGTTTCGATGCAGGGATATACGAGAATAATGGGTATGTAATGGTTTCTTCAAATGGAGGATTGAATCAAATGCGAGCTGGAGTAAGGTTTTGTGAATGATTGCGTGCAATTCCTCACTTTCCAATATTAATTTGTTTTCTGAATTGTGCAGATATGTGACATGGTTACCATTGCAAGATATTTGAATGTTACATTCATACTTCCTCAACTGGATAATACCTCCTTTTGGAATGATCATAGGTCAGTCGAACCACTTTACAAAATTACAATTTTCTTAACATTTCTTCATATCACAACAAATCTTTTATTCATTTTAAGGTTTCCAACCTTGTGAGATTTAAGAAATTTATATATTACTTATATAAATAAAATGGTTTATATAATTTAATTAATTCTAAATGAAATATATAATTTCTACGCCGTCTTCAATCAATAAAAAGAGAAAGAAAATTAATGTTTTTCATCGCAGAAGAAATTAATAGAAACTCTTTAAGTTTGATGTCGAATGTAAAATTAACCAAAAAAAAAAGCATATTGAAGCAACTCGATAAATAACTATACATCAGGAATATATATATATATATATATATATATATATATATATATATATATATATATATATATATATATATATATATATATATTATTTTAT
>Ga0123342_1004150_pt1 | contig 22453 bp, 9 predicted proteins | sample Turbeawhitnodule_FD_89960 | JGI IMG/M metagenome (GOLD analysis project Ga0123342, IMG submission 89960) | Root nodule microbial communities of legume samples collected from Mexico - Turtle bean Mexico white nodule | ecosystem: Host-associated > Plants > Roots > Nodule | place: Mexico: Nepantla... | reverse complement strand
CATGGCCATGGCCATGCTGAGGCTGGTGCTGATGATCGGGCCATTTCAAAAAGAAGGTTTGAAGTCCAATATCTTTGTTTGTTTTGTTGTTTTACCCTTCTGATATGCATATTGTTATTTATGTACTTAACATTTAACAATGCTGTGTACTATCCAGGAAAGCTGTCGGTGATGATGGTAATGACAGTGATGAAGAGGCTAAGAGGGGCAAGATGGTAATTTCATTTTTTAAAAAAAAACCCTTAATAGCATGCTATATATATTTATTAATGTTTGTGGCAACCGTCTTGTTCCCTTGTGTGCTCATAATTTGTTGTCTTAACTTCTGAAGTACTGTTCACCAGCATAGTTTGTCATCTGTAGAACACAAAATCCTGAAAGTCTTGCAATTAGTGTTGCTATATGCCTAGCAGTCCTTTGATGTACCATGTTTTTATCAATAATGTTTTTGTTCTATTCCAGCAAGAGGTGAGCCACACTGGCAGTACTGGTAGTAGGGGAAGAGGCCGAGGTAGAGGAAGAGGTCGTGGCCGAGGGCGACCACCTTTAGTAAGAGACACATATCATCAGGATGCTGAATCTGAGCCTTGCACTTCTGTTCAGCCGAGCAATCAACAAAGTGCAAACCCAAGTGTTGGAGTGGACAGTGGTTCTGAGCCAAAGGATTTACCAAAGGATTTACTAAAGGAGGAGAATATTGCAGTTCCTGTTGTAAGCACTGATTCCCTCCGGAATATTGATCTGAATGCCGTTACGAATGAAAACGATGACAAAAAGGCTAGCGTGGCAGCTGATACCTCATTGCCGGAACCTCCTTCAACAGAGGTCAAGCATGAAGAGATTCTGGGATGGCCCCTTTCTGATGTGGACAAGATGGCCATTGATTCTACACAGCTTGCCCAGCTGGCTAGGCCACTAGAAGAGGAGGAGGAAGATTATGACGAGGAGGAGGGGTAAATATTATAGTCTTTGGGTGATTAGATTAGTGAAAAGGCTCATGATAACTGTAGAATAAGTACATACTAGTGTTATGATTATGAGTACCCCACTAGCTGTCAAAACATGTCCTCATGTTGTTGGCTGCTGGCTGAAGAAAGGATCTGAATGCACCTTCAGATCCCCCTTTTTATTAATCTGGTTTGTATGTGTAGCTGATGTATCTTTCCATTGACCAGTAATGTTAGCTTTGTACTTTTAGGTCTACAATGTATGTATATCACAATTCTAGATGGAGTGAAATTTATGCATGCAACCTTATTTAATATTGCTGCAGAAACTTTAACTATTTCCCAGTCTCTCAGCAAATGTCTGTAACCCTTTTTGGCAAAGATGGATACTTAACACTAGTTTGCATATCTATACAAGTAGGGTTGGCCACTGTAGTTTGTATCATCTGCATTGCTTCATAATTAGATGAATTATGATTCTGGTGAAGTTTTATACAAATCAAACACTGAAGTCTAAGTTATAAAAATTTGGTGAGTTTGTGACTTGGTTTGCAGAAGAGTCTTTATGAGCATTTTTTTTCCTTACAATTTTTTTAAATAGAGATGTTTTAAACCTCACCACAAAAGCATCCATAGAAAAAAAAGAAATCTGTCACCCTTTGTTCCGTCCTTTGTGAACATTTTTTGGAAGTGATTGTAAAAGTGTCACATCAAGTGTGATAGTCATATTTTCCACATAGTAACGAAAAGTGTTTGTTTTCTTGTGTCACTTCTCAGCAAAAGCATAATGAAGTTTCTTTAATCGGTGCTTGTGGCAGTTCCTTCTTTGCAACCAATCTTAAAATTTAAGATTAATTCCGACAAGCTTTTTCTGAATCAGAAAGACCATTCTGCTATGAATTCTATTAGTTTCTAGATTATTGTTCCCGCAAACATTCTTGAATCCAATAAACTTGAGATTAATTCTGAATCAACCTTTCTGAAACTATCTATAAACACAAATAAAGGGTCAATTGTGTCTAAGAAAGATTATTCGTGGTAAATAACATTTCAAAATGAACATTTTGAAATTATATAAATATAAACACCATTTACATAATTCTAGATAAGGTAATCTGAAAGAAAAAAAAATATTATCTAATCTGGAATTATATTTATACTATGGGTGAGAGTTGTTTTTAATGCATTCCATGACCATATAAATTATGTAAAATAAACACAATCTACATAATTTTTAAAAGAGATAGATGGAAAAATTATTCCAAATTTTTTATTCAAAAAAATAATTTTACTAATCTAGATTTGTTAAAAAAGGGAAATTGAAGTTTTAAAAAGAGATGTAATACGAAATGTTTGGGGTACAGTAAGTAAAAGGAACCCAACAATAAGTAGGTCATATGGGTTCAAAATTTTAAGCCGAAAGCAGTTATCCAAATGTCAAAATTAATTTCTTTCTGCACCCTCATAATTTTTATGTACACATTCATAGGATGATTCAAAGACCAAATTATTCCCTTGCCACAGTCAACCTTTGCTTATGTCGTCCTCTTGTGATTGTCACCCTTATTTATAAGTTATGTCATAGACTTAGAAGAAAATAATTTAAATTATATAATTTGAAAGTTATTTTTTCATAAATAAAAATAAAATATAAATTTTCGTATTGGAGTGCAAAGTATTAAACTTAATTGGACCTTTCTTGTATGTTTGGTTTAGTTTGTGTGTAATTTTTATCTACATAGTTTGAATTGCTTAATTTTGTTTCATACTTTTAAAGATTAGATCATTCTTTGGAAAACTGAAAATTTTAATCCTGTTATTAATTTATCATCTAATTCGTGTTGATGACATAATAACTGTATATAAAACATTAATTATTTAAGTTTTTACAATTTTTTATGAATTAAATCATTTAATATAAATTAGCAATTTATTAAATAAATTTATAAATACGTCTAAACATAAAAAAATATAAATAATCATTACCCAATTTCAAATAATTAGCTAATTAGATTATTTCATTACTAAAGTAATAAAAACATAGTCGCATTACCAAAATCGGAAAAAAATAGATAGCAATTTAAAATAATTATTATAATTATCTTAAAAGTTATAAATGAAAAACAAAAATTGCACTTTTTTTACAACATGTGAACCAAAAGTAGATAATTAATTTGAAATTATGAAAACCAAAATTGTCTATTTTGAAATATGTATAAAGCGTAATCAAAGTTGTACGCGAAGAAGTCAAACTACAATTGAACCAAACTCTTAAAATTTGACGAAAACGGTTTTGAAGGTAAAAAGTAATTCTCATTCTTTAGCCATATGTTAAATACAGCTGATTAACATCTATATTTTAATATTATTAAAGAAATACTTACGTTAAGAAGTAACTTGTGGAATGTGTCAAACTTTTTTTACTATTAATAAAAAAAATTTACCAAAATGGAAAAAACAATTAACATAACCATTTTCACAATAAAAAAAATCAGTTACCACAATTATAAATAAATACGCGTATCTATTTTCCTAAGATAAAAAAATAAAAAGTTAATTATTTTATCATAATTATTAAATTTATAACATATAAGTTCATAAAAAAATAATTTTATCATATATAACTTTTTGTTGTAAGTAATTAATTGAATTAAAAAATCAGTTATAAAACTTAAAATATAAAATAATAAAATAAATTATATTGATAAAAGTAAAATTAGTAACACATAAGACCCTTATAAAAAATTCAGAACTGTGTAAACCAAACAATTAGTATTATTTTATTTTATGATATTAGAATAGATTTTATATATTATGGTATAGACATTACATTATGGTACCTTTCCTATTAGATAAAAGCCAATACAAAGATCACATAGGAGTAAGCACTAATTATACTTGTTGAGACACACAAGAGCAATACCCGAAAAGTGTATAATTTGTGTGTAACTTGGTAAACCTCACACTGAAGAAAGTAAAAGTATAGTTTAGGAGCCACACAAGGCCTATATTGTTGACCAGACTTCAGATCAGAATTAGGAATGATCTTGTTCCATCTGATTCAGATGGAGTTCTCCTTGGTTGTTCTTGTGTACTTCTACCTTAAACTTCTCTTCCTTCTCTCCCCGCTTCACCTTCAGAAGCAGATTAAACTTGGCAAAATCATCAACCACCTGCATACAAATTTACACAACCATCATCCATGATGCACCACTAACTATGCACTCGGAAGCTATCCCCAGATGCTATTATTCCTTAGCAAAGATTGTAATCACTAAATTGCATATCGTTGGGAGCAATAAAGTAACCATAAGAACATTTTGCAGGTGATGATGAATATTGAATAAAGAAATGCTAACAGACACTCTTACAATCGTTTCAATATACTAGGCTACATATCATGTTAACTCCACTAATAAAGAGGAGCTCAAGTTATTTAGTGTAGCCAGAACCAGATTTCACGCACTCTATGATTAGGTGAAATCTCCCGTCATCTCCCCACTAATAGTGAGATTCAGGTTATTTAGTGCAGCAAGTATTAGATTTCACCTAATATATTTAGTGGTGAAAGGGGTGTCTGTATATGTTACAAGCATCCCTCTCTGTTTAAACATTATCGGTTCTCTCTGTTTAGAACTCAAAATACTTAAAGATAGGTTTTAGTGTAAACAAACACAATGAAATTTTATAACTATATTTTCTTGTGCCAATTAAACAAGGATATATCTTGTGCACAAGTTGGCTTCTTATCTTAAACTTTAATCCTTAATTTTTTAGACAACTATGTAAAACGGTCATTTCATTTTACCATGTTTATAATTCTATTCGATCAGCAGTAGATTAAGCAATACATAAAGAACTCTAATCCGTCACTTTCTTTTACTGATTTGATGCGTCAACGTAAAAATGTGTAGAGAAAACAAATGAAGCCCCCAACCAGATGAAAAATAGTCCAATAGTTGAAGGGAGACCAGAGAAAACTATAGGTCACACGGTTAAGAGGTATAAAAAGTAAACTGTCTACCTTTGTATTTAATACAAGACACACCCTAATGGGAAAGACATTGTTGATTGCTGTTTTAGAGTTGAATGAATTAATAAAAGATTATTTAATACATTCAGTACATAATCAAAATATTAACCACATAAATACCACTGAAGTAACACAACTTACTACTACCCAGCACTACTACGCTGGTCCCATAACTTATGAGTGAGACAAAAACAACTTCATACATACATAATAAGCAGATAGTAGCATAATGCTAGACATGTTTTAAACAAAAACGAGACAAGTATTTTACAAAAAGGTTTCTGGTAGAAAAAAAGGAGACAAGTTTGGGTAACATAATTAGATCAAAAAAACCAGAAAAATCACAAATCCTCCGATAACTCTAGTCAAGACAATCAACACAATACCAACAAAGCTATCCAATTCAACCATGTGATTCTAGAACCAGTTGAGCAGACAAACTAGATCAAGACAATTTTAAACAATAAAGAACTAGGCACTGACCTCAGCCTTTGCATCAGTAACCTCATGAAGCACATAGGGTACTAGTGAATTAGACCTTTGCTGGATTGTCCTGATTGCATGATTTGCAGCATCTTGAACTTGAGGGTCATGTGCTGGCACAGATTGCCATCCTGATTTGTGACCATCTGATAAAAAGGACAAAACCACAGTAGATCGTATTAAATAATAACCACTTCAGGTTCAAACATTCTACAGAAGATACATGAGAAGGGCAGCAAACATTTGCCTACAGACTTTATACATTACATTAATTATCAGTTCATAACTATTAGTAATCCAACATGACGAAAGCAACTTCCAGGTGGTTTATCTAGATTTAATCTTATTTACACTCCTACAAGCTTCTTTCAATATTTATATAAATTATCAGTTCATGACTATTTACTCTCCACCTTAAAGGAAAATTCAACGTATTCACTTCCTAGTATTGCACTAAATATGAGGATATAAACTCCCACAAGACATAAATTCCCAATATAATCATGACAGTTGCCCTGTAAGTACAGTCTCAATTGTTGGAGAATATAAAAATAATTAATAAATATCCTAATTAGAACTGTTCTTTGTCCTATTAAGTTCACAAATGATTGATTTATAAAATGTCTTACCCTTTTTTACACCAAGATCAGCAGAGGTAAATGGTGATGCAACACCAGCAGGCTTGAACTCTTGAAGTTCTTTGAAGTTCAGCCATGGTTTCACCCACACCTTGGCTTCATAGAGCTTCTTCTCACCAGCCTCAACAGCCTCGAGAGTAAGGTGATGCAGGGTACCAGAAACAACCTGTTCCTGTGCCCTCACAACCCCAGCAAACTCCAGAAGCGAATTCTTCAACACCAACCAACACAAGTCAACAGTTTTAGCTCACAAAACGTCGTTCATTAGATTGAACATAAAACAGGATAAAGAAAAAGAAAGGACTACTGTGATCACTGATCACAATAACAAGAAAGTTCAGGAATCCAAATAACATGTCAGTACCTTAGTGGGGAGCATACAATCATCACCATAAATTCACACAGAGAATGCATGTGGTATAATTTTGCATATGGTGAATGATATTCTTGAGAATTTGTTAACTGACGTAACTAATAGGATAAGGCTATTACCGTTGTTGTATTGATAGGTGAACAAGATTTAACATTCTTAAATTAATATTCGGCTAGTTTTGACATAAGCATGATTTATTAAGGATAATTGTCAATTATTTATTATAATATAGTGTTATACCTCAGAATTTTTTTGAAGCATTTCCTTACTTTTAAGGGACATTTTGTTTTAGAAAAAAATAAATTATTTGACTAAGTTTATTAAAAAAAAATCTGCATCATCGTGGTAATAATAGAATCTCTCTTTCTACGATTTCTAACCCTTCTTTCAAGCTTCATGATTTCTCTCATAAAATAAATTTATTTTTAGTTCCTTAACAAATGTTACAAAAGCATCTCCAATTTGAGCTTTTTAATTACTTATCAATAAATACATTATTTTCAATTATATCTTTAAAATGGAATAAAATACTCTTTTCAATATTTAATTTTAAGGAACACTAAAATAGAATAAGTTTATAATAGAATCACTTTAAAACTGATAAGAAGCACTTTTCAATCTTCAATTTTAAGAAACTGTGTTAAAATAATAGTTTTATTGATAGAGAACTTGCCAGGAACACCGTAATTTTTTCACCTTCTTCAGTTGTTGTACTATAATTCGTCACAGTGCATTAAAATTTAAAAAAGTGATTTCATGAAATTTCAATCCAAACACAACATGAATAAAATAAGAGACAAACCTGCTTCTTGTTGTGCTCGTCGACCGCGAATCGCGCGAGGGATTCGGTCTCGAGGCTGTTCTGAGACCCTTGGGAGTCGTGCACGCCTCCGAGAGTGGCCATCGGCGCGTGGTGGTGGAACTGGGAGCAGTCGCCGGAAGAAGATCGAAGGGCGAAGAGCGCGAAGAGAAGGAAGAAGAAGAGGGAGAAACGCGAGGAGGAGGAAGGATTGGGAAATGAAGAGGTTGATGCTCTCATTCGGTTTCGTTTTTGCTTTGGAATAAAGCGCTTTTGGGTTTCTTTGTTTTTATTTGTTGCGCCAAACAGAGGGTAACTGCACTGCGTCGTTGCTTCCTTTCTCTACGGTAATAACTGCGCTGTGTTTAACGCTTTTCTTAATTCTTAAGCAATTCCAACGAAACGGTGTTCAGATGTTGACACATGTCCACACCATTAGCGAACACGAAGATGTTCCATAAATAAGTCGGTTATGTTTGTAAATATTATATTATAAATTTATAATAACTGTTTTTATTAAACTAATATATGATATATATGATATAAGTTTAAAAATATTGGGGTTCAGATTTTTTTAATTTATAAGAATTAAATTTTTTTATATATTTAATTAAAATATATTGGGGTTGAATTTTTTTATATATTTAGAGAAAACAATAAATTAAAATATATGCATTATTATAAGTAATCTAAATAATTACATTTATAAATATATATATATATACCTATATATATAATTTATCTCTTAACATATTAATTTTATTTTTCATCAAAATAGAGTTTAATTTATTTGTTGTTACTAGTCTCATCCAATAAAATAAATTTACAGGAAAATTAAACAGAAGGGCTAAATGATCCAAAACAATTGTTTCTTCAATAGATGTTGATATCCCCGTCAACAATGATATCCATAAGACAGTCTTGATCCACTAGTCTGGCACCTCTAGACGGTTTAGAAAAATTTGAACTTTGTTTTATTTGAACCAATATTCACAAATCTCGACCTTGGTTCAATACAAATTTCTTGAGTGATAAAACACTCAATACATAAGCCTATTATAGGCTTAATCACCCATCAACTTAATTAAATTCAAATAATGAAAGAACTTGATGTTAGACAATACATTCGTGATCATATCAAACAGATTATCATCTGTTGAGACCTTTCCCACCATCACAAATCCTCGAGCAATCTCTTCTCTCATGAAGTGCAACTTCACATCAATGTGCTTGGTTCTTTGACAACTATATTACACTATTGTTATCACAATGAATAATTACCACTTGGTCTTGCACCTTCAGCTCTTTGACTCGACCCTAAAAAAGGCTTATTTTACTGCTTTTGTCATGGCAATATATGTTGCTTTAATGGTTAACAAAGCTACTACCTTCTAGAGATTGACCTTCAAACTAATGACAATATCATAAGCATTAAACACATAGTTTGTTAGAGATTTCCTTGTGTCCATGCACCCAGCAAAATCTAAGTCAACATACCTTTCTATGGGAATATCTTTGATTAATTATCTAGCTCCACAATAAACCAACACTCTTCCAAGTGACCCCTTCAAGTACCAAAGGATTTACTTAAAAGCTTGTCAATGTGTTATTCCAAGGTTAGACATCAACTTTCTAACAACACTAACAACAAAAGTTAGGTAAAGATGTATGCAAAGCATTGCATACATCATTGAACCAACCAATTTTTCATATGAAATACCATCCATATAGCTTTGTTCCCCCATTGTCTTAGGAGACCGTTCATCATTCAACTTGCAGTTGAAATCAAGCAGTGCAGAAACCAGTTTCAAGTTTTTCATGTTGAACTTGTCAAGGATTTTTCTAAGATAGGTTTTATGAGAAAAATATAAACACTTCAACTCAAGTCATTTAGAGATCTCAATCCCCAATATCTTATTGGCAGCCCCCAAGTTCTTCCTCTCAGACTCGCTATTCAGTTCAAATTTAACCTTTCTCACCTCGAGTTTACTATTGCTTGTTATCAAGATATCATCAACATACAACAACAATATAACGAATAAACCATCTGCTAAAAATTTGAAGTAGACACAAGTGTCATACATGCTACATTTAAAACCAATTCTAGCGACAAACTCATTAAATCGCTTGTTCCATTTCCTTGGAGATTGTTTCAGACCATACAAAGATTTGTTTAATTTACAACATAATAATTCTTGCCCTCTTTCTTAAATCCTTCTGGATGCTTCATGTAGATGGTTTTGTCTAAGTCTCCAAAAAGGAAAGTTATCTTGACATCCATCTATTTCAGCTAAAGGTTAAGCTTAACAACCATTGCTAACAACATCCTTATGGATATATGTTTTACAGCATGAGAGAAAACATCATTGTAATCAATTCCTTCTCTTTGTGTAAAACCTTTAGCAACCAATCACACCTTACTTGGAACACCATCTTTTCTTTAGAAAATCCATTTACAACTCACCAACCTAAAACCTTCAGGTATACACACCAAAGTCTAAGTATTATTCATATGAAGTGACTTCATCTCCACATTCATAGCACTTAACCATTTAGTCTTTTCCTTGTTTGTTTAGGTAGACGATACACTAGAAGGTTCATCTTCCAGCACCTCACTAGCAACAACTAAGGAATAAGAAATCAAATCTACATAACCATACCTCTTTGAAATTTTGATTGTTCTTTTGGTTTGATATCTAGCTATTCTATAATCATCAACATGATGTTCTTCATCAAACGTAATTGAATGCCTATCATCTTTAGACGCATCAATCAAACGTCTATCATGTTCAAACGTACCAGGCAATCTAGTGGTTTCAAATTTGTATCGTATATTGCAATCCACCTTAATGTTAGCCTTATCAACATCCTTGCTTTCAATAGACACACATTTAGAACTTCTAATTTGTAAGTCATTTCAGTTTCCTTGAAGACAAAATCTCTATTGATTATACACTTATTGAATCCTAGCTTTAGACACCATAGAGATACCTTTTAACACCTTCTGGGTACCCAATAAACATGCATTTAATAGCTCGAGCATTTAACTTACTTTGCCTAATATGAGCAGAGGCAAGAAAACCAAAGATTCTTAGACGATCAAGGTTGGGGATGACCTGACTAGACTTCTTCAGTAGTCTTCATTTCCAAAACCGTTGAAGGGCATCTATTTATCATTTAAGCAACAGTAGCCTCGACCCAAAAAATTCTTTGGAACTCCAACACTCAACATCACATTACATATTACAAAATGGTCTGAATCTTTATGTTAGGCCATTTTGTTTAGGTGTTCCTACAACTTTCAAGTGCTTTGCTATACTATGCTATGTACAATAATTGTTGAACAATTATGAACAAAACTTCAGGCCATTAAGGCCATTATCAGTTAAGAAGCGTTTAACAATCATTCCAGTCTAATTTTCAGCTAAACACTTTCGATTCTTAAAATTTTCAAACTTCAACTAAACACTTTCAATTCTTAAAATTTTCAAATGCTTCATCCTTGGTCTTTTGAGGATAGACCCATAACTTTATTGAAAAATCATCAACAATTGATAGAAAATATTTGGCACCCAAGTGTGATGGAGTAGAAGATGGATCTCATAGATCAACATGAATATAATCAAGGGTCCCTTTCATTTTTTGTTAACCCATGTTAAAACGAATTCTACAAACTTTCTCTTGGACACAATGTTCACAGAATACCAATTGGTCAATTCTATCACTTCTTAACAAGCATTGCTTGTCCCTCTCCACACACCCATTTTTCACTTACATGACCTAACCTTTTGTGTCATAACTCAGTTTTGAAATAGACAGTACTTTTAGCGATAAATGCTGACCCATAAATTATAGCACCATCAAAGGCATACATGCCATGCTTTCTCACACCCATCATCACCACCATGGACCCTATCAACACCTTCGCAACCTCCTTTTCACCTTTAAAAGCATATCACTTTTTTTTTCAAGTTCTCAAAGGATATTACATTTCTCTTCAAGATAGGTATATAACTAACTTCTTCAAGCATCCTCTCAGTTCCATCATGAAGAGGAAACTTCACTATTCCAATTCCATTTATCTTACATAACTTGTTATAACCAAGGAGAACACACCCTCCTTCAAGTTATGAAAAATGTTGCAACCATATACGGTTTGATATCATATGAAACGAACAACTAGAGTCCAAAATCCATTCACAATCATTAGCACTACTCGACCCCACGAGGACCTCTGATGACTCATAATCATCTTTCACTAGAGTTGTTCACTAAACGTAGACGGTCCATCAGACTATTTACCAAACCCAGAAGGTCTATTAGTATTTCCACCTCCCTACCTCAAGAAAAATATTAATAGTTATGTTGATTCATCCAAAATCTGTTTATTCGGTTGCTCTTCCCACAATCATGAATTGAGTTTTTCTAACACTGTGTAGAAAGTTATTTTACTTGTTGTCCAAATAAAGTGTGCATATCATCGCTACTACAATTTTTCTCACCACCTTTAACATTCCACCTTCATAATAGATCTTACAATTGATGTAATCTAATTATCCAATAGATGATGTATTATTGTTCAAGTCCTACACATGTTATAGTCCTTAAACTGTGCGAACAATACCATCATACATTTTTATTTTGGTAGTATCAACTCCAAGAATCTTTAAGACATGATCATTTCCCATAAACACGAATCCACGTCAGATAGATTTATAAGTGTAAAACCAATCTTAATGTGAAGTCATGTGACAAGTGTCACTTGAATCCACTATCTACCTATCATATAAATGTTTTTCGTTAATTAGTGTTACACTCTCCAAAATATATCCTATCTTTTTACAAATATTTTAAATTTCTTTCATTCTTCTATGCTATAATAAGTTGTTTCACAATTTTTAAATTTCATTTTCATGTAAGACAATTAGAAAATACGTAATCCTCATTGAAAACCAGTTTTAACAATTTTATTTAGATTTTTCTGAATTTTTTCACGTATACAATTATATTTTTTTTTCATATATCGGATGTGTTAAAAATTTGGATTAAAAAAAGAGAATTTAAAATTTAAAAAATTGTAGGTTATATAGAGGAAAAAAAAGTCCAAAAAAAGAGAAAAAAATAAGAAAATGAGGAAAGATCGTTTTAGAATGATTTTTTTTTTTAAATTTAAAATTGTTAAGAAGTATATAATCTATTATAATATCCTTATCATATATTTTTAATTTATATTAATTTGTTTACTTTTATATTATTATAAATTGTATAGCAAAAAAGTAAACAAATATGACTATTTTAATTAATATCATGATCTAAAAAAATCAATTTAATTTAAATATTTTATTTTTCTTAATTAGTATTTCAAATTAAGAAAAGTTAAGTCTAATTAATATTTTTTTAGTGATTACCGTAATATTTTGATTTTTTAAATTAAATATATGGACGAAAATATATATAGTTATTTTGTTTTTATATCTATTTTTGTTTTAAATCTCTAAAATATTAATAATTTATTTTATTGTAAAATTTATATAATTATAAATCTTTTGAACGAAAATGTATTTATTTTTTTCATTAAAATTTCATATTCCATCTATTTTGATTTAAATTTTGATAATATTTAATAAATATTTGACAACCATTTTACCTTATTGGTCATCTAAATTTAAAATCATAAATAAAATTTAAATGTGTGTATTTATTACATGTGATATTTTTTATATAGATTCTTACTAAAAACCATTTCTATAAATTAAAACAAAAATAATACAACCCATGTTACTACACTTGTATGCTAACAACCAAGAATATATGAACAAAATATGTGAAGTTTGAATTTTGAGGGATAAAAAATCAAAATAAAATTAAATGAGTAAGAAAGAAGATATATTATATGTAATATTTTAAAGGAAATTAAAGGGAATAAAAAGAAAATCGAACAGTTAATGTTTGAATATTAATTAAAAATTTAATTATTATGAGTAAACAATTTATTATCGCTGACTTGACTGCAAATTTTGAAGGACACGTTAGTTTGGCGCCAAAAACTGGAGAGAGTAATTTTGAAGAGAAGAATCTGTTCTGTCAAAAAACACTCAAATCATGGGATCTTCCCTAATCCTTCTATTTTCTTCTAGTTTCTTCTAATCTCTTCAACGTTCATAATTCTTTCACAAATTCTTCTCCTTTCTTCTTCATAGCACTCTCTCTCAGTTAGGGTTTTCGCATTTTGCTTTCTCTTCTTCGCAATCATGGCCGCCACGCCTCCTTCCTTTTCCCCCTCTCGCACCACCTGCGCCTCTCTCCTTCGCGAATTGCAGGTTCTTTGTTCACTTCAGGCTTCCCTGTTTTTAATTTTTTTAATTTTTGTTTTGATTAATTATTAAAAAAAAGCATGTTTTGTTGATATTGATGTAATGCTAGATAATTTAGCCTCTGTTTATCTTTATTTTACTTTTTTCTTAAACTTAGCGTTTCTGACTAATCTGATTCGGTTAAAAGGTAAATAAAATTTGACTAAAGATTGTGCAACTGATGACTGTTTTCTACCGCTTGGCCTTGGACTACTCTGTTTTCGTTTTCAATTTGTATCTTTAATTATAAAATCGGTGTTTTTAGAATTCCTTGCTATTTTTAATTTTAAATATATATTTTTGGTATTGGTTTTAGAGACTGTTTACTTTGAGAAAAATATCTGGTTTCATTTTATATCTTTACTTTAATCATAAAATTGGTGTGCTGTTTAAGTTTGATTAATGTTTTAAACATTTGCATGAAAAAAGTTGATTTTTTTTACAAATATTAAATATACGATACAAATTGAAAATAAAGTATCAATTTTGAATGATAGTGTTGAATGTAACTGTAAATTTTGGCGTGTGAATTAACGATTTTTTTTATTGTTTTCGTAGGTGATATGGGATGAGATTGGGGAAAGTGACAATGATAGAGACAACATGCTTCTTCAACTGGAGCAAGAGTGCCTTGACATTTATCACCGGAGAGTTGAGGAGACGAGGAAGCACAAGGCTGACATGTATCAGTGGTTGGCAGATGCTGAAGCTCAAGCAACTAGTCTTGTTTCTTCCCTTGGGGAATCTACCGTGCTCCCACGGGTAGGTTTGGTTAGGTTACTAGTCCATTTTGTGCTGTTGTAACTTGTAGTTTGTATCAGTTGTGATGTTGTGAACAGGAACCTGAATGTGTGCTATATGATGTCTTCTGTTATCTTTTATGTATGGTCGTAATTGAAAATGTGTAACCTTGGCATATATTGAAGATCAACTATTTGGCTTTCTCATGTTGTTGAGATAGAAAGAGTATGCGGTCAACTCTGAATAATGGCTATACTGGAGGAGGCATCGGTGTTCCTGTTCGTATATTAATTTTTCGAAGTGAATTTTGCACAAATGTGTTCTATTTTTCTAAAATTAAATTTCATGCAATTTTGAACTACTGGAGTTATTAAAGATTCAATAGGTGATTATTTCCTTCTCATTTTGGAACTATTTACTGCCATTTCTGCTTGATGTTTACAAGATCTTGTGTTTCTCTCTCTGGAGTTAGCGTCACACTATTGAATCAACGAAGTGCCTATTCAACTAATTCTCTGCATTCGATAGGGGAAGGGAACCCTGAAGCAGCAAATAACTACCATTAGACCTGTCTTAGAGGATTTGAGGTCGAAGAAGGATGAAAGAATCAAGGAATTTTTAAAGATAAAGTCCCAAATTTCTCAGATATGTGATGAAATAGCAGGTTGTGGACAGTTAAAAAATGTCACAGATTCAGATGTTAATCAAAGTGATCTGACATCAAAGAAATTGGGGGAACTCAAGTCGCATCTACAGGAGCTTCAGAACGAAAAGGTTTTACCAAATTCATAAAACAGTCAAGTAGAATTGATAGTTCCAGATATTTTACCTCATATTTGCTCAACATTGCTTCATTTTTCTCTTCAACCAGATATTGCGCCAGCAGAAAGTGAAGAGTCATATCAGTACTATCAGTGAGCTTACAGAAGTAATGTCAATTGATTTTAGGAAGACATTAAATGAAATTCACCCAAGTCTGGACGATTCATTAAAAGGTACACTACAGAGCATCAGCAATGACACGCTGGCAAGATTAACCGGGGTTATTCATTCATTAAAGAGGGAGAAGCAACAAAGGCTACAAAAGGTGACTTGTTCTGATCTAGATGAAATGGTGCAAATAAACTTGTACTTTTCTCTGCACCACTGCATGTGTATACATGTGCCGTACTGTTGCAACTACCTTGTAATGAAGGTGTATCATCTCATCTTGGTTGATATACCTCAAATGATCACGGTAGTAGTTATCAGTAATCTCTGTTTAGTTCAAGTAGTTATCGGTATCTTAGTTAGCTTCTACGTTTCTTAAATTGAAATATTTTTCATACGAAATAACTTGCCAGTTGCAGCCTGAAAGTTGTGTGTCAAGGTTTTGCCAGGGCTGTCAAGTGCTTAAATAGAATATTACAAAACTGAACTTCTAATCATCTCATGAGTAATTAACTATGTTCTGAATTGTAATTGCACTATATTCTCACTATTGAATATTCTTCTTCTTTACTGAACAACATCATGAGTGATACCCAAGTTAACTTTGAATTTAGTTGAAATTACGCATTTGTATGGACAAGCTAGTGTGCTTTAATCTCGTACAAATGTGTTTTAAGTAAGCTTGGATTACAAGTCACTACCAATTTATCCATGTTAGCTAGTTAAATGGGGTGGGTTGTAGTTTATTTTGTAGTTGTCATATGGTATGGTCCGAGTTTGGTATGTAAAATCATACATGTAATTTAAAACCTTAAAACACAAGTTTATTTGTTTGTTTGCGCTTGCTATAAATTATTAGAACTCACTACTTGCTAGAACAACTTCTCAAACTGATCATAAGAATGACTAGAACCAATTCAACTTTTTAATTCTTTTAACTTATTTTGTCCAAATTAAAGGAGTTGACACTTAACTGCTGTAGTTTTTATCTGTCTCTAATTTGCTTGAAGTAATTATAGTTAGGAAGGTTGCATAATTATTTTTATTTTCTCATATCATGCTTTGCCTTGGATGCAAATGGAACTTGGAATTTGTTGTATCGCATAGTAAATCTTCATGTTTATAAAACGAAAATGAAAATGAAATCAAAATTTCGGTTTACAAAAATGTTATATAGGCCAGTAAATTAAACAATTTTCCTTTTCTTTACCATTGACGTTAGTAATTTTGTATTGCGGATTAGGTTTGCTTCTTTTTCTCTTGCTTGGGTATCAAATTATGTAGTTGGATGGGTATTATTGTTTGAATCCATTAAAGGGTATTGTTGTTATTGGTCAACCACTTTATTTCCAACAGGTTTTTGAACATTCATTCATTCATTCATTTTATTGATCTTCTCTGTAGATACAAGAGCTTGCTAAAATGCTGGTAGAGCTATGGGATCTCATGGAGACACCAACTGAAGAACAAAAGGTGTTTAGCCATGTTACTCGATTAAGTTCAGCATCAGCAGATGAAGTGTCAACACATGGTTGCCTTTCGTCAGAAGTCATTGAGCAGGTGAAACTTTTAGACTTGAACTTAGTATGTAATGTTCACTTCAATATTTGAGCATTCGTTGTTTGATAATTTATATTTTTGCAGGTTGAAGGTGAAGTCCAGCGGTTAAATGTTGTCAAAGCCAGTAAGATGAAGGATTTGGTGTTTAAGAGGCAGAATGAGCTTGAAGCAATTTACAGAGGAGTTCACATGGATGTCGATAGTGAATCTGCAAGACAGATTTTGACTAGCCTCATTGAATCTGGTACCAATACTATCCTATTATCTCCTTCATACAGCCTATAGTATTTATAACTTTTTTCTTTCCTTTTCAAAACTATTTGTGGATGCTTATAAAGATTTCACTTAATTTTTCTAATCTTCCCCTTAAATACTTTCGAAAGTATTGTTATATGTGTCCATATTATTTGGTCTTGTCTCTAATTTTTCCTTGAACACTTTTACGGCCTTGCAGGTAATATTGATCTCTCTGATTTGCTTCAAAACATGGATGGTCAAATAAGACAAGCCAAAGAGCAAGCTCTAAGCAGAAGAGATATCTTAGATAGAACAGAGAAATGGAAATTTGCAGCTGAGGAGGAAAAGTGGTTAGATGAATACGAAAGGGTAGATAACTTATTTTAAAAGTTTATGATTCATAAATAAGCCGTAACTCAATGGGGTTGAATTTATTACCATGGAGAAGGATAGATGCTATTTAATATATTCAAATACTTTTTAGTGTTTTTGAATTATATCTATAGCTTAGTGTTACATACATGCCAGTTCATTAGGCTGAATGATGACTGTCTTTTGGTTATTTTACTTAAAAAAGGTATAAAGTCAATCTAATGTTTGTCATATGCATGTAGGTCACAAACTTTTAAGGGTTGGTTACATGGCAATTTTCTTTGATGTTTTTAGAAACATATATCTGTTATCGAGTTCTCGTTTAGCGACTTAAGATTTTTGGTCGTCTATGTCATGGGTAGGATGTGATTTAGTTCATTCTTCAGGCCCGGAAGTTCTTATGCGTGGCATAGTTGGATAACCAAAATCATTCATGAGTTAATGGGAGAATACAACTAAAGCTATTAGGAGAGTTATATTTGATTAACAGAGAATCACGTCTATCCCAACCCCACAAAATCATGGTGGTACCATGAAAAAGTAGAAGCAACTATTTGTTGCTTTACCTTCATCACGGAAAGTTAATTGATTTTTTCTTACCATGAAGTTGTTCCAAAAACAGTGTTAATCATGGGCATTACTTGTAATATATGCATGCGTGGACAGTATAAGATTCATACCATATTGGTTCTGTGAGGAATTTGTAGATTTTGAACTGTTCATAATTCACTTTGCTTCCTAATGTTGATTGTCTAGTTAGTGTTTATATGGTAGTGGTATCCCCCATTCTATATTGTTCTTAGATCTCTAAATTGTTTGATGTTAAATATTCTGTACTGAGCTCATCAGAAAGCAATGCTAAACTTTGGAGGTTGATGTCATTTTGTTATTTTGAATTTGATAACATATGTTTGTACATCTAGTCTAACTGGTAAAGTGACACATCTTTGGATTGAATAAACAATCTAAACCAGTGTGAATGCATGTTGAGAATATCTAATTAGGATAAAATATCTTGTTGCAGGAAGCATGAAATATTTGTAGTATTGTTTCCAATTTTCTCCCTTGAATTTAATATGTGGAACTATGTACGAATTTCCCATTTTTAGGGTGATGAAACATAGGAATTACAGATGTTTTATACCTTAAATGTTTTATTTTATCTGCAATATGTTTAGATCTATTTGATAATTATACATTAAGATAAGTTGGTCATTTGCAATTTGCATATAGAGACTTGGAATTAGAATAATATGTCATTTTCAGATTGTGTGATTACAAAATGATACCTAGCTGTTTTATTTATACTAATGACTCCTATTCTAATTAAACAGAAGAAAACATTACTTCCTCTTAGATAAAATCCCTAAAATTTTTGGTTAAAATTGTCCCTAAAATAACATAGATTTTGCAAATCTATTACGCATCATTCTCTACCATGATATTTGTGAATATTCTTATATATTATTTATCTTTTTCATATACACTTTTCAGGATGAAAATCGATATAGTGCAGTAAGAGGAGCTCACAAAAATTTGAAGCGCGCTGAGAAAGCTCGGATTCTTGTCAGCAAGCTACCATGTAAGTTGTCATACATTATAGCAGTTCCATGAATAACTGAGAGCATTAACGAATATAGTTCGATTTTATATTTACCTTTTGTCTTGTTTTACTTTACTAAGTGAAAGAAGTCACCAACATCAGATTACATCTGCTCTAGAGATGCAATGCTCTTTGACGGCAAACCAAAATGTAGCAACATAACACATTAAAATTCAGAAGTTAGACACAATTACTTGCTTGCTTTAGATGCATTTATTTTTTTATGAAAACTTGCTATTATTTTTAAAAAACACTTTATAAACGTTTAGTTTTAGATTCCTAAGAATCAGAGCATGAACAAAATCATATTTTTTATTCTTAGAAGTTATTTAGAGTAATTTCTGGAAAAAACTGCAAGAGTTTTTTTATAAAATTCTAAGGTAATTTTTGTAATTAGAAAATTACCTTAGAAAAATATATTTCTTTTGTATAAAAGAAAGCACCGAATTGACGTTATAGTTTTTTAAGATATATAATTGTTTAATTTGGAACAAGAATGAAATTTCAGTTAATCAATAAAAACTTCAGTTTTAAGCTCACAAGCTGGCTGATTAGTGTAACTAGGTGATTATCAATAAATGATTGAAATATTCTTCATGCTAATTTCCTCACTGGTTAACACTATATTTCGAGAATTTTGAGCAGCTACTGTTGAGAATTTGACTGCTAAAGTAAAAGCGTGGGAAATGGAAAAAGGACTACCTTTCTTGTATGAAAAGGTAATGATTTATATTTTATATTTTTTATTGTGATAATTGCATAAAATTTTCAAGTTCCATTTTTAAATGCATTTGTTTTCAGATACCATTATTACATAGCTTGGATGAATATATTGTACAACGACAACTCAGAGAAGAAGAGAAGCGCAAATATCGGGTATATCTTCTCAATACCACTGATATGGATCGTGTTACTGCTGATCTTGATATTTGCTTATTGCAAATTCTATTTATTGTCAATCATTGTATAAAGAGATAGGATATTTAAAATAAGATATGAAAAGAAAGAAACAGAACTGGAGAAATAGCGAGTCTAAGTCTTACCAAGTGAAATAAAAAAATAAACATGTAGAGGAGAAACCACTCTTTTATTTTATTTTAAGTAAATAAGTAAATTTTTCTCTCTTGGATCGGATTCAAATTTAAATCAGTGGCTTCATCTATCTTTTGGATCAGGTTGTAACAAAGATAAACCTGTTACTTACCCCTAATTTGAATGACTAGTGATTGTTTTCATCAACTTTAAACCCTTTGATACACAAACTTATTTTGGCTTACATAACAGGAGCAGAAACGGCTACAAGAACAAGCAGCTGTAGAGCAAGAGGCACTTTTTGGATCAAGGTCTGCAACAAAGAAGCCTCTGTGTCAGAGCAACAATGCCAACACCATGGCAGGGACACCAACCGCCCGTAGACTGCTGGCTTCCTCCGGACGCCATGGAACCCCAGGAGGAAAGGAACGCAGAGAAAGTGGCAGAGTGAACAACATAATTCCAGTGAACTATGTTGCCCTTCCAAAAGATAATTCTGTTTCTAGGGGCAATTGATGTTGCCCTCTAATTTCACTCTTGTATATCAGTAAACTAATTCAGCTTTGTAAATGTGCTTATTATACAAAAGCTCCATGTTTCCTTCTGAAATATTACACAAAAGGTTTACTTTCAACACTAGAGGTTGATCTTACATCTTTTATCAATTGTAAATTGGTATATGACTAAGAACTGACCTATTCTAGGTTTGATTAAAATTGATTGTACAAGCCATGGATGGGCTAACGAGAATGCAAATATACAAGAAATCATCCTTTGCTCTTTCATCTGTGTAGTTGTCTGATTTGATTATTCAGTGCAGGTTTGAGAAGAAAATATACTTGTAATCAATAATTTAGAATTGTGATTAAATTATATATATACATAAAATAAAATTTAAAATTTATTATATCTTAACTGTTAAAATTTTAGTGATTGAAAAATGTTTTATCTTTAAAATAGTCATATTTTTGTTTTGTTTTTGGCATTAAGTAATTTTCTGACTTTTGGCTTTTAAAAAACTTTTTATTGATAAAAATGATCTAAATAGGAAGGAATGATTAAAATATTAAGAATTAAAATAAAAAAAGTATAATTCATTTATTATTTGGACAATAGCTCAACTTTGAGTGGTTTAGTGAAGTATCTACAACTTATTTTTTATTTGGACAATATTTGATTTATAATTCATTCTCTTCAACACACTCTTTATGCTCAAAATAGCAATGGTTGGACCAAAGCATATTTGATATAATTTTGATAATAGTGGAACATTATATCAACTAAATAAAACTCAATCTCATGAAAGTATGGAATAAGGAAGAGAAATTTCTTAAAACTTTCATTCAATAAATCATTGTTGTTGTTACTATATATGCATCACAATACCTTTATTTAGGTTCCACAATAATACATTAAATAACAATAACAATAATAAATAAATAAACTATAATTAATACTTGAATGGAAAGGAAACTCACAAAATTAGGTAACTTTGTATATGCAAAGACTTTGTAAAACTTAATTAATTTCTATCAAAATCAAACTCTTCTCTTTTATTAGTTCCTTCTATCCAAGATGTTCACTACTTTGTTTCCTTTATACACCTTTATTTGCATAGAAGCTCAAAAGGTTCTCTGAACTGAAACTGATTATGAAAGAAAATTTTATGTTATGTTATATATTATGTATTATTTGTTATGCACTTGAATGCAACAAAAAGGGTCACTTTAACAGTAAAAAAGAGGAAAGAAAAGAAGAAAACACTCTTGTTCACATTCCAAATTGCTTAAGCCTTTCTTTCCCTCTTAATTATCTTGTGGGAGACTCTTGAACAGACAAGGTTATTACAATTGAAGAGAACTTGATATTGATGGGTTCTTCTTTCTCCTCATATTTTTCACTAAAAGTATCTCTTGCATCAAACATATTTTGCTCTTCTATCACCGAACTTTCAGCATCTGGCAAGGGAATTTCATCTGCCACTTTACTCTCTATTTGTACTTTGTGCTTTCCCCACAGAACTGAGTCTAAACCTATAACAATTAAGATGGCACCAATCACACTGCAACCACCAGAAAAAAAAATAAATCAAAACCTTGTTAGTTTGAATGAATACACTGTTGCTTTTATTTAGATAAACAAAACTGATATCAATTTTACTGTCATGTCTGTTTTTTGAGCTATACTAAATTGCTGATAAACTATACCAGACCATATCAATGTTATTACTATATCATTATATATATATATATATATATATATATATATATATATATATATTGAGAAAGAGAGGGAAATAGAAATATACCCTCTAAGATAAATTTTTTCTGTAAGTATAAAATAAAACATGAT
>Ga0123342_1004149_pt1 | contig 22455 bp, 11 predicted proteins | sample Turbeawhitnodule_FD_89960 | JGI IMG/M metagenome (GOLD analysis project Ga0123342, IMG submission 89960) | Root nodule microbial communities of legume samples collected from Mexico - Turtle bean Mexico white nodule | ecosystem: Host-associated > Plants > Roots > Nodule | place: Mexico: Nepantla... | reverse complement strand
TAATCCAGAAGCTAATCTTATGTATAGAAAAGACTTCCGGATTATGTAATCCGGAAGCTAATCACAAAAGACTTCCGGATTACATAATCCGGAAGCTAATTTTGAATCTAAAAAATGACTTCCAGATTATATAATCCGGAATATTAAAAAGGGTATTTTTGGAATAAGAAAAATTTATGGGGGTGGCACAAGAAGGTATGGAGGTGCAGGAAGAAGCAGCCTTGCTTAAAGAGTGAAGACTGTGCACATAATAATAATCAAGAGATCAAATTACATATTTCTTTTAAAAAACCTTAGAATAAAATTGAATTTTTGAAAAATATTAAATCAAATTAATTATTGACCTTTCATGTTAGAAAAAAAGAAGTAATTATATAAATTTATCATAAGAAAGTATCTTAAAATAATCTGAAACCTAATCTGATACAACCCGTTATACTTGTCTAATAAATATTTTAAAGAAATAAAAGAATAAAAATTTTATTAGAATAAAATATTAAGTAAAATAACAAAAATTAATTTTCAAACTGTTAAGAAAATATTCTATTCTATAAAGACTTAAAAAGAAAACTTAAAAAAAAAGTAATAAAAAAAATGAGTATGCTACAGTCTGATAAATTAAAGTAAAACAAATATAGATGTACAATATTTAAGTGAAATCTTAATATACGAAACTTTTACACAAACTTCTCAAAAATCCCTTTCATTAACTGTTCTAGGTCAGTTTCTCTTTCAGGAGAAGAAAAGTGAAAAGTGGGGCGCGATAGGTTCCAACTTCATTCTCTGGATGCCCTTTTTGTTTTTTGACGATTTGGAACTGACAAGATTGATCTGATAATCGCTATAGCCAACAAGCATCAGGTTTGATTTTTCAATTTTAGTTTTTTCGAGTTCCGGAAGTTGACAAACTTGACATGTTAGTTCCTTTAGTTAAATATTAATAAACATCAGAGGTTGCATGTGATTTCCTTGGAATGAATGAAATTGTAGATCGATAGTTTTATCTGAAATTTTTATGTGCAAGTAACAGCTTGCCTCTGAAAATTTAATACAATAATGTGTTGTAAGTCAAAGTTGATGATTAAAATATATCCGGAGATAATGGTACATAAACCTTTAATCCTCCACAGTGCATTGAACGCCGCACCATTGTCTTGTCTCCAAAAACAGGATATCTGTAGGGAGAAAAGTATATACACAAAACCAGAGTGATAAATTGTAAATTCACTTTGATAACTTCACTAGAAAAACAGGTTACCATGTTTTACAATGGCCTATCCAGGCAAGCAAATCTGGTAATTTGTATGGAATCTTACCATAGAACTGAAGAGAATGTGGCATGCATATACAATTTTAATATAAAACTGACATGGATTTGGCTTTGCCCTAAGCACCCAATCTGGGCATTTGGTGTAGTGGTATGATTCTTGCTTAGGGTGCAAGAGGCCCGAGTTCAATTTTCGGAATGCCCCCCTTTTATTTACATATTTTTCTTTGCCTGAATTGTCTTCCTGTGTTTTTGTCATTGAGTAAGCACAAAGAGAAGCACTGCATTCTCAGACAGGATAGAATACTTGGAGTTTCCTGTCTTCCAAAAGAACAGGAGAAGATGCAAATCACAATCTTAACTATCTGGCTGTATAAGCCTTAGGTTGAGATCCTAGACAACTTGTCACAAGGCAGTTAGCGGTTGCTTTAATTTCTTGAACTTTCCACATTTTAGCAAACATCAAATCAAGTAAAAATATTGGTTCATGAACTATTTTTTTTTTTCAGAATGAATATATGAATAAGGAAGGAGGTTGGTAATTGTTGTTATTGGTGCCTGCCACTCAAATGTATCAAATTCTTAAAACAAATTACGAACACATCTTATTAGAAAGTATCTTATTTTGTAATTTACATTACTACAGTAGGATGGAATATGTGATTACTTACATTATCAAATCTCATGATGTTTGATTTGATGTAAGGAGTCATAAAACGAAAAGAAAAAAACTAGTAGGATAGCAACACAGGTTACCTCAGTCAGCTTACTTCAGTCAGTAATAGAACATACAGATTGATGCATATACAAATCTTTAGTTCTCCGATTTAAAAGGTTTTATAAGCCAATCAACAACAATATCAATTTTAGTTGACATTTTGCAAAGAGATTGTGGAGCAAGAACAAAATTCTTTATCACTAATGGATTTCAAACCCATGCAACACTAGAAGTACAGTAATGCTTCAACTTGCAATAAAAAGGAGAATGCTACAAGTTTCCTGATGACTTGGTAAAAGTCAGATGTACAAGATCGAAGCAAAGTGAAATCAGAATCCACCCTAAATAATTTCACCAAACCAATTTATTGGTTTTTAATATAAATATAATAAACTGCAAACAAACGAGTTGGCATAGTAGGGATTTTGCCTTGCCATATGATCTCACTTAGGGCATGAGAGGTCCCAAATTCATTCTTGGAATGCCCATATGTTGTTGATTTTGAAGCTTACAATCTTGACTTGACTTGTTAATTGCTGTTCTTAAATACCAACTACCATCGATATTTATAAATTTTAACCTTTTGAAATATCTATATTTATAAGAAAACTCTTTTTGATACCTTGACTAGAACAAGAAGTTATCTTGACTAAATTGGCTATCTAGGTAAGGAATCTGGTCATTTTTTTATACCACCTTACTGTAGAACTGAAGACAGTGTGGCATGCACAAACAATTTTAACTGAACCTTAGACATAGATTGGACTCAGCCCTCTCCTTTCCAATGAGGGCATTTGGTCTAGTGGTATGATTCTCGCTTTGGGTGCGAGAGGTCCCGAGTTCGATTCTCGGAATGCCCCGATTTTTCACTTTTATGCAATGCATTCTCAGCCCCTACTTTTTCGTAATTTATTCACATGTGTATGTGTGTCATTGACTAGGCACAAAGACACACACTGAATGCTTGCAGTTGCATTTATTCAAAAGAGCAGAAGATGTGAATTAGTCTTAACAATCATCTGGCTGTATTAGGCTTCACAATTAAGCACTAAGACAGCTTTGCATGAGACACTTAGAAGTAGCTTTGATATCTGTATCTCTCTACTAGTTTGCAATCATCACTCACAACACTGGCATTGTGCTCTGTGATCTTAAGTCTCAAGTACACACCATTTGAACTCAGCATTCTACAATGAGTAATATTTCTAAATTAACTTTTTAATTGAATATGAAAGGAGGTTGTGAATCGTTCATGAGGCTTATCACCCAAAAATATCAATCTTACCAAAAGAAAATGTATAACCACAAGTATTTATTTGTGTCCTTTTACACTTGTAGCATTTACAAGTATCTTCATAATTTACAATGCTCAGATGTGATATGTAATAGAATACATATCAAATCACATGCTGTATGATTTTATATTTTATGTAATTGGTCAGAAAAGAAATGAAAAGGTTGTTTGAAACCAAAATAAATTATTTCAATCAATTGTGTTCAGTCTGTAATGTAACATACAAACATATACAAGTTGCAAATTTTCAGTTCTTTGATTTAAAATGTTTTATGAGACAATCAACAATTGTAACAATGGCAGTGGAGTTTTCATTAGAGATCCTGAAACGAACAAACTTATCCACAACTGATGGATTTCAGCACCCTTAATAAATAAAAATGGAACAATTGCCAGTAATATTTCAACTTGTTGTGAAAAAGAGAATGCTAACATTTTAGAGGTGTAATGTGGCCAAAGTCAAATGTACAGGTAAGAATCAAACTTTTAACTTCACAATCTCCCTTTAAAATAATTTCACCAAATTGATTATTTTTAATATAATTAGAAAACAATTTTTTTTGCATAATAATGCATTTGATATAATCATATGAATTTGATTCTTGCTTAGGTTGGGAAAGGTTTGAAGTTGTTAATTTGATTATAATGCCTTTTTAATGATTCGGATGCTGACTATCCTTACTTGTTAATTAGAATAGTTAAATTCCCTCAAGCTTTGAATGTTATTTCTAAATTTTAGTCTTTTGAAGCTGACAAGCTTGTCTTTTTAGTCTGTATAGTTAAATAATAGTTAGTGTCAGAGTTTGCATGTGTATGCATCGGATTAACAGTTTCTGCTATAAGTCTTTCAGTACCAAGTGACAACTTGCCTCTGAAAAAGCTGTAAAATAATATGTTGCAAGTCAAAAGTTGGTCTTAAAATATAAAACCAGAGGGTTACGTAAGTTATCTCCCCTTGATACCTAGACTAGAAAAACAAGTTATCTTCACTTAATTTTGCTTATCCAGGTAAGCAAATCTGGTCAATTGTATGCAATCTTACACTAGGACTGAAGAGGATGTGGCATACATAAACAATTTTAACAAAACCTAGAGATAGATTTAACTTTGTCCTCACCCTTACAATGGTGGGCATTTGGTCTAGTGGTATGATTCTCGCTTAGGGTGCGAGAGGTCCCGAGTTCAATTCTCGGAATGCCCCTATTTTTTCAGTTTTCATGTATTTATGTGACAGTATTGTCCTCAAGGTTGTTTTATCTCTGACTAGGCACAAAGACAGACACTGCATTCTCAGCCAGAATAGAATACTTGCAGTTGCCTTTCTCCAGTGAAATGAACAGAAGTCATGCCATTTATACATTCTACAACAAACTAATATTGCTATGTTATTTTAATTGAATAAGGAAGGAGGTTGTGAATTGTTGTCCGTGATGCCTTTCACCCAAAACTATCAAATTCGTAAAAGTAATTGAATACAATAATTTATTCAATTCCATTTCATGTGTAACATTAGAAAATATCTTATTTTATAGTTCACAACACTAAGATATGATGTGTGATTACCAACAGATAAAATCACTTGCTGTTGGATACTTTGATTCGATGTAAGCCAGTTAGGAAAGGAAAAGAAAAACTAATGACACCCAGAAGTTGCTTCATTCAGCTTGGTTTAGTCTGTAATCCAACATACAAATAGATATAAATAGCATGACTTTAATTCTTTGATATAAAATGTTTTATTATCCAATCAACAACTCTATGAATGTTGATGTAGTTTTTACATGTAATTATGAAGCAACAAACTTCTCTATCATTGATGGATTTCAGCTCCCTGGACTTGTGAAATAACTTTGAAAGTACAAGTAATGTTTCAATTTGTAATAGAATGCTACCATTTACTGATGTCATGAGGTAAAAGTCAGAAGCAAATTTATTAGATCAGAATCCACCCTAAAATAATTTCACCAAACCAATTTTTTAGTTTTTAATATAATTAGCAAACAAAAAGATTTTCACACTAGGTCTTTTGATTAGTTGCTATGATTATCTTAGGGTGTGAGAGGTCACATGTTCATTCTTGGAATGTCCTATATTTTAATGGTTTGGGATGCTAACAAGCTTAACTTAATTTGTTAATTGGTGTTATTAAATAGGAAGAAGCATCAGATGTTATTTTGAATATTAGCCCTTCAAAGCTATGTATGGAAGCTGACATTCTTAACTTTTTAATTCGTTTTAGTTAAATAACAACAAGCATCAGATGCTCCATGTGAATGCATTGGAATGAATAATAACATACATTATTAGTTTTAACCAGAAGGTGTCCAGTACCAAATCGCTACTTGCCCCTTAAAATGTAATATAATAATGTGTTGCAAGTCACAGTTTATCCTAAAATAAAAGACTAGAGGTGAATAAGTAAGCTCCTTGATATCTTGTCTGACAATCACCTATCAGGTAAGCAAATCTGGTCATTTCCCCTTCAATGTGGGCATTTGGTCTAGTGGTATGATTCTTGCTTTGGGTGCAAGAGGTCCCGAGTTCGATTCTCGGAATGCCCCTAATTTTTCATATTTTTCTGTGCCTGTCTTATTCTCATGTGTGTTTTTGTCATTGAGAAGGCATGAATACATGCACTGCATTGGGCATCACAGTTAAGCACCTCAAAAAATTGCAATGAGCCACTTAGAAGTTGTTTGATTTCTGTATCTCCCTAACATTTTGCTAGCATCAGTCACAACAGATTGTGGCATGTGTGCTTAGGTCTAAGTATGTCATCTGAACTCTGGCATCTACATTATATTGCATTAATTGTTGTCCATGACGCTTGACACCCATAATTATCAAAATGTTAAAGTGTAATGTATGAACAAGATTATTTATTCAAATTCCTTACACATGTGGCCTTAGCTAGGTTCTTTTATAATGCACAAGAATTAGATGTAATTTGTGATAACCTACTTCATACATATCAATCACATGCTGTTTGATTTTATGTAAAGAAGGAAAAGAAAAACTAATGTGATACCAACAGAAATTACTTCATTAAGATTTTAATAATATGTAAGGCAACACGCATAGATACATATTGCAAAACTGTCTTTCTATTAAATCATTGAGAAATGCCAGTAGCAATCTCTCTAACAGACTCTTTTGAATACACTAAAATTTATTGGATTTAACAATGTTTTGTTGCTTCCATCACTTAGTCTCACCTGAATTTACAATTTTCAATAAATTAAAACCACTAGTAGGGTGTGTTAAAGAGTGTTATAGAAAAATGAGCATTAGTAGCTCTCCTATAAAATATCTCATAAGCCAATAAAAAACTATGAATGTTGGTGAAGTTTTTACAAGAGATTATGAAGTAACACGCTTCTCTATCACTGATGCATTTCAGTTCCCTGAACTTCTGAAAAAACATTAAAAATAAAAGAGATTTTTCAATTTCAATTTCAGGTCACAAGTTCATTCTTCAAGTGCCTTATATTTTGATGATTTGAAAACTGACAAGCTGGAAGTTGACAAGCTTGACTTGTTAGTTTGTTTAGTGAATGCATTGAGATGGATGATGATGTGAAACCGATGGGTAACCCCCAAATTAGTGGATTAAATAGTTAGTTAGTTAAGGAAAGTTAATTACCAGACACTAATAAGGTAGGCTAGGTTGCATATAAATAAGAATTGACAGAGATAGTCATTTTGGTGAAAGAGGATTAGGACTAGGGAGAGCAAATCTCTCAAATATCCAGGGAATCCTTTATAGAGAGATACACTCGATCTAAATAAAGTGTTTTCTTCATTTATTATCCATTTCTTTAAAGATACATTAACACTTTTGGCTAGTTTTCAGTACCAGTTCACAGCTAGCCACTGAAAATGTAATATATCAATGTGTTGCAAATCATAGTTGGTCTTAAAATATAAAATCAGAGGATTAAATAACCACACTCTCTTTGATAACTTGACTAGAAAAAAAGTTACCTTGACTAACAACTGCCTATCTAAGTAAGCAAAATAAGTCATTTGTGTGCAATCTTAATATAGAAATGCAGACAAGTGGCACATATAAACAATTTTAAAACAAAACTAGAAATAAATTTGACTTACCATTCAATGTGGGCATTTGGTCTAGTGGTATGATTCTCGCTTTGGGTGCGAGAGGTCCCGCATTCGATTCTCGGAATGCCCCTAATTTTAAGTTGGGCCTGTTTTATTCCTGTTTTTTTTTTTCATTGACTAGGAGTAGATGTGAATCAGATTTTACAATTTGGCTGTGTTAGCCTTTACAGCTGTCCGAATGCCCCTAGTTTCCAATTTCCACATGTTTCTTGGGCCTTTATTATCTTGTGTTTTTTTTTTCATTGAGTTGGAGTAGATGTGAATCAGACTTTACAACCTGGCTGTATTAGCCTTCACAGCTGAGCACCAAGATAGCGCTTGCCATTGTATGTAGTCTTAAGTCTATATATGCTATTTGAACTCCATATTCTACGGTGAAGTAAAGATATTGCTTAATTAACAATGTTATTTCCATTGGTAGAATAATTAGAGAGCTAGTTAGTTAAGGTGAGTAAATTACGAGAAATTAATGAGGCAGGTTGACTATAAATAAGAAGAGTTGAGAATTTGTCATTTTGGTGAAAGAGGATTAGAACTAGGGAGAGGCCTGGATCCCTTGAATATTCAGGGAATTCTTTGTAGACCTAAACTCTATCAATAAAGATATTCTGTTTTTCTTTCATTTCTGAACCATTTCCTATCAGCTTCAATAATAATTTTGGCTAGAAGTTTTTCAGTATCAAATGATAGCTACCAAATGAAACCGTAATATGATAGTATTTTGCAGGTCATAGTTTGTCTTAAAATATAAAATCAGAGGTCTAAATAAGAAAACTCTGATAGCAGGATTAAGAAAACAAGTTACCTTAACTGACAACAGAATTGAGAGAAAATGAGAAAAAGTAATTTGAAATTTTACTGAACTGTAGAAATGAATTGATTACACAGCTATTGAGCTCAGTTATTCATAGGAATAGCTTAGGCTACAAGCTAGACCTAGACCAACTAACTTCAGCTGTCAGAACAGAATTACAACTGGCTAAACCAACTAACTCCAGCTGTCATAACAGAATTTCAACTGGCTAAACTAACTAACATCATCTGTCATAGCAGAATAACAGCTGGATAACTAACTCTGAATTAGAAATCTACATATACAAGTAATTCTTGTGTGCAATAGAGAAGTGAGGACAATCTAACAAAAATCTAGACATAGATTTAACTTTGCCCTTTACCTTCAAAGTGGGCATTTGGTCTAGTGGTATGATTCTCGCTTTGGGTGCGAGAGGTCCCGAGTTCGATTCTCGGAATGCCCCTATTTTTTTTCATATTTATCTGTGTCTGTATTATTCTTTAATTCACAAAATGCTTTAATCCATTTATAAGTATAAGTTATACAAATTTATTTATTTATTATCAATTATACACACTTTTTATGTCTCATTCTATTGAAAAAGCAATTAGGTTAGGTTAGGTCAGGTTCTCCCTGTTCAGGAGAAGAAAAGTGAAAAGTAAGAAAGGAGTGTTGACTAAGATGGTTTGCGCTTAGGGAGCGAGAGGTTCCAAGATCGTTCTCCCAATGCCCTTTCTCGTTTTTTGACTATTTGGAAGCTGACAAGCTTGACTTAACTTGGTAATTGCTTTAGTCAAATACCAACCAATAAACACCAGGTTTGATTTCTAATTATACTCTTTTCAACTTCCAGAACTTGATGAACTTTACTTGTTAATTTGTCTAGTTAAATAATAAAGCATCAGAGATTGCATGTGATTGTGTTGGGATGAATCAACTCATTCTTTAACTGCTTGCCACCAAAACTGTAATACAATAATTTGTTGTAAGTTGTAGTTGAAAGTTAAAATAACCAGAGACAATGGTACAGGTCCGGTTATAAAGAAAAGCAGGTAAAGAATCTAAATTAGGAGAGGTGTTCACACACTTAATGCTCTCCATAAAATAGTGCCTTGAATTGAACACCATTATCTCCAAAAACAGGATATCTGTACAGATAAATTTTTTACATAAAACTAGAGTGGTAAATTAGTAAACTCACTTTGATGCCTTGATTAGAAAAACAGGTTGCCTTGACTTACAATTGGATATCCAGCTAAGCAAATATGGTATACAATTCTAAATTAAACTGACATAGATTTAACTTTGCTCTAATTCTCCCAATATGGGCATTTGGTCTAGTGGTATGATTCTCGCTTAGGGTGCGAGAGGTCCCGAGTTCAATTCTCGGAATGCCCCCTTTTTTATCTTTGGCCTGAATTGTCTTCATGTGCAAATCACGGTCTTAACAATCAGAATGCCCCTATATTTTTTTTCATAATCAACTATGCCTGTATTATTCTCATGTGTGTTTGTCATTCACTAGACAAAAGGCATGCACTACATTCTCAGCCACAAAAGAATTAGCAATTGCATTTCTTCCACCGAAAGAACACTGAATTAGTCTTAAACAACTACCTATATTATTAGTCTTTGAGAATTGAGCACCAAGACAGACTCCCAAGAAGCACTTAGAGTTTCTTTGATTTCTTATATCTACACTAGTTTGCAAGCTGAGCCACAACACTGAGATTGTGGTATGTGATATTAAGTCTCTAGTACATCATTTGAACTCTACATTCTACAATGAAGTAATATTGCTAAATCATCTATGTTATTTCATATTGAATAAGGAGGTTGTGAATTGTGGTCGTGTCCATGATGTCTAGCACCCAAAAATATTGATCTTAAAATAATGTACGTGAACAAGTTGCACAATTATTTATTTGTGTCCACTACGCATGTAGCATTAGCATGTATCTTATTTAATAAATATGAGAAGTACAAGTAATGTTTCAACTTGAGGTAAAAAAATATGAGAATGCTACAATTTTAGTGATGCCGTTTGGTAAAATAGAAAAAGTCAAATATATAAAATTGAAGCAAAGTTTTAATTTCAGAATACACCAATAATTCCACCAAATTGATTTATTAGTTTTTAATATAATAAGCAAACGAAAAAACTTGCTTATTAAGGCATTTGGTGTTGTCATATGGATGTGATTCTTGCTTTGGGTGTGATGCATAGAGTCTCCGTGTTCATTCTCAGAATGTCCTTTACTTTGTTGATTTGGAAACTCATCTTTAAACCAATTGCCATTTGTTGGGAAACTCGTCTTTAAACCAATTGCCACTGAAAATGTGATAGAATGGTTTGCTGTAAGTGATTATTGAATTTAAAACATAAAAAGAGGGGGTAAAGGAATAAACTCCTCTTGATATCTTGATAGAAAAACAAGTTATACTTTCACATACAATCCTGTCCAGGTAACCAAATCTGATCTTTTTATATGCAACCTTGTTATAATCAGGCTGTAGAAATGTGTCGCAAGAAAACATAGCACAGGGGCAATTCAGGAAATGAGTATGATTGAGAATAAATCTGTTAAGGAGAATGACCACATGTCAAGTGATCTTGTGGGTGTGGGCAGTCGAAAATGTTCGAGTGAGGAGACCAATTCACGAATGGGAGATTTTGTGATGCAGCAATTAGTTATATAGAATCTTAGTGGAAGAGAGAGAGAGGGGCTGTGATGTAAACCTTAGAAGGTTGAGAATTCTCAAAGATGACTCACAAAGTGTAATTTAATGAAATCTTCAAGAATGACTTTAAAAGAGGAGGTTAAAAGAGGAGGTGCTCTCTTTTATAAGGAGCATGCCACGGTTTTAGAAGAGGAAAATGCACCCAACAACTGTTTAGAAAGATTAGAAACCCAAATGTAAACATAAGACTATTTAAGCTAAAGTTAACTCAACTAATCCTATGTCTAACACTTTAGTTAACTTCTAATTAATCTTTGCACATGGGTGGTTCCTTGAAATTAAGGAAAAACTCATCATTACACTTCCAATAAGCATTGGTGGCTCTCATTAAGAGGTTAAAAGCCATGTGAAGTAGTTACAACATCATTACACTTTTTAAGGTGACATTTATTGGTTAGAAACTCTTCATGTGACTTCTATACTTATGAATTTTGTCCCATATGTGTCTCTTGGTGACTATTGGATTGTAGAATATTCATATATAATCAAGGAATATTCTATGATTCAAGAGCTTTACAAAATTGAGAGGTTCTTTACTTTTTATTCTAATTCTTCTTTTGAATTTTTCTTGGAATCTTCCTTTTTATTTATATTTGTGCTTTTCTTTGCCTTGCTTGTATTATTTGTGTAGTTCTTATTTTCCTTCTTCATTAAATTCCTCTCCAATCTATTTATATCAAGTTGTTGCATTTTTTTTCTTCTTCCTTGTTGTCTTTGTAGTTGCTATAGCTGAATAGCAACATTCTTCTTTTACGGTATGAACCCTTCAATGCCATAATACAAAGAGAGGTTTATCCATCTTATTCAGTGCCATTATTTCCATTCTTATTTGACGTGACAACTTTACAAATGCATAGACAATTTTATCGGAAAACGAGACATATATTTGACTTAGCCCACTCCCATTCGATGTGCACATTTGGTTTAGTGATTTGATTCTCGCTTTTCAAATTCTCGGAAGTTCCTTCATTCAGTTTGGTTCAGTCTGTAATGCAACATGCACATACTGCAAAACTTCATTTCTATAAAATGTTTTATAAGCCAGAGAACAACTCTATCATTGTTGGCAAACTTTTAACTACAAGTAATGTTTCAACTAGTGGTGAAAAAGAAAATGCTGCCAATTTACTGATGACATGTGGTAAAACGTCAGATATACAAAGTTAGACACAAAGTTTTAACTTCAGAATTCATGCACTTCATTCTCCGCACTTGTTTTTCATATTTATCTGTTTTTATATTATTCTCATGTGTGTTTGTCATTGACTAGGCACAAAACCTTGTTTTGTTTTCTCAGCCAAAAGATAAAAACTTGTTGTTTTGTTTCTTCCACCAAAAGGACGGGAGATGTGAATCAGTCCTAACTATCTGGCTACATTAGCCTTCACATTTAAGCACATAAATTGCTTGTCATGCCATAAGACACTACCAATTGATCTGTTTCCAATCAAATAAAAAGAGTATGAATGTAGACTGTCTAATGCAGTGTCTTGGATACCATCTATGCATGAAAACTCCAAGTTGTCTCCCAATGAATTCAATTACAAATTTAGTAAAACAGAGTTCAAAAATCATTTGCAGGTAGTTTGAGTTAATAAGAACCCTTAATTAAAAAGGGGGTTATTTGCTGTTGAAGATAGAAAATTACAAAGACTAGACTAAAGAAAATTGAAAAGCAGATCGATTCTCGAGTTTATTCATCATTAAATCCTTCATCAATTGACATATATATTATTAATCCAATTTTCAAACAAAAGGCAATTAACCAAACAAGTATCAATCAATTCGCGAATTAATCAACCAAGCGTCAATCAATTCATTAAGTTCCTTACCCATGTCCAAGCATATATGTGTGAGAATTTTAGTCTTTTACCTTTTGAATTAAGCAAACAAGAGATTGTTTAGAATAAAATAAACTAAACAAGAATTCCAATCATAGAGCAAAATTGAATTATTGACAAGCGGTCAAAAACAATTCCTAAGCAGAATTATAATTCAAAAAGATTAGACCGTCTAGCATAGTCTATCACAAATTGAAGAACAAGACTAAATTGCACAAAATCTCAAAATATAATGTGAAATCACAAGAGAATCAACCCAAATTGATTTAGCCTCCCTGCGGAAGCAAAACCAAAAAAATTACAAAAAAAATATAGAAAACTAAGGAAAATTGTGCAACTAGGTTAGAAAGTCTTCTAGTGTGGAGTTTGTAGTGTAAGAGTAAGATTATGTCCATCCTCCTTATGGCTTGTATCCATTTATAGTTTTCTTTTCCTTGCATATTTTTGATTCAGATTTTGTTTTCAATTTTTTATTTTTTATTTTTTATTTTGAGATCTTGTTTTTCTAAGATTTTGTAGATTTTATTCTCCAATTCTTTTTCTCACATTTTGTTTCTTATTTTCTAGATTCTATGCATTTGTTTCCAATTCTTTTTCTCAGATTTTGTTTGCACTCATCTTTCAAATATTTTGTTTCCAAATCTGTTTCAAATAAACAGATTAAACTTTGACTAATCAGGTCATAACAACAAAATTTGTTTGTGTTGGTCCATAGCAAAAGAATCTATAGTCGGCGGCCCATGGACCTTGAACAACTAGATGGTATACTGCACACATCAAGTGTTCAAAGTATTTTATTCTTTTATCAAGCTCAGAATCCTAACTTTCTAAAACCATTGAAATAACTCGAAACAATAACCTACAATTCAAGATATCATCAAACAGGACAACTAGGTTAAAAATATGAATTTAATTAATAATCTTAGGTAAGGTCCAATTAAACCCAATTGGGTAAATTCCAATTGATACATTGTATTTATTCTCAATTACTGGACAAGAAACCTAAGACTAAATGATCTTAGTGTAAGTAAAAATGTGTTCATTACAATGCTATCTTTAAGTAGTATTGTTAAATGAACTATGTTACTAACTGAATTGGGAAGAAAGTTGTGGATTGTTGTCCTAGATGCCTGGCACCCAAAATTATCAATCTTGAAAACAAAGTATGAACACAATTTTTTATTCAAATCTATTACATATACAACATTAGCAATTGTCTTAACTTATAGTTTACAGCACTCGGATGTAATTTGTAACAACGTTCATATCAAATCACATGTTCTCTGGTTTAATTTAAGCTAAACAGAAAAGGGAAAAGAAAACTAGTATCACACCAATAAAAGTCACATCTATCAGATATTTGTCTGTAATATAATGTACAAATAAATTTATAGGGTGAAACTTGATCATCAATTTGGGATGTTGAATTCACAAGCCAATCAACAATAATGCTAGTGGAGTTTTTACAGGAGATCATAAAGCAACAAACGTCTCCATCATTGATGGATTCCAGTCCCCTCTTGCACATATGAAACAAGCATTGAAAGTACAAACGTTCTGAAAGCTAAATCATTTAAAAGAGATTATAGAACCACGTTATCAGTTGCAGACAAGATAAAACATATTACTTCGTGGCTATCCTTAGATGGTGAAAGAAGAGATGATAATAAAGTTGCAGATACAGTTATATTGCTGTTACAGTATTATGATCAATGGGGGGACACGTGTTGTACTTAACCATTTCAATTAGAAGTTAGTTAGAAGCTTTGCATTGCAATAGCACAACTTTATATGGGAGGTTAGTACAGTATTGAGAGGAAAACAAGAAATTCTTGTAATTCTCTTGTATCTTCATTCATTCAATAATAGTCTCAGGATCCATTCTTTCTTATTTGGATTTCCTGCAAGTTCTGCAGTTCTTCGAATTCCATCTATTCCTAGTGCTGCTATATCAATTGCATGGTGTGATTTAACTTGTAATTTAATTTTCACTTGATCATTTGGGAGATGTTTAAGAAAACTTTTGCCTTAATCAGCCTTATACTGAACTTACATCATCTGAACATCGAATACATCTAGAGAAGATACTTACATCTGATCTGTCAGGTCTTGCTTGGACAAAGCCCCAAGTTTGTTAATCTTATTATCAAAAATTAGAGTGGGAATACCATTTAAAGAAGGTTTGCTCAACAAGTTATGAAGGTCATTTCTAGAGGCTGGTAAATCGTCATAATCAGCTGTGTCAACAACATAACTGCAAGTTCCACCATAAAATAAATTATATCAATGACACATTAAGATCTTGACAGAATAGATATCTAACATGAAATTATACTGTATGTAGGGAAAAAAGAATGTGAAGTTGAAAGTTAGTGTTGCCTTGGACAGAAACAACAAAGGTTCACGTAGATACACTTTTGGCAATCATAGTTTCACTGAAGTTCAGTTCCTGTAATTTTCAAATTGTAAATTGTAATCACATTATACCCTAATAATAATTCTAACTTTTCACATTGATGCAAAGATTATTTTTCCTGCCACATCTTTGTTGTGTAGTGGGGTAGAACATGGAATGGAAGGAGCTTATCATGTGATCCTTAATCAAATCCCACACTTCTGACATTTCCACAATCTTTCCATCATATGCCAATACATATCATGTGACTAATCGCACACGATATATATACTGGGTTTCCTCCTTTTGCTATATTATACAGCTAAACTTAGCTGGGCAAGATTACTTCCCAGGAGCATGAAGTTTCGTCCTCCCAAGGGAAGCATCTTTTACCGTCTCTCCACATGCTACAGAAACGCCATTGCGAATTTATAATAATACTCCTAATTGTAACCGGTTAGTTTACGTGCAATTGCATTTTTGTTTAGAACTCAATAACGAACCAATTATACTTGTAGACACATCGTGTCTATGGAAGATATTTATGTTGTGTGTGGAACATTAATTAGTTTCAATACAGTATTGTCTACTCACTGTAACTTTCCTTCATCCCAGTACCTTGTGTCACTTCATTGGGAAACACACAAAACGTAACTTCTCTATAAGTAGCAGAATTTGATCTGTTAAAGCATGTAAACCTTTTTTACTGTATTTGATAAAGTTTTGAGGTCTCGTGCTGAAATTTTTATAGAGCATTTTATTTCGTCTGGAATAAAGTTTTGCTTTCAATGATGGAGGTTTTTAAATCAAAGTGTCTCTTGTTTAGAATCAAATTTGCAAGTGAGACTGTAGGTTCAATATTCTTTCTGCTGAGAAAAACTTATGGTTCATGTCCGCAAGAATAAAATAGAATATGCTCTAGCAACCTTAATATAGTATTTTACTTAAATAATATCCATTGGCTAGTTTAATCAAATTGGTTCCTCGATGGTCATGCGACATAAGTATTTTCTGATTGGGAAAGAAATTTAATTTTGCAGCCATAACCCACAGCCCAACAGATTCATCATAGCAACAATCCCCAACATATGGTATAGTCTCAATCTCTAACCTCATTTCCCACATCTGATCTTAAGAAAGAAAAAAATATACTTAGCACACAGTCACTAAGTTAAAATCAAAATTCGAAGTTCCAACTCATGTTAGCATCACAACACTATCTACCAGATACTCAGTATTCAACAAGTGTAGTACTCATATAAGACAAATCACACTTCCAAGTTCCAACTCATGCTAGCATCACAACACACTACATACCAAACACTCAGTATTTAAGAAGTGTAGTACTCATTAGACGTCAGTTTAAATGGTTTCAAAATCTAGTGTTGCTAAGATGCATTTTTTCATCCCCATTGTACTCAAATTCAACTATTATTATCTACTTTTTAAGTCACAAACAGAATTTGTAGAGTAGAGTATTTGTAATTTTGTCATTCAACAGAACATATTATATAAATCTTGGAATCAATGTATTGAATTAGGTCTATCATTATCAACCATCAGTCATTCACAAAAAAATTCAGAATGCGGAGGATTTGACCAATTTATGTGTATCATACAAACAAGGGCATACGAATCTATGCATATATGTAGAATAAGGAAGAATTGTATTAACTTAAAGATTTGAAAAAGAATGAAAGAATAAACAAATATCTACAATTTTCTGCTAGCTCAAATAACTGAATCCCACTCAATTTCTTTATCAAATTAAACTGAAGCATCCTCTTTCCAAATCAGGTTACTATAACCAAAGATTCTGGCAAAACATGAAATCAATTGTTCCTGTACTATTTCTCCCTCGGGAAGGACAACATTTGTCTCCCTTCTCAAAGAAGTTACTTCTTTATCTGCAATTCCACAAGGAACAATGTGCCTAAAGTAGCTTAAATCAGGATCAATGTTAAATGCCATCCCATGAGAAGTGATTCCACTCGATATCCTAACGCCAATAGCACCTATCTTCCTTTCTCCAACCCATACCCCAGTCTCACCACTTTGTCCAGGACAAGCTTTCACGTCATACATTGCAGCCAGTTCAATCATGGTTGACTCAATTTTCTCCACAAAACTCCTAGCACCAAGCCCAATATCACGAAGTGATATGATAGGATATAAAATGGCTTGGTGGGGACCATGAAAGGTAATGTCTCCTCCCCTTTGTGTGTAGTGAAGTTCAGCTCCAATTTTTTCCAACTCTGACTGGGGGATTAACAAATTGTGAACAGTTTGCCTTTTGCCAACAGTGTATGTAGGCGGGTGTTGCAAAGACAGAAGAGTATCACATCTCCTATGAAGCTTTCTATCCAAGGCCAGTTTTTCCTGCAGTTTCAATGCATCAATATAGTTGACAACTCCTAGTTTCCAGACCTCAAGGCTTCGCAAACCCCTCATTCCCTATTCCTGTGCCAAGAAAGAGAGGAAGACAGTGAAAAGCAAGAAAGAGAATAAGCATTATCACAAACAGGGAACAGGTAACATTAACTACATTGAAATTTTAGCCTGAAGTCATCAAAGGTGCAAAGAAATGCCTATATTGGTACCCAAAAGTTGATTCTCATTCATTCAGCAAGCACCAATCACAGGAGAAAGAAAAGTGAAGGAGAATAATTAATAAATAAAATAAAAAATACCAAAATGGTTGAGGAACTAGAACGACCAATATTGCTGTGATATCTCAAATATCGTAGTTTGATTTCTCCAACGGTTCACCCAAATTAAAATTACTGGCAAAGGTTACAGATATTTTTCAAAAGATTCAAATTTGAGGTAGTTCTGTCTCAAACTGCCATGATCTTATATTTATCGCTCGCAATCAACTAACGTCAAAATCCTTTGGGCAAGGGAGGTTCTTGTTGGGCCAACAAGAACTGTATGATTGGTATCTTCCTCTCAAATCTTATGTAAAAGGTGGTCGATTAAAAAAATTCAACGTAAAATATGGTTTTTCGTACATTTACTGTCAAATTTTTTTCATTCAACGTAAAAAATTAAATTTTTTTATTCATGCCCTTTTTTATTTCTGATATTTTATTAGATTCGAGGACTTTGTTATTTGTTGTAGGGAACTTGGTGTAATAAGATAGCACAATAGTTAGACCTATCACATTTTAAACATCATATATTTTGGTATTTGATAATTTCGTGTGAACATATACAAGCAGTCTTCACTTTTCTCTACCAAATCCATTTAACTATACCCTTATAACGCTTCATTTTCAAAGTTTTATTATAATTTTGAAATGCAATTCCCACACCATGAATCAATTATACTCCCTACCCATATCCACAGTTTCCGTAGCTACGGTACAGACTAGGTCTCCTCGAACTTGGGTTAATTTGAACAGCACTTCAATCATACCATTTTGGACAGGAAAAGAGGAGAATTGCAATTTGCATCTTATATGTGAAACAAAAGACGAGAAATTAAGGAAATCACAAGCGTCATTCCTCGAGAGAGAGAGAAATGCATCTATCAATTTGTACCCATCAACATGGTACATTAAACCCACCCAGAGAAACAAGTTAACCTCTCAAAAACTAACCTTGAAAGCACCAGCGACGAGACCAGAAGCGTGAACCAACAATACCTAAAAAACAAACGAATTTCAGCTTATAATCCGAATATAAGCAGATATTGAAAGGACAAACAAACACACAGAGCAAGAAAAATGGTTACCTGCCAAAATAAAACAGAGTGGCCGAAGATGACAACGAAGGGTGTGAGAGCAAAGGCTTTGACAGCAATACCAAAGTCCTTCAAAAATTGGTCGATTGAGCTTCATTGCAATATCTTGTTTTCAGACACTACTTTATATCTTCTTATTCAATTTTTATTTTAAGACTACATTTTTCGTTCAAATTTTAAATAATTTATTTTCATACTTTTATAAATTATTTCTAGCATAAAAGAATTCACAATATAATATTTTTTATTATTTAAAAACCTTGAGGGTTAATGTAAAACAATTTTTTATCTGTTCACGATATCTTATCCTTTCTAACTTTCTAGTGTAACATCTTCTAAATAATAGATTTTGTATTTAAGGTTTTTATTAAAGATCTATCATTAAAAATGCATTTTGGTCTTGATAATAAAATATTATATATATCTTATTAATTAAAATAATTTATGTGTGTCTCCCTCCTATCCTTCTAATAACTTTTTTGTCACATTAAATGGAATTTATGTTTATCTTTGTGCTATGTTTTGTTTGATAATTTAAGGGGTCAAGAGAACTTACAAGGAACTAAGTTAATTTGGTAAGAATATATGTAAGAAAAATTTTCATTACTATCACTTTTCACTATTCCTTGCCTTTTTAATAGACATTATTGTAAAATTATTTATCATAAACTTCTATATTATTAATTTTTTCATAACAACTTATCCAAATTAAACATAAAGATATACATATTTCAGTTTATAGGTGCTATTAGATATAAATTTAATCTCATATATTTTTTAAATTTACTCTATCAGTGGTAATCGTATTTTTTATTTTTGTTTTTTATTTTATCTATAAATTTAGTAGTATGAATAAATGTATAACATTTATATAATTAGTAAAACATATGTTTTTTGAATTAACAAAACTAACTTCCAATTCTTATATGGGTCAATCTTCCGTTCAACTTTTTGCAAGTCATGGGAGATGGATTAAAACAAATTAGTTCAACTTACATAATCATTTCGTACACCTCCATATAAAAAGTGAAAGGTCATTTATGCACCTATTTAAATTTTTTTAAAATCCTAATTCTCTCACTCATAATCCCACACCCTCCATTAACCATTCTATCTCGAAACCAGTGCACCTCCTTACCTCTTTTTTTCTCCAGCGACAACACCTTTGTTTTTCTAGCAGGAGTGAGTTTGAGAGAACATTTGAGCGCATTCAATGGCTATGGTTGAAGAGAGCATTTGCACAAGAGTAGTTAAGTTAAATTATTGTTTATTTGAATCCCATTTTTTGACCTTCTCTAATCTTTATTTCCTATGTTGTTGAAGAAGATACCGATTTGCTCTGGTATGCATTTTCTTTAAACAAATTGGATTGGTCCATTCAATATACAAAATTGATCCGGTATTGTATACCGGATAACACAATTCGGTATGTAAATTTACAATACATACGAAGTTGGTCAATCTGACATAGAATACGGAATCCAATTTTATATACCAAATAGACCCAACCGATATGTGTTTCAAAAAATGAGGTGTACCAACATCTCCGATATATAAAAAAAAAACAAAAATAAAAAAGTGAACGAAAATCATTAACTCACCTTTACTTTCAACAACCACCAAGAATCACTCATAAACTTCACTAAATCGGAACCTTCAAATAACAACTCCTCTGTTTAAACAAACTCTCTAATATATACTATCATTATATTTTGCATTTCAAAATTTTATGGGGATGTTTCATTGAGGTGGTGGAAGAATATGTTAGAGATCCCACATTAACTAGAGATTAGAGCCTTTCATTGTATATAAGTGGTGCAAACCTTAATCTTATGAGCCGGTTTTATGGGGTTGAGTTAGGCTTAAAGTCCATTTTTGTAACATGGTATAGAGTGGGTGCAAACCTCACCCTATTATACAACTTTCAATACTATTATTTTAATATTTTTTATATCATTTAATTTCAAACTTATCTTTTATCATATATATTTATTTTTAAACTTATCACATCAAGAGTTATATATAATTTTAGGAGTTGTCAAAATATCATTTTTCTTTGTGAATCATTTACAATTTTTTACACTATAAGTATAAGTAAAACGAACTTAAATGAATAATAAATTTAAAATAATTACTACTAAAGTTTGTAATTACTAAAAAATTAAACAAAGTTTTGGATAAAAATAGTTCTATAAAAGTCTAAAACTTAAAATATTTACACTAGTTTGTTATCGACCCTATAACAAAATATTTTGCTCATGCCAATCCAATGCTTCTGAGTTTAACACTTTTTGAAAAACTGTAACATGTGAATTCAGTTCATAAGTAATTAATAATTTAATTTATCATATATATATATATTTATATATGATTCCAATATCTATCAATATTATTTTATATAATTAATGTCATCATCTTCCATCATGTAACCTCTTACAATCCAAAACAAACATGATTAAATCAATTAACGACAATACAAAAATAATTATGCCATTTAAATACCCGAGCACAAGAGCTTAGATTTCAGTTATGTTTCTTTCACCTTACTTAATGGAGTTCACTTCCTGAAAAAAATAAAAAAAAAATCTGACAAAAGTAATTGTTCTTTTTTGAGAACATTTCTTTCAAATCTTCCTACAAGGGCATCGTGTTGTATATATACCAAATACTCTGATCAATTGGCGTTGTCAAACTGTGCATTATTCACGAAATGACTATGACATTTCATCGTGGCTTCATTTTTATCATCATCACGTGACTGTTTTATAATTTTTCCATTTATTCTGGTTGGAAATTTTATTTTTTATCGGTAAATAAATGCACATAAGTGCATAAATGCACTTAAGTGCAAGCATAAATGCACTTAAGTGCAAGTAGTGATGTTTTATTATTCTGTTTTAATTATTGATTTAATATTTTTAGATAACTGCTCATAAATAAAATTAGTTAAAGAGTTTGTTACTGTAAGTATTATAAATGTAATTGTCAGCAAAGATAATAACATATCATCCTCTCTGAATTATTCTGAAAAACTAAGGATTCTTGGAGAGTAAAACTCTCTTCATTATTGTTAATTCTAAGTTTTATGATATATCCATGGGAAACAAAAGGATAACCAAAAACGGAAGGAAAGGAAAAGAAAAGCGCAAGAACATGAAGAAAACAAGAAAGAACAAGAAGAGAAATGAAATCAGGGTTCAGAGAAACAGAGCGTGTCAAAGATACCTTAATGAGGAAAACTGCGGATTCGCGAAAGCAGGAGAAAAAACGTGAAAACAGAGAATGGAAAGCTGGTGCACTTTCAGTATAAGGTATCCAACATATTAATATAGAAAAACCCAAAATGGGCTGAGAGAAAGAAACAAATAAACGGCCCAAGAGGCCCAATGGGGTGAAACTCAAAAATTACTGTGTCAATATATACCCCCTACACTAAAATGAAATATGTTGTGTGGGGCTTATTTGATGAGTGATAAGATGAAGGTTTGTGCAGAAGGCTGCAACTCGTTGTTCATCACCATTTTCCTTTTACTAATCT
>Ga0123342_1004148_pt1 | contig 22458 bp, 14 predicted proteins | sample Turbeawhitnodule_FD_89960 | JGI IMG/M metagenome (GOLD analysis project Ga0123342, IMG submission 89960) | Root nodule microbial communities of legume samples collected from Mexico - Turtle bean Mexico white nodule | ecosystem: Host-associated > Plants > Roots > Nodule | place: Mexico: Nepantla... | reverse complement strand
GTGAGTGAAATTTGGAAGCATAGGAACTCGATCGTCTTTAATGGAGGAGTGGCAGATGTGTTAGAAGTTTTTGCCTCTGCGCAAGTAAATGTATGGTCTTGGATTGCTGCAAAGTCCCGCGAAGTTTACTTTTCCTACCCTTGTTGGGTTATGGATCCTTTGGCATGTATACGGCTGATTCGGTAAAACTAGTTAGCGCTTGGTTTGGTTGGTCCTTTATCCAACGATTTTGGGTGCCAAGTTAGAAGTTAGATTCTATGTGTTCTTGTAAAAGGGTTGGACTACCCGTCCCCATTTATTTATTTTTTATTGCTGATAAAAAAAAAACAGAACTAAACAATATAAAGTTAACAAATTTTATAACCTTAAAATCAATTTCGTATACAATTTATGTAACAAACTTATTTTATCTAATCAATGCTATCAAGTTTTGACACTTTAAAATACGAGTCTAAAGAAATTATGTGACATAGTTATATATGAAATCATACCCACGAAATTGACGATTTCTATTAAATATTAATCATTAATAAAAATTTGTATTTAAAAGAGAATGTATTCCTAATATTTCTCGGGAATTGAAAATGATTTTGTATAATGTGAGTAAATTTAAATTGACCTTGGTTACATATATTTTAATAATGACAACATTATATAAAATGTTCTTTAATGAGACATATTATACCATTATAAAATGTTATTCTGTATATATTAATTGTACAGTGAGAAATGTTAACACTAGACAACCTTCAATATACCTTTTTTTTTTTACTTATAATTGGTGTTGAAATTTGATAGAACGTATAACACATTTTATTATTTTTCATTCATACTTTTTTTTCTTAATCTTATAATTTTCAATAATTTTTATTAAAATAAAAATATTAAAGATTTTATTGTTTGCTCTCATTTTATATCATTGTACTTAGTCAGAGAATCAATCAAACAGATAGTAGGAGAAACAAACTACAATTATATTGAATTGGAGCTTGACATAGTTACACATCCCGAATTAAGGGATTGGATACACATGATACAACAAAAGATCTCTGAAAGAGCAAACTGATTGTTGGAAACTAAACCAATTCCTTGCTGCATGTGTCAAAAAAATTAAAATAAATGGATTAAGGCAATGGAAAATGTTGGGGCCTAAACCAATCAATTAGGGTGATTAATTTAGGGCATAAATTGATTGATGTTAGAGGACGTATATGGGTCTCATTTGAGAGCACATACACGTCAAAGAACCAAAAGAACTTATTAATAAATTTATAATGTTGAGTATTCTTGTAGTGATGAATTAGTATTCACAGTTTCCTCTTCATGGTTTTTCGCTCTTCCTCTACCTCCAGCAAGTTCATGATCACTGCATCTGAAGCATCTCTCAGTATCTCCGACCAGTCCCTGAAAACGCATCAAATTTAACACTCCATGAATTGACCAAAACAGTTTAACAATAATTGAAAGAGAAAACAAAATTGATACTGTTAATTATAGTGTAAGAGAAATTTTGAATACGTTGGGTACCTATAGTATTTTTAATTTAGTATTATTTATAGTTTTATCTTGATCTTTATTTATAATATTTTCGGCATTGTAGTACGTAATATACGTACCCTTTCAAAGAATCAAAGGTCAATCCAACAGTGTATTTAGCTTCCTCGAGTGCCAAAGAGAACCTCTGAAGCTCTTTAGCAGGACAAGTTCCGTTGTCTTTGACCACAAGCTCGGAAGGTTTCACGTCGTAGAAGATGGGGATAACCCTCTTCTTTGACTCCATGAAAAGAGCGAGCTCATGGAGACAAAAATAGGACTCACAGTAACGTGGTGAAAACACCGCAACACCCACTTTAGACCCGAGAATGGCCCTGTCTATGTGGTCGAACAATCTGTCCCCAGGTTTCATGTTCATGCTGTCCAAAAACGACCGCACTTCCATCCTAGTCAAACTGTTGTAGAGCAACCCCGCAATGTTCCTCTTCGTGTCGATGCCACGGTGGTTTATGAAAACATCGCATACTGGAGTAGCCAGTTTGCGGCACAACGTGGCTGGCAAACGTTGCATGGCTTCAATAAGTTAGCTTGGTATATGCAAAGAAAATATTTTGTTTTTGTATGTGTGAATGAACGTATGTCTATGTTGTAGGTATGATTTTGTCTGTGTTTAGTGTTTCTGGTTTTTAAATGGTGGTTGATAGAGGTTATGTGTATATATATGTGAAAGGATGCGGTAACGGGTTCGATTAACGACCACTTTTATAAGGTTGGGATTTGAATTTCAATGGATGTAGTCCATGTTAATGTCTGAACTGGAGAAAATACTAGGTATTTGAGGACAAAGAGTAAAAGTGTTTGAAAAATTTGACTGGCTAGAATGCATGTTTGGAACTGTTTGTCCTTCAAACACGTAGTTGCTCACTTTATGTGTGGGGAATCCTTAACGCAGATCCGCTGACATGGTCATGTTTAGTGATTTTGCCTTGCCTTTTGTGGGAAATTTGGAGTGTTGTTTCCTGTATATAAACTAGCTTTATTACATCAAAAAATTTATTTGAGAATTATAGTCTATAAACCTCGATAAATATTAATATTTTAATTATTTATAAAAATTTATAATTTAAAAATATTTTACATTTTATTTGTATTTTCATTAAAAAAAAGTTTTATTTTAATTTTTTTTATTATAAATATTAATATTTATTATGAGTGTAGGATCGAACATCAAAATATCATAACCCTATTTATTACATCAGTTTCAACACATCCTCTTCTATACGAAATACATCTTAACTATTAATATATACACACATAAGTAAATATTTAAGTTTTTTATGAAATGTTAGAGTCTCTTTACTAATAAGTTTCTCATTGAAATTTTCATATTAAAAAATTCATATGCTTATATATAATTTATTCTTATCAAATATCAAGAAAAGGTGATGTCAACTTACCAAATGAATACTCATAAAAATCTTATGTACAAGAAGTAGATGAGTGTTTGGATATGACTCATTTTTATAATTTTTTTTAATAAAAAACTTATCAAGTGAGATACTCATATTTTAAAACTAATTTTATTATATACTCTAGTATATATATAAACTTTGAATTTAGAATCTTATGTATTTATTAAAAAAAAAATATTATAAAATGATTCCTAATTTTTTATTTTTTTTATCAACAATAAAAATGAAATAATTGAAAGTACCAGAGATATTCCAATTTTTATACAAAACGACCTCTAACAGGTATATAGATATATATGTGTTGCCAAAAAACACAGCTAAAAGGTATTCATCCAATAAACATATCTTATCAAAATCTAGATACCTCCGCCAAATAAGTTTCTTGCTTAATATATAATTATAACTGAATGAGGAGCTGAAACTCACTAAAAAACATACAACGCAACACAAATATATGCCTAAAAACCCACATCAACTCTATCTCTACCTTACTCCCCTGTGTACAATAGATGCTAGGGATGACAAAGTAGGACAAACCATGCGGATCGGGTTGTGATCTGCTGAGTGAGTTGACCCTAATAACTTGCATATTTTAAAAATTTAGATTTTTTTTTGCACACCCATAATTTCTTCTTGCAGCCTCATTTCATAAAAAATTGTAAAATTATCCATTCCAAAATCTACAATCCAGAACACAAATTTGTATTATGGATTGTACAATCCGAAACACAAATTGTAACTTCCAGATTCTATAACTCGGGAAGTTTATGAATTTCACACTCTGGAATTAAAGAAAAAAATTCAACAAAAGATGTCAAAGGATAATTTAATTGTTTTTTTAAGTATGGGGTGCAAGAAGAAAGGGATGAAGGTACATGAAGAAACTAGCTTCAATCCGTAATTCATAACACCTTCACGAAATTTGATAATGATTTTTAAATATTTAATAGTGTTTTTATTTGTCTTTCTAAAATGCATAGATGGTTTAGGTTTCAATACTCATCAAATACTAGATGCAGTAGTCAGACCTTAATCTTTTTTGTAATAAAATTTAAATATATTATTATTATTATTATTATTATTTTATTTATATATATTATTTTATATTATTTTTTAAATTACAATAGTAATCACGTGTCTACGCGTATTACCTTAAAAATGTATATATTTAATGAAATACTTTATTAGTCAATTTATTAGTATGATTGAAATTCAAATTTCATTAGAAATCAAAACATCATTATGATTTTTTTTATCCATATCTTATGAGGCATGTGTTGTCAGAATAATACTATAAGACCATTTACCTAATTCATCTAAATAAATGAAAAATTAATTGAATAAACAAAAAAAAATTATTCAAAATTTAGATTTAATTTAATTTATTAAAAAATAATCTTTATACGGGCTGGCTCGTAAGTCCGTCGGTTAGCCCACAAGCGAGACAAGTCATAATAAAAGCAACTTGCATATTTTACGCGAGACAAGTCAAATGCGAGACAGACCTATGTGGGCCAGACTGACCTAAATTGCCATTCCTAATAGTTGCTCTTGTAAGCAAAGTTAATTCCCACATAATTTTATTCTTTTATTTGTAAAAATTAAATATATGTAAAAAATAAAGTTTAGATCAACTCACACAAACTTATATAAAGGGAAGGTGAGGGTTGAAGGTTGAGTTAGGAGATTGCAAGACGCTAGACGAAGGTGAGGAACATGAGAGGGTGAAGATGTAGCACATAAAGCTTTTTAACAGGATTAGAGTTTGGGAGGATGAAGTGTGGTTTAGCAATGTTGTGATGAGGGTTGCAGTCTTGGTCTGCATAAGTATGCAATGTGGCGGCAACACTCCTATTCTTTGCAACATCCAAGGATTTCAAAGCTCCTTCTATCATGTGTTTGCTTTGGCTATGCCCTTGAATAGGAGCTCCCGTACATGAAAATCATACTAAGGCCATTCAATGATCAGAGTTTAAACATACGTACAAATTAGTACATTAATCAAAATAAGAAAAATATGATTTTGGAAACTTATAGTTAATCTATGTCCAAGCCTTCCATTTGAGCCACAATAAAAAATTCAATGGGATCCACCACTACATTTTTTAAAATAATACAATTTCTTTGATTCCAAATACCCCATATTATAGCCATCCACATGGATTTCCACATGTTATTTCCCACACAATTAATGTCCATCAAACCAATTTGTTCAAAGTGCTTTTAAGCTTTATCACAATGTACAAATAATCTACCCACCCACGCATTGGTCATATACCACACTTAGAAGTCACTTTACAAGTAAAGAATATACGACTTACACTTTCCAGAATAATCCCACACATAACACACATCCCCTCACCAATCTGAATCCCTCTACTAATAAGATTATCATAAATTGCAATTTTCCCTATTAAGAAACGCCATGCAAAAACGTGTGTTGATTGTAAAGCTTTTAAATTCCAAAAGTATTTAAATCAGGAATGTGAAGTGGGCTACACATTCATTAATTTTAAGAGAATTGCGTAAGCAGATTTCATAAAATACTTATTTGATGATTCCGCCGACCAAGATCTACCTTATTTGCAACTAGAGATACAATTTGTAGTTCCTCCATGAGAGCACTAACATGTTTGTATTCCCATTAGAACCATTCTCTTCTCCATGATAATTGCCAACACCACATATTCTCTTCCCAAACCCCATATTGCACCAAAAACCCCTATTTATTTACTGAATTCAAAAACAGCCTGGGATATCTATCTTTAAGGTTGTGATTTCCTACCCTCCTATCAGTCCAAAACATAATTTTACTCCCTATACCTATCTTCCACCTCCTACTTATGTCAAACAAGTTATTTAGATTTCCCCCACAACTTTTCTTAATATATTTCCACCACCATGATTCATACTTGAAACTACTAATATCTTTCAATCCTTTCCAAGACTCATACTTCGAATCCAGAATCTTTTTCTAGAGCCCTAAATCCTCACATCTTAATCTCCATTTCCATTTTTAATCCCCATATTGCACCAAAAACGTCACCACCAAAACCTAGATTTATTCTTCATCTAGTACTGCATAAGATCCAAATTTGGATAATATTAGGAAGAAAGTTTGTTTTTCTCATAAAAAAAATAGTCATCAAAGAAAATAAGAGTGAAAGTAAAGAAAAGAAAGAGTAAACAAAATTATGTTCAATAAACTGAATTAGGTTTTTTGGTGTGTTATGCATGTTTAATTTGTGTTTATGTTAATATTTTTATATTTTTATTTAGTCTTAAAATAAAATAATGCTAAATAAGTTTTTTTTATCAGCAATAATAAATAAATAAATAAATGGGAACCACTTCAGGGGTGGTCCAACCCTTATACATAAATAGCTAGCGCCTTACCAACCTCCAACCAAGGAACTCCTTCCAACTTAAATAAGGAACAACCAGAGCTACTCAAGAAAGTATTAAACAACCAGCCTCATACAATCCACTGGGTTCAAAACCCAGTTGGGGTACGTAAAGGAATTACAACAGGACTTTGCAAAAATCCAAGACCGAACATTTACATGTACCAGTGCAAATACCTCGAGCGCATCTACCACGCCCTTGTCGAAGGTCACCGAGTTCCTATGTCTCCAAATTCCACTCACAACACCAACCCAAATCGCCCCCCAAACGTCATTAACCACATCAGAAGCCAAACACAACTTGAATTGTTGGAAGTTTACCAAAGGGTCCTTGTGAATAACAAACGACACTCCGAGCCACTCAAAACAAAGACACCACACCCGCCAGGTAAACTCGTACACAGAAAACAGATGACAGGACGATTCTTCCACCTTCCCACACAAACCACACACCAGATTCTCTACCATCATATATTTGCTGCAACGCATGGCAAGAATGCATTATTGGAAGTGCTTATAGTACTAATGCAGAGAAAAGCAAAGATTCTAGCGCCATTATAACTCTTTGAAACTCTATTTGTGTGTTGTACCTAATTTTCTTTTCTTTTGGAAATTAACAAATCGTGCACATCCCTTTCTACTATCCACATTTTTAGATTTTACGAGAAGAATTTTACAGTGTTGAAAGCCTCTGCAATCTCCGACAACCAGATCTTCCATCACCATTCTCATTACGCCTTAAGTGGCATGGAGGAATTTTTCTTCTTGTCTCATTTTCCAGTCAACTTTGACGAGATTGAGATCAAAAGATTTTTTCAAAGATGGATCAGATTTGTATTATGGTTTTTTCCAAAATCATTAAATAGTAATTAAATTAAATAATAAAAAATTATTAATTATTATATTAATTAAATTAAATATTATTTTAAATTAAAAATTAATAGTATTTAAAGTTATTTTTATTATTAATAAAAATTTATAAAATATTTTTAAATTGATATTTAAATTAGCTACCAAAGTTCTAGATAATAATATTTTGTGTGGGATCTAAAAGACTAGATAATAACATAGGAATAATAATTTGTTTAAGGTACGAGTGATCGATTATTCCGAAATTTTTTCCTTGTTACATTTAAATATTTGGTCTTGGATTTCTTAAAAGTTGTCTTTTGTGAGATTTTCCTTCTTAGAGAACCACATGTATGTATGCTCTCGATTAAAAAAGATTTTTAGGATGGCAGGATAATGTCTGCTTTTATTTAGGAGAGTTAGCTTTTGAGACAGTTGGATAAGGTAGGATTTTTTTATTTGGTTTTATCTAAGACGACAATTGGAGGTTTTACGTGGACATACCATATGTGCAAACCATATGTTTTTAATTTTTCATCGACGACAATATTAATTAGTGATTATGTGGCTTATTGGTTTGCACACTTAGATGGTGTATAAAAATATGGTATGTCCATATGTGTTATGTGGCACACAATGTTATACCAAGTGTCCAAACTATACTTACATGACATCGTTTAAGCCACATCACCAATTAACTTGTTGGTGAAAATTTAATAAAAAAACAAATTTTTAGACTTTTAAAAATTTTGGGATCAAATTATTTTTTTAAAACTATTGTATTAAATTAAATATAAATTCTAAATATAGACACCAAAAAATAATTAAATCAATATTTTTTAAAAAGTGTAACTTTTCAAAGATAACTTTTTATCCTTAAGAATATATCAGAATAGTAATTTTTATTCTCTAAAACTACTATATTTTTTCTCGTAAATTTAAGACATTTTTTTAAAAATAGAATCTCATAAAAGTGTTGAGTATAAGCATATAATTTCTTTATCCAAAGAGTGCAAAAACATGACAAACAAATAAGAAAATCCCAATTATGTGGCACCTCACACCCTACAACGATCATAAACTCCCACAATTATGTGGCACCTCACACCCTACCAATTATGTTGCTTCAATTTGTCATCATCTTGTTGTAGAACACGGTGACACCCTTTATTTTTCACACTTTGCTTACTTTTCTTATTTTCTGTGTAATTTTCTGGAGTGTTGAAAACTTTACGAAAAATTAAGAGAAAAGTTTTGATCTTCGTTTGTTATGGGTTGTCATGGAATTGGAATAAGTCGCAAAACGATTTCCAATCTGAAGATAAGTCAGGTGCAGCTGAGTGCCCTATTTGATTTCTTATTCTCCCTTCCAAATTGACAAGTGTGATGGTTGAAACAGTCCCGTTCGTTGCTAGAATTCATCGGATCAGAACGTAAGAGAAAATTAGCCACTATTTTAGTTTGAATAAACATCTACACTAAATATTTTTTATATAATTAATTTGCAGTAAATAAATAAGTGTTTTTAATAAATTTAATTAAAATCCATATTAAACCAACGTTCGTCAAATTTACATTTTAATTTGATCAATATTTTATATTATGATATGAGGACATTTTAACTACTTAATTATTTTTTTAAAATATTAAAATTTAACTCCGAAATAAAGATGATAAACATAAAAGAAATATTATGCTAAAGAAGTAGTGGTTTTCTATAGTCAACAACTATCTTATTTGGAGTTAGTTGTTGAATCAAATTAAATTTAAAATATAAAACTCATTATTAGTAAACTTATCGTGTATCTGGGTTTTACAGAATCACTAAATCTTTTCATAGCCAATTGAGACAAATCTCTGGTAAATTAACCTACTTAAATCATGACATCCAGTTAATTAAGAGCAACAAGACATGTCTAGATCGTATTGACCTATAGAAGTATAAAATTATAATGATTCATTCATCTATAAATAGGTTAGGAATCTCACATAACAACATGACTCATGTTGAATTATCTAACTAGGACCAAAGAATAATTATTCTTCACTAGGGTCATAAAGTGGGCGGATCGTGCGAGTCGGTCCGTGGTAAAAAATGCGAGGTGACTGAACTTTTCAATCTGCTAACCCGCATTAGTCCGTCTCGCATATTTCGCAGTTCTCGTGGGCCAGCACCGGGGCGAGGTAGGTTGACCCACTAGCCCGCAAAAAAAAAATTGAATTGGTAGCAATGTCCAGTGGAAGAGTCGCAATTTTGAGTGAAAGAAAATTAGGTTTTCACTCAAAAAGCAACACAGCTATTTTGTTCCAAAAAACGCACACAACACACGAAGCACTCTCTTTTTCAATGTCATCGCTCGCTCCACCTGTGACTATGCTCGCTCCACCTGCGACTCCGTGCGGCTTCGCTTGCAACTGCCTCCTGTTGCCACTTCGCTATCGCACCGCTGCTGCCTCCACTCCTCCTCCACGTTTAAAAAAAATGTGGGTCAGCCCACATGCGGGGCGGGCCATGAAAACCAGCTCGCATTTTGTATGCAAAGCGGGCCAACCCAGCCTGCATTTTGCGAGCTTAAGTTGGGAGGGCCTATGCCGGGCGGACCCGCTTTGCCACCCCTACCATATATTCTTGTAGTTTTGAATTTGGAACAATCGATGAAAGAATTGTGCAAAGACTATATGCAGATGAATAATTCACTTTTTGTTGCAAAAACAAGTAAGAACCTCTTGGAGCGTTTTGGACAATTGTAATTTTATTTAAATGTAATACATGAAATGTACTTGGTGATTTTTCTACTCGTAATTCTATCAAGACTTAGAAATAGTTTGCAGTGGAGTTGTAAGTTCAACTATTGGGTAAATGTGTAGTTTTTTTTATGAAGAATTATGTTAAATAAAATCTTAACGGTCGAATATTATTTGATTGTGTGTAAGGATAGAGACATTCCTTAAATATTGGTGAAAAAAAAAGTGTCATAACAAAAACAATAGGTAAAATGTTTTACATCTAAAATATATTTTTATTTTACAATGACAAAAGCATGAGAAACTAGATATACTATATCTTAATAAAATAATGAAGGGGAGATTTTTTTGAATTTAAAGAGTAAAGCATGCTTTAAGAAGATTTGATTCCTCTAACACCAATATTTGATTTGATGAGGATTGAATTGCAATATTGATGTGATTTAGTGTTGTACTCTTGTGTTATGTTGAATTTAAATTAAAATGTGTTTTAACATACTAAAAGTTCATATAGTTATGATGTAGCTTGCTGATCAAATATATTTCAGACATGTGCATCTAACAAAATCTTTTTAGGGGGAAATTAAAGGGAGATTTCAACAAACCAAATGAATATGGGAATCTATTCTTCGATCAACTTTAGATATGCATAAACTTTTTTTTTTCAATATTTTATTTGTTTTAAGTGAAGTTATGTTTGGAAAGTGTAGAAAAAGTTGGAAAATCCAGCACTTGGATCTTGCAAAGAAAGCGAATGATGTAGGGGAGTTGAAAAGGGAGATGATATTCTTTGGTACAATCACAAAACATTTTAAATATTAAAGTAAACAAAATTAATGATAGGACTGCTGTGACGAGACTCACACCTCCCACATGCATCATGGAAGAGACTGAATTACTTTCTCACTCCGAGTCTTCGTAAACGCGATGATCTTGATTGATGTAACGTCTCAATTTGTCTCTGCTGATCATACTTTGACATTTAAAATAATAATATTTATTTTATTTTTTCATTTTTAATTTTAATATATTATTATATTATTAAAGTGGGTTATGAGATGAATGTAATTTTGTAATAGGGTGTCAAAGAATCACGTAACAACCACACTTTTGGTTAGAAGCAAATTCCAAAACGTAAAATTCATCCAAAAACGGAAAGAGTATGTAATAAAGACTCAAAAATACTTTCGTTTTTCTAGAGTCTGTTTTTTTTTTATTAACAAAAAAAAGTATGACCACTTCAAAGTGGTATAATCTTTATACAAGACAAAACTTGAACGAAAATGTGTCTATTCATGGAGCCTTTATTCCATAAACAACGTGCCCATTGAACACTTGTTAATTATTTATCAGAAAAAAAAAATTTCTTTACATTTTCTTTACATGATAATTCTGATATGTACTAGTGAGGAATGTTTGATCAACCAAATGTTTTAAGGTATACGTCAGTTAGGTCGATGATTAGGAGTTAGGTAATTCATCCTTAAACATGGTCCAATCCCTTAACTTGACCCAATAAAGAAAGTCCATCACAGAAAATATAAATAATGCATATTCCAAGAAACAGGTACGTCATTATCTACAGTACTCTGACAACCAAGTGTCAACCTTTTTGCTGACTTGAGTGTCAGAGTGCCTTCTACAGGTATCCCCCATTTGGGAATCACTAGGGGGTCGAGAGATGAGGCTAGGAAGGACAGGTGAGGAACAAGCAAGGGAGTTGAAGAGCAGTACGACCGACAAGAAGGAAGAAGGCGAATCCTCTCAATAGTTCTCCAGACCTCAACCCTTACACGAGAACAATTGGGCACCCATCATAGGGCCGAGAGAAAATCAAGTTTCAGACGCTAGTAGATGGTATCAATCTGAAGCATGACAAGTGAGAGGATGTTTGAGGCTGACCAGACGACATTGTTACTGTCTCTACAGAGAGAGATGGTTGAGGTTAGAAGAAGGAACGAGGAAGTGAGTAGGAAGAACGGGCGAGAGATTGAAGCTCTCCGCATGGAGAACGAAGACATAAAGAGTAAGCTGATCGAGGGATCGTCCATCGTGCCGACTAATCTCGTCGGTAAGTCGGTCACCTCCCCTCCCAACCCAAAAGCGATTGAGGAGACTAAGAACAAGGCCCCCACTCAGAAGATGGATGGCGAGTCCTGTCCTAATAAGTCGATCCGCACGACCGGTACAGTGGATTCTGTGCGTCGACACCCGTTTACCGATTCTATCATCGGAGTCCCACTTCCAAACAAGGGGAAAGGCTTCAACATGGACCGCTATGATGGCACGACTGATCCAGATGAGCATACGGATGCGTACACCACGCACATGAGCTTGTACACCGCTAACGATACGGTCATGTGCCGAGTCTTCCCCACATCGTTGAAGGGAGGAGCTCTCAGCTGGTTCATAAAACTCCCTCCCAACTCCGTCGACAGCTTCACGACACTGATGTCTAAGTTTGAGACGTAGTTCGTCACGAGCCACCCGCATCATCTCACCTCCATCGCTCTAGTTGGTAATCGTCACGAGAAGGGGAGTCTTTGAGAACCTTCGTCGACAGATTCAACAAGATAGTGAGGAGCATTTGGAACCTTAGCCCGGATGTAGCCATGCACCATATGTTGATAGCTCTGCATCCGGAGTCGTTTGCTGACTACCTCTGCATGCAACCGGCCAGAAGCTTGGATGAGCTCTAGAAAAGGATCACCAAGTATGCAGTTGGAGGAACTGAGAGAGTTCCTCAACCAAGCCCGTGCGGAGGCTAGTGAGGAGAAAGGGAAGGACGAGAAGGAGTGTCAAGGTCAACCAACCAACCGAGGAGATAGGAGAAGGGACAACCGGGGCAGCCAGTTCTCAAGATATACCCCCCTGACAACCGAGAGGGGGAGGATTTTGGATGAGGCTCTCAGCGTTGAGTTGATCCCTCCACCGAGGAAGGCATCAAGCCCTGAAAATGCCTACTGTAGGAAACAGTGTCAGTACCACAAAAAGAGTGGGCATTCCATCGAAGAATGCCAAGTTGGACATCTATAGTGTTTCGTCTAAGGTGCTTGAAGCACGAGACGGTCCCCCAGGCGGGACCAGCCCACGAAGCGAAGAAACTACTCCCCTCAAAGGGCCAGGGATGACCACCGACCAGAGCGTCGACCGCCCGCGCAGGGACGACCCTTCTCAGGAAAACGAAAGAAGGGACCGCAAGGAGATCATAAACACCATCATTGGAGTGTTCGACGGCGATAGAAACTCCAACAGTGCCCGGAAGAAGCACCTCAGAGTCGTGCACCAGGTGAATGATTTCGTCGATTAGACACTTTCGGAAGATGCAAAGTGAATATCATGATATTTTCACTCTCCTCCCCCTTGACTCGGTTCCTCCTCAACAAGAGAAATGTTATACACTTGCCCATTAATCAAAAAATCATTTGCCACCCCTACTTTACAGGATTTAAGCAGGCGAACCTGGATTCGAGCATACTCCAAGTTCTCCCACGACGATGTAGTCTCATCAATAGTAACCAAAGACATCACTTCTCCGACCACCTTGGATAAGCAATCCTTGTTCCACAAAGGTAGAGGTAGACCATAGCATCTGACCCAAACTACTTTGTGACTCGCTACATATGATTCAGACCACGGTTCTATATCATCAAAAACACTAGCGAACCATTCATTGTTTAACTTAATAATATCTTTCATTCGTTCGCATTCTTTAGGAGTTAAGAGGACAAGATTATCTTCCATGTATCTCACTTTAACCCTATACATTCCCTTTGACAAACTCTTCACACAGAGATGCAAAGTTGAACTCTGAAGACATCCACCCAACAACCCTATTAGGGATCCAAGGAGAGACATATGACGTTGTTTCAATGATAAGGCCTTTCCAAACATCTTGTTGGGTTTTTTAACGACTTCAACGTAAGAATGTTTCGCCTTATGATCCCTACGAATCTACTTTCCCTTTAGTACTCTCCAAATCTCCTTACCCTTCGGCTTCTTTGGTGCAAGGTTGGAATGTTTTCTCACTTTACTAACCGTTTGAGCGTGACCAGCTCTCCTATGCTTCGGTAGGTTGACATATAATTTCATGTTGCCAATGTAGATTTTGATTCAGCTCCTTTTCCAACCTAGCCTTATTTGCTACAGTAAAAAACTTCACAAAATCGAACCTTCTTCCCAACCTATTAAGACGTCTTGAGATGAACACCTCTTTCACTCTAGCCCATCTCTGAAAATCTTAAGCATGTTGTATTCCCCATGACTGTATGGAAAGTTAGAGAAGAAAAATGTAGAGCAATTATACATCAACAAGAAATTTTTGTATTCCTCAGGTTTTCTCCAAGACTCCTCCCTCTCCCACCGCCATCGTCTCTCTCTCATAATCTCCCTCATTGGATTATGATCGTGATATGATATTGTTGACTGCTTGGAGTTGTTGCATGTATTCTAGTTCTAGGAAATTTCTTGGTACCAAGACTAAGTATACGTATGGGAGGAGATACATTACGAGTACTCTTAATGACTATAGTATCTATATTACTCACATTTTGGAATATGTGACTTTGAGATGCTTGTTGATACAAAAACAGAAATCTTCGGTGATCAACTTAGCTTAATGAAAGATATTTGGAAAAATTGAATGAATGTAGTCAATATATAGTTTGATCTCGCCAGTGGGTATTGGAGTTATCAAGATTGTGAAAGGGATAATAAAAGATTTGTTAATTTTGAAGAAAGATTTAGAAACCTTGATAATTCTTCGAGTAAAGGGATGTTCATTGTTTATTATTAATGTCTTGGTAGCTAGTTAATTTTGAACTTTTATATTTTTTTGTTCTAAGACCGGTGATCTTCCATATGTTAATGTCGTTGCTTTAGTTTTATTTCAAAATAATAATTAAATATTTATATTTGGACGAATGATCAATCATATTATTATTTAGATTAACAAAAATATATCTTGACAACCTGAATCAGTATATAATTAGTTATGTAGTAGGGAATAATAACAACATAAGAATCTTTTCGTCATTTCCTGCAAAATGAAATTTTGAACAAAGAAATATGATTAGCTTATCACTTCTTTAATATTAATGACACTATTATGAGAAGGTTTCATGTTACCACCTTGTTCTAGATAGTAATGTTATAATTTTAATTTTGTTTCATGTTACTAAGTTGTAGCCAGTAAATAGTTTGGTAGGAATAGGAACATGATTTTGTAGGTCCAAAACAATCTCAACTACTTTCTTAAGTTGCACAATCAATTTTCTTAACCGATTATTTCGCTTACAATTCAACATCGAGTGTACCATTACGTTGGATTATACGAAGCAAAATTGTGGTGGCTGTAGAAAACGGTTAAAAGCAACACATGAATATTTTGTATTAAATATTGATATAAATCTGTGTCACACAATTATTTTAATTTAAAAGTAGACATAAGATAAGACAATATGACATAAGATAAGACAATAATGCATAGTAGTTTGTTAAAATCGAAAAGAAAGGTTGGATAAATATAGAAATTCCAGAAGTCATATGTATTAATAATTCGAATAATGTGGCACCTTAATCTAGAGGGAAGGAAGCTGTTTAAGATTAAGATGGTGTTAATTTTAGGCATAAGCCAACCCAGCACATCAAGGTTCCTGCAATATCAGTTAGCCGTTGATGATGAAGACACAAAGCGTAAACACTAAGCCATACCCAAAGACTCAAACTAATCCATAACAGAGAAAGAGGAAGGAACCTTTATAATCCTTCCTCTTTCCATTTTCCTCCTCGGCTCTCTCTTCTGAGAAAGTTCCATTGTTATTATCATCTCGTTTTCCGTTATCACAAATTATTAGCATAACCCCTAATTGCATGCATGTGTACGTGCATGCTCTCAAAATTTCTATCATCACCAACCCAGTTAATGTGGATATATTCATCTCTCTGAGGTTTCAACAATATTTCTCTCCTTCTTCCTTCTATGCAATTATTTACATATCTTTTCCTTTTCTCTTCTAAATTTATTTTCTGAACCTTGTCGTAGGATTAATTTCAAGTCTGTATTGGATATAAGACATGGCCACCGCGGGCTTCTGCGGTTTGAAGCCATTACTCTTTCGACGCAAGACAAATAACATTCTTGAGGTAAAACTTTAGTCTTCTTTCCATCACCTTCTCTCGTTAATAACACATTCATGTCTGTAAGGAAACCTGAGGCTATGTTAGGTGCAATTTGCTAAAATAAAACTAGTCTGTGTATATACATTTTTATCATGTCTTACTTTTTTATATATGATGCGTGGTTCCATGGTTCAAAATTGAAGGAAATTTTTTGAAGATGCTGGAATTTTAAGCATTAGTTATATGACATAATAATAGAATGCCTATGGACACCGTTCACAACGTATATACTACACCTTGCAGGGACTGAAAGGCACTCCTAAGAAGTCTTCAAAGGCTAAGAGCAAAGCAAATGGAGAGTCGTTGGAATTGTCATTTGTAGGAAATGACCAATTGATTCTAATGGTGGAGATCCATAAGAAGATCTTGGCATTCAGAGACCTCATGGACCTTGCTGCATGTAACAGCTCTGCTTCTTTACGTGAGGTGCTTTGTAATTTCTTTCCATTCAGAGCAATGCCAGCATTTCCTCCCTATTTTCTTGCCCGCTTCACAAATTTGTCTTTCATCTGTCACACTGCAGATGGTCATGAAAACCCTGCAAGATCTTCAAGGGCTTTACCCAGGTAGCATACCAAAACATGAAGTCTCAAAGATTAAGGACAAGCCTATGGACCAGGTTTCAACATTTAGTTGCTCCTCATGTCATCTTTATCATACTGAAATATTATGAAACTTGGAAAAAACGTTTTCTGTTTTCTATCTTCATGCAAAACTGTTATTTTATTTACAACTTTATCCTATTTTCAAAGATTTGTGCTTAAAACAGTGATTTTTTTTCCTCTGGAAAAACAGTTGAAAGATTGAAAATAGCGACAACTTTGTAATTAAAAAGTGAAAACAAAACACGTTTTGTCGGAGTAAACAGGCCCTTTACAGAATACTAAATGAGGAGTGTTTACTGCAGGCTATGGCCTATTTCTGCAAGGCTTTGAAGTCTCTTGGAGAGTTGTGGATTACGAATAATGATTGGATGAATAAGCTCAATGTTGTGTTACCATTGTGCAAGGATAACAGCAATATGCGTGAATTGGGTATGTATGGTATTAGTAGTCTTATTGTTCTTGTGAAATGATTTATTGGAAAAAAGGAAGGAAAAAAAGGCCTAATTGAGATTTACAATGGTCAAAGTTGACGCCATTTCCATCACTCAAGTTCTTTCATTTGTTTTGCAGGAGAGACCATGTTGACCACTCTAGATTCTTTGATGAAGTTAGCAAGTGAGAGGTTTGACAAAGAGGAAGATGAGCATAAGAAAGAATTCAGCTCACGATCTAATTCATTTGGAAAATATAGATCGACCTCCTTTTCAGATAGCAGCAGCTCTTACTGCTCTTCTCCTGTCACACCTAAATCTGTTCTCCCAGAGTTCATGAAATACTCTTCAAGATCTGGAGACAGTCCAAGAAGCTCTTGTTCCTCACCTCTTCTTCTGTCTCTCAGAGTTCAAGCTGTGGGAAAGTTGAACCCAATTGATATAAAGCGCTTGTCTTTTCAGATGTCACCAACACATGTCCATAAGATAGAGCAGGAATACACCAGAGAAATAGAAGTGGATGACAAGGCTTCAAATCATGGAAAAGACTCACCAGAAGAGCTAGTGTTTCACTTGGACACAACTGAGGAATTGGATAGCCCAACTAAACCTTTTGCTATAAAGGAAGTAAGGCTATCACTATCTACCAATCACACAGAACCTCAACAAAAATCTCCTAAACCAGAAAAAACACCTCTTGCACAGCAAGAACCAGAACCTGTATCTTCACCTTCAGTTACACCACCAAGCCCAAGCCCTCCCCCTTCCCAACCTTCCATTCCACAACCTCCCCCACCACCTTCCCCACCATGCATGATAAAGATGAAGACTATACCAGCCCCACCACCTCCTCCTCCACCTCTTGCACCGTCCAAGATAATAACAAATGTAACATTATCAACCCCAGTACCAACACCACCTCCACCTCCTCCTCCACCATCAGCACATAAAGCGGAGCAAAGTGAAGCAGCAGTTAGGATGCTTCCACCACCACCACCACCATTGCCTCCAAGTTCAGGTTCAGCAACAACTGCTACTCCTCCACCACCTCCACCACCCATTCCCTTGAAAGGTGGATCAGTTCCAGCACCTCCGCCAACCGTGCCAGGTGGTCCAAAAGCAGGTGGCCCTCCGCCACCACCTCCTCCGGGAGGAGGAAGATGCTTGCGCGCTAAGGCAACTACTAAGTTGAAAAGATCGACACAATTAGGCAACCTGTATCGGTCCCTAAAGGGAAAATTGGAAGGGTCTAGCCTGAATGGAAAATCTTCTGCTGGAAAAAAGGGTGGTATTGGAGGAGCAACCTCTGGAGGGAAACAAGGAATGGCTGATGCTCTAGCAGAGATGACAAAAAGGTATGGGTTTTAAACCATGGCGCAGCAATAGGAACTTCTAAGCTACGATGGAAATATAATATTCACAGATCCTAACCCATAATATACTTCAATTTTTGTTTACAACTATAATATCATAAACCTATTCCCTTCTTAAAACCATTCATAACTGAATAAATTTCATTTTTTTTACTATGCATGCTTCTGCACCTTGTTTGAAGTTGTATTAGAATTTTATAACTTCCGGTAAAGATTTGCATACTTTAATGATGCGTATCGTTAAAGTATGTAAAATATTGCTATCACATCCGAGAAGCCAATCAAAGTATGATTGCTTTTTGGAGCTTCTAAGTAGGTAATGCATTTTATTATGTTAAATTTGTAGGTATTAAACGTCCCACTTCTTGAGCACTTTCGCTTATCTTTCCCTTTACTTAATTAATTAGATCCTCTTACTTCCAACAAATAGAAGAAGATGTTCAGAATTACACAAAGCAAATCTTGGAGCTGAGATCTACCATTACTAATTTCAAGACAAAAGATATGACAGAATTGGCCAAGTTCCACAAAGATGTTGAACTCGTTCTTGAGAATCTAACTGATGAATCACAGGTGAGTTAAGAAAATCTGCGTTCATATAGTTTTCAATTCCATTCATTGCTGCTGGTTCTTTCATTTACAACGCTAAGCAATTCCTCTGCTGCATAGGTACTATCACGGTTTGAAGGATTCCCCACAAAGAAGTTGGAAGCTTTAAGAATGTCAGCAGCACTGTACAATAAATTGTACTCAATACTTACCGAGCTTCAAAACTGGAAAATAGTACCTCCCATGGCTCAGCAACTGGACAAGGTTGAGCGATATTTCAGCAAGGTAATCCAAAATCATCAAATTAATTTGACAACCTCTGTGCAAATTCATTTCTAAATTCTAACCCCAAAAGAGCAAAACACAGATTAAAACAGAACTAGATGCCCTGGAACGAACCAAAGATGAAGAATGTAAGAAATTTAAGAGTCACAACATCGAATTTGACTTCCACATTCTCGTAAAGATCAAGGAAGCGTTGGTGGACGTTTCCTCCAATTGCATGGAGTTATCACTTAAGGTATATCCAAGTTAGAACAAAAGGAGATGAACATAACACAATAAAACACTTTTGAGCAAACCATGAAACTAAATTGGGTTAATTTATTTTTTGAAACTGAATGCAGGAGAAGCGCAACTCTGGTGATAAGAAAGATGGAGTAAAAAAGGGAGGTGTATCAATTCTTTGGAAAGCGTTTCAATTTGCATTCCGGGTCTACACATTCGCTGGTGGTCTTGATGATCGTGCTGACAACCTAACAAGAGAATTGGCACAGGAGATAGAGAGTGATCCCAACCAACCATGACACAAATGGTTATATATATATATATAGTTGGACTTATGCTTTGTATATTTCGGGTAAAAAAATGAGATGGTGAGGTTCTTTCTGCATATTGATCATTAACCCCCTTTTTAGTGTCAAAGCCATTTGTATATTAATGATCATTGGCGATTTGGAGTTATAATTTTTTAAATTTTGATAGGAGCTATTCATGCTTGCAGAGTTCTGAAAATAATTGCGGGAACTCTGCTGAAGCATGAACCTAAGCCTGTACTTTAGTTTCCTCTATACATATCTATATACATATTGTATATTTATTATATACATATTGTATAGTGGACTGTTATTTCACAGCGATGAATTCCCTTTTGTCCCTTTTGCTTTCATCCTATATATTTGTACCAATCATCAAACATTTGTTGACAAAAATTCATGGTAATGGTTTATTACAGAAACAAGTACCAAATTTCGTTTGTTTTCATCAAATTCATGGTAGTGGATCATCTGTGGGTCATGTACATGTCTCTATAGGATGGTCTGCTAGACCTTAAAGTTTAAAGTTCAAGTTGCATGATGAATCTCAACAATTGCCAATGAAGTTAAGTATGTAGCTAATGAACACCTTGATCAAAAGTTAGAGAGAATGAACTCTTTCCAACAATTTCTACCAAATGATAATAGAAAACAAGGACACGGATTGAAACATGAAAAAGACGTCATATCACGAATGATTGATAAATTAAAGAGACTAGAGAGAATTTCTCTCATAAAACAAAAGGTTATATTCAATAAAATAAGTCTTGACATTCCAAAGTAAATACAAGCCTATTTATACTAGGGACCAAGAATAGTAGGTTCACCAGCAATTAGGATAATTCAATAACTCATATAGTTAATTGATAAAATAATGTTCATAGAAGTTTCTAGTTACAAAATAGATATAAATACAAATGTTTAATTAAAAATTAAAATTCAATTAAAATTCTTATTTCAACCTCAGGTCTTCTTCTTGCCTTTTATCCATACACTCATCAACACTAAAAGAAAATGATTAAATAGAAACTAATTTTATATGTCAAAATAATTAGTCACTATATTGATTAAATTAGAGACCATTTTATAAATTACAAAATTATTGATATCTAAAATAGTTTCGATTATTAATAAAAATGTATAAAATGATTTCTAAATTGGTATGTAACTATTAGGTTTTAGCTAATAACTACTTATGTTCTAAATTAGTTTTTATTAGTCTTTTAGAGATTAATTTAGAATCTAAAATATTAGTAACTAAAACTTTGGTAACTAATTTAAAAATCATTTTATAATATTTTATTAATAATAGAAACTACATTACATATCAATAATTTTTTATTCTCTAACTTAGTATCTAATTTAATCAATCTAATATAACTAATTATTTTTGTTCTCCTTGTAGTGTCAATACCTAACTTCAAAAGATATTATGATATTCCTTAGTAAGCTTGAGAAGAAGGGGTATGTATTCAAAGTTGAAAACGGGTAACAAAAAGGTAATGAAGAGGTCCATGGTTACAATAAAGGGTCTGAGGAAGAACAACTTGTATGCCTTGAAAGGTATTGTAGTATTTATTTTAGAATCTACTACTTAGAATGCTATCTTTTCCAAAATAGCCTTATGACATAAAATGTTCAATCATGGAAGTGAGAAAATCTTGGTTGAGTTGCAGAAGCAATGATAAAGTTGATAGGTTAAAATTTTTTGAACATTGCAGGGCTAGATTCAACATTTAACAATAAAGAATGAAGACTTTGGACTACGTTCATGATATTCTGATAGTTGTCTACTACTCCCTTGCACTTCGTTTCCCTGTCTTTCCAACTTCTCGTTTTCAATTTATCCTCAATTTCATCACTTTGTTGCCTTTCTCCGGTTGATTTTGGCTTAATCCTAAGTCCCACATCGATGGGTTCATTGTTTGGAAAGGAGGTTTGAGGGTTATAAATTAAACTCTCTTCCTTCAGTGTTAAATATCCCAATTTGTAATATCTTCTCCCATAATAATAAAAGTGAGCTGTTTTTGCTGTGTTCGGAGATTAGGCTAAATTGGCCGAACTCCGTTAACAATTTTCTGGTGTGTTTTTTCCTCTTTATCTCTTTTATTATTTCGCTTTATTTATTCAATATTATTTGTCGGGTAGCTCTGTTAGGGTTCTGTTTTAGTGGGAAAATTACCCATTTTTTCCAACAAGTGGTATCAAGAGCCGAAGGTTCGCCCTTGGGTTGTTTGAAATTGTTTGTAATATTGAATACAATATTTTGAGTTTGTGATGGCAAGAGGTCGTCAGCAAAGTCACACAAAGGGGAGAAGAGGGAGGTCTAAGTCTAAAGGTCGGGTCGTTGCCAAAGATGAGTGTGCTTTCTATCATGAGAAAGGACACGTGAAGAAAGACTGTCCAAAACTGCAGAACAAAGGGAAGGCTCCGCAAGATGCAAATGTTGCAGAATGCAAAAATGATGTGGAATCAGATATCTCTTTAATTGTCTCGCTTTCAGCATCATCGTATCCAGATGAGTGGATATTGGATTCAGGT
>Ga0123342_1004147_pt1 | contig 22465 bp, 17 predicted proteins | sample Turbeawhitnodule_FD_89960 | JGI IMG/M metagenome (GOLD analysis project Ga0123342, IMG submission 89960) | Root nodule microbial communities of legume samples collected from Mexico - Turtle bean Mexico white nodule | ecosystem: Host-associated > Plants > Roots > Nodule | place: Mexico: Nepantla... | reverse complement strand
TGCTAGGGTTGTGTGCCTTTAGTACGGTTCTACAGAGCATATTTTCTCTGAGTTTTTGGGTGTTCTTGTTGCTACCTTGAGCGTCGGAGCGCCATCGGCAGCAGAGGCGCCACCTTGTGTTTTTAGGTTCTCAGAGAGGTTTTCTGTGGTGTGGACTTGAAGGTCACGCGGAGTCAAGCTGGTGAGGCGGTTCGTGACGAGGCAACGCTCTCACGATAGGTCAACCGGCAAGATCACTAAGCAATATAAATGTTACAGAAATCACCTTCATTTCAAGAAAGAATAGATTCCATTTGATGCTTGAAAATAGAATATATTGCAAGATTAACACTTAAAGCTAAGTCAATATCAAATAAATTCCTTAAATATTCAATAAGTTTTTTTTTTCATTTTTTATATATAAATATTGTCTACTTACACTTTAAGATATTTAGGATTAATTATGTTTCACCTATCTTATTTCATAAATTTTATTTTTTAAGCTGTTTTCCTACATTTTATTATCATATTTAAAGATCTTTACGGTGTTTTATTCATTTATAAAATATTATCAAGACGTTGAGGCGTGAAATATTAATTTTCAAAATTGTAGTTTTGAATGAACCCATTTCAGGCAGGGCAGGCAGGGCAGGCAGGGCAATCGATTGTTTCCTCATTTATTGTAATATCCTCGTCAACTAAAACATTTACCACAAAACTCCAACTTTGACTTAGCATTCGCACAGGCTCTCTTGGATATGGCAACAATTAAAGTCATGGAATTCAGATCTTGTTCCCAAAATTAGACAACACCCACTTCACATCTCACTTGTCAGCTGATCCACAATGGAGAAATTTTCAATTTTGTTGTCTTTGGTGATGCTGGGTCTGGCCATTTGTAATGTGGGGAGAGTGGAAGGAGCTCAAAAAGCTCCTTGGAGGATTCAGACTCTCTTCTCTGTGGAGTGTCAGAACTACTTTGACTGGCAAACGGTTGGACTCATGCATAGTTTTAGAAAGGCGAAGCAACCGGGACACATAACGCGTCTTCTCAGTTGCACTGAGGAGCAGAAGAAAACTTATAGAGGGATGCATTTAGCTCCCACTTTTGAGGTGCCCTCGATGAGCAAACACCCAACAACTGGTGACTGGTAAAGTAGAATCAGTGTTTGCTAGAAGTTGAATCAGCTTCAGGAGTTTAATTTGGGATGAAAAAGAGTATATTGGTTTTGTGTGTTGTAGTTTTATTGAGAACTGATCTGCTATCATTAGCACTGGTTCTGATTTTCCTATGTTACTGCCACTCTGGTGGTACAGTTTTGCACAATGCATGATGTGTGATTGTGTTGACCTTAATCTTTGCAAAATTTTGTGCGTTTCTGTGCTAGCTAATTTATAGTGATTGTATGTCTTGATTTGTGTTTACATCGGTTTGTTATCTAAACTTATGTGCATTGGTTTGTATGAGTGTCTTTTACTTAAGTGATCTCTTTTGACGTAGACAAGATAACTTTTATTAAAGCGTGTTGTTCAAGGATATACTATTTTAATTGTGAGTGAAGACCTTTCTAGTTATTTGACTTCTGCTCCTCTGAAATTAATGCTGGGTGTTAGTTGAATATTGTGCTGCTTCTGCCTCTTTTGTTTTTTTTTTGACATTGAATAGTGCGACTACTTTTGTATTGTAAGTGGTTGATCCTACCATTCCCGTTTTTACAGGGATGTGAGTTTTAGTCTTTTGCAAAATAAGACACATGAATACCATATTGCAGAAGTAAATTAGTGACATCCCTTTCCTATAATTAGTGACATCTACTATGCAGGTACCCTGCAATAAACAAACCTGCTGGGGTTTTGCACTGGCTCAAATATAGTAAAGATGCAGAGAATGTTGACTGGGTTATTATCCTTGATGCAGACATGATAATCCGTGGCCGAATTGTACCTTGGAAACTAGGTGCAGAGAAAGGAAGACCTGTTGCCGCCTATTATGGGTATTCACTAATATCTAAATATTTAGTTAGTCCATTTTTAGTGTTATAGTGTTAGTAGTTAGATATTCACACAGTGGAAGGGTGTAATTGAGCTAGTGTAGCTTCATTATGGCAAAGAGCAGATTATGAGAACATAAAGCTTTGAAGACCTAGATGTTTTCATTTCACATATTTGTTTCGATGAGAGAAGGAAGGTTCAAAGCATGTAATGGTAAATTTGAAAATATAAACTTCACTAAAATCCAAGCTAGAAAGATTTTGTATCGTGACTCTGAATCAAGTTATGAAACTCGTCTGAATTTCTTGAAACAGTACAGATATCTTGTATTTTTTTATTCAGTGTTTATATCACTGGATCACCATGAAAACATGCCATAAACAAAACAAAAGTTCCTTCTCTAGGTACTTAAGAGGTTGTGACAATATATTGGCTCAACTGCACACAAAACACCCAGAACTTTGTGACAAAGTAGGTGGACTTTTGGCAATGCATATAGATGACCTGCGATCTTTGGCATCTATGTGGCTTTCAAAAACAGAAGAAGTACGGCAAGATAGGGCTCACTGGGGAGTAAACATAACTGGTGACATATATGAGAAAGGATGGATTAGTGAGATGTATGGATACTCTTTTGGTGCAGCAGAAGTGAGTTGACCCTTTAAAATGTTTACTGTATTTTGTAGATTGCTATGGCCCTAACTATTAAGCACTTTATTGAACTATTTAAATTTCACTATTTGTTTTGCTTTTATCCTTCGTTCGCCCTTTTCATTTGGCTTTTCTTCTGCTGTTCACAGGTTGGGCTCAAACACAAGATCAATGATAACTTGATGATTTACCCAGGTTACGCACCCCGTGAGGGAGTTGAGCCAATTCTTCTTCATTATGGGCTTCCATTTAGGGTTGGGAATTGGTCATTTAGTAAGGCTGACCATGATGAGGATGAGATTGTTTATAGCTGTGACCAGCTCTTTCCTCAACCTCCTTATCCCAGGGAGGTATGTATACCAACATATTAATTGGAGGAAACTAGTGTCTTTTAGAAAACTACTTCTTATTCCAGTGGCATTGTTGTCTCAGTCCTGTAGAGAAGCATATATATTCCCTTTGATGTGTATAAATAAGACTCAGCATTTTAAGCCTAATGTTTTAGTCATTATACTGAATGAATGCATCCGTACATCAGTGTTTTTTTTTTTTTCAAGTTTTAATGAATTTTGAAAATTTATTATTGCAGGTAATGCAGTTGGAAATAGATCCTAATCTACGGCGAGGACTATTTTTAAGTATAGAGTGCATAAATATTCTAAATGAAGCTCTTCTGTTACATCATGCAGCTAACGGCTGCCCTAAACCAGCATGGTCTAAATATGTGAACTTTCTTAAAAGCAGAGCCTTTGCTGAACTAACTAAACCAAAAACTGTAACTCCTGCTACTCTACAAATGATGGAGGATGCAGTACAAGAACATATTGATCATGATGCTACCCGGCCATATCCTAAAATCCATACTGTTTTTTCCACTGAATGCACACCATATTTTGACTGGCAGACTGTAGGGCTTATGCATAGTTTCCGTTTAAGTGGGCAGCCAGGAAATATCACTAGACTTCTTAGCTGCTCTGATGCGGACTTAAAGCTATATAAAGGCCATAACCTGGCTCCCACCCATTATGTTCCTTCTATGAGTCAACATCCATTAACAGGCGATTGGTAATTCTGTCTGTATTTCAATTGTATTATGTTTGTCTTCTTAGTTAATTTCTATTTCTGCACTTACAGTAGGGAAATAGCAATCAACAAAAGTGGTTATAAAGTCAAGCATGAAATGGGCAAAGACTAATCTTCGCAACATCCTTTTGTTTTTTCAGAAGATTTTAAAACTAATTTAGCTAAAAGCATTTCATCTTGATGAACTTCTCCTGATGATAAAATTAAGATTTTATCTGAAACTATATTCGCTATGGTCAAATTTGTTATCTGCCTTGGTTGATTTTTCTTTTTCAATTTCCATTTTTCTCTGATTTTTATTTCGAGTGAAAGAAAACTGTCTGCTTGCTGACAGGGAACCTAGACTATGAGTAACAGATATATCTTCTCAACTTTATTTCCCTATTAAAACAAATGAAACCTTCTAAACCCAAGCTGGATGTGATTATTATGCATTACGTATTGGGGTAGCTTTTGATGTTCTAAACATACGATTCTGGGTTTAGTCCATCTGGGACTGGTGGGACCACCACCAAACTTCATTTATTTATTTAATCTGCAACACTACTCACTGTGGCAGGCCTCCACAGAGGAGTGTCTGGATCTGTGAGGAACAATAAGAGTGAAGGGAATTATAGATTTAAGCCGTAGCATGGAGATAACAATTACTGCAGTAACTTTTTAGGAGGTCCCTGAGTGGAGAGAGTAGTTTGCAAGGCAGTTAGGGAGACTAATTGTAAGTTATTGGTCATTGATTGTTTGGGAGATAGAGGGAAGATGGTAAGGCATAGATCACCTGATACATGGATAGGTGACTTATGGTGTATAGTCTAATCCTTTATCAGTCAATACTTCCTTGCCTAACATTACCTTTCGTTGCTGGAACAACCTTGTCCCCAAGGTTAAAATTTGGAAATTGGTCTTTTATGGTGGAAATATCTTCCCATGGGCCGCTTTGGGACCACCCTCCTGCCATTGCACCAACACTTGTTGTATTGGCTCACCCTAGTGTTGGATAGCCAAAATTGTTTGTGTAATTCATTTGGCAATTGTCTCTCAATTGGATGAGTTCCTACTATTAGTTTCAATTGAGATGCTTGGTAAACTGTATGTATGCGGGAAGCCTTGGGAAGTTGTAATACATAAGCCACAAACCCTACTTGTTTGAGGACAACAAAAAGACCCTAGTAACATGTTGACAATTTTGGGTGTAACTGCATAGGCATGGTTATCAAACTCGCGAGCTAACTCGTTAACACATTTGAGTTTATGTTCCCACTCACCCTGGGCGAGTTAACTAGAAAGCAAAATCGTTTTAAGAGAAAACTTGGTAGACTCGTTGTAAACTCGGTGAACTTTCTTGAACTTGCAAGTCTGCAACCGAGTTGGCGAGTCTAGATAGACTTTTTTTAAACCCTGTTAGGAATGAAGAAAATAAATATAGGATTGATATCCCTTGTGTAAAATACACATAGGGGTCTTTATTTATAGATGAAAATAATAACAGAATCAATAACATAATAACAGAATAATATAAACTATGGGCTAAGCCCGTTACATTCAACACTCCCCTCAAGTTGGTGCATATAAATCATATGTACCAAGCTTGTTACAAATATAATCAATACTAGATCCCCGTAAAGATTTAGTGAAAATATCTGCTAATTGATCATTTAAATTAACAAATTCAGTCTTGATGTCTCCAGACACATTCTTTTCTCGAATGAAATGACAATTAATCTCAATATGTTTGGTCCTTTCATGAAAGACGGGATTTGAGCTAATATGAAGAGCAACCTAATTATCACAAGTGAGTGTCATTTAAATGACTTCTCCATATTGCAATTCTTCGAGTAACTGTTTAAGCCAAATAAGCTCACAAGTAGCTGAAGCCATAGCTCTATATTCCGCTTCAGCACTAGATCTTGCCACAACATTTTGTTTCTTACTCTTCCAAGAAATTAAATTATCACCAATAGAAACACAATATTCGGAAGTAGATATTCTATTAGACGAGATCCTGCCCAATCAGCATCTGAATAACATACAACTCTAGTATGATTATTGTGACCATATAACAAGTCTTTTTCAGGACAACCTTTAATGTATTTCAATATACGAATGACTGCATTCCAATGATCAACACATGGTCAATTAAGGAATTGACTCACCACACTAACAACAAATGAAATATCTGGACAAGTGACAGTAAGATAGTTCACTTTTCCGACTAATCTTTTGTACTCCTCATGATTTGAGAAAGGCTCCCCTGACTAGGTAGGAGTTTTACATTAGGATCCATAGGTGTCTCAACAAATTTTGAATTTGTTAATTTAGTTTCCTCCAAAATATCCAATGCATATTTCCTCTGAGAAATAGCAATACCATTGTTTGATTGTGCTGCCTCAATTCCTAAGAAATATCTAAGTTTGCCAAGATCTTTGGTCTAAAAGTGTTTACAAAGGTGTTGTTTTACCTATAAGATGCCATGGTGATCACTTCCTGTAAGAACAATGTCATCAACATTTAGTACAAGATAGATACACCCAACACTCGAGTGACGGTGAAAAAAACGAATGATCTGCTTCAGTGCGAGTCATACCAAACTATTTAACAACTTTGCCAAAATTTTCAAACCAAGCCCTGGGAGACTGCTTGTGACCATATAAGGATTTGTGGAGACGACATACCAATCCAGAAGACTCCCCCTGAGCAACAAAGCCGGGAGGTTGCTCCATATAAATTTCTTCCTGCAAATCCCCAATAAGAAAGACATTTTTGACATCCAGTTGATAAAGAGGCCATTGTTGAATAACAACCATGGCTATGAATAAGCGAACTGAAGCCATCTTTGCTACTATAGAAAAAATATCACCATATTCTACACCAAAAAATTGGGTATAACCCTTAACTACAAGACGAGCTTTGAGATGATCAATAGTACCATTAAGACTAATTTTAATAGCAAAGACTCACCTGCAACCAACAACAAATTTCCCAGAAGGTCAACAAACGAGTTAGACGACTAATGGATAATAAGTTAAAGAGAGACCCATGAACATAAAGAACATTGTCAATAGATCAAGAAGGAAGAAGATGAATAGTACCAACACCATGGGATGAAACCCTAGAGCCATTGGCCATGGTAATGGTTGGTAAATAACCGGAGGTAGACAAAGAAGAGAAAAAAGATTTATTACCAGTTCAAACACAGTATTACGCTCCCTGCCTTCAAATCTTCTATTCAAAGCAGTTGTGAAATCTTCCCACGATGGGTTCCTGGACTTTTGAGGCCAAAATTTGAACCAATAGTTGTTGTCTCCTTCCATACAAATGAGAGCCAAATATAATTTTTCTTTTTGAGAGGCATTCTTTACTTCAAAAAAATTTCCAGCTCTTGCTGTCCATCCTAACATATCATTCCCTTCAAAAGTGGTTAATTCCACCCTTTTAGTCCAAGGTCTCAGCAGTTCTTCTCCCTCTTCGTCTGATTTGTTACCTTGGACAGATCTTCCTTCCTTCTTTTTTCATCATTAACTGAATTTTCCTCTCCTTCTGACAACTTCTCACTTTTCTTGATTTCAAGTAGAAGTTCTTTGATTTCTTTCATGTTTGGCAAGGTGTCTTTCATAATAGCTATATATGCTTTCAATAATCTTTCCTTGTTCATTGGCCCATCTTTCCAACATACGTAGTCGACTCTCCATTTTGTCTCCTAGATGATGTATCCAACAGATTGCACCAAACTTGTTATCTACCTCCTCAAAGAATAGAAACAAGATAGAGAAGAACGTAGACTAAGACTCTTCTTTCTGTATTGTTTCAGCACTTATCAACTTTGAACACAAACATCAGCTTACAAATGAAATCTTTTCCTTTCACACCGGGCACATTCCCTATCGCAACAACTGAAAACTCTCTTTCCCCAACACTCACAAGAAAAGACTATATATAGACTTTCTCAGAAAGTCTCACCTCGACTAACTTAACTAATATTTTTGAATTTCTTTCTATAATACACTTTCCATTTCCCCTCATTACTTTCGTGCCTAACACAATCATACTCAGATAAAGCACTGGCACAAGGACATAAATCAACACTCAAGCTCCAACGGTTGTATTCAAGACAACTATAAATCGAAGTTTTTCTATGCAAAAATGACAAAGAATTCTAAGAGTTTCTACATGAATTTACTGTTGTCCATACAATAGTTTGCATAAATCTTATATGTGCTAAATCAAAACATCGTCTACTAGACGACTTAGAGAAAATGAACTTTGTGTGGAAGTATTTTCTCATACAAGGAGCCTTAATAGATTATATCTCTCTAGTGAGTTTCCTTGTAATAATTTTCAAACAATTTTTCTTATAAGGTCAGGAACGGCATTGTATACTGGGGAAAGCCATAAGTGGTTTAGTGTTAAAGAATATTTGTGTTTTATCTCAATGGAGTTCTACTGTGTACTTCTATGTAGTGCATGTCTTGATCTTTAAATTGTATAACATTGGTATTGATAAGGTGCAGAGAATAACTAATTGCTTATTTGTATGACATTTGTGTCACAATCTACTACTCATCTGTCTTTTGTTGATGTTTTACAGCTGAAATGGTATATAAATATCTTGCTCCACTACTCTAAATGCACAATAATTGAGATCCTATCACCTTTAGATGTTTATTTAGATGAATTATTTAGACATTAGGTAAAGAAATGAATTTCTCTGTTTTATATCAGGTATCCAGCCATTAACAAACCAGCTGCTGTTCTCCACTGGATCAATCATGCAAATATTGAAGCTGAATTCATAGTGATTCTAGACGCTGATATGATAATGAGAGGCCCAATTACCCCATGGGAATTCAAAGCTGCACGGGGTAAACCTGTTTCAACTCCCTATGAGTAAGCGTGTGAATTCAATTTATCATTGTAAAACCTATTAGTGCTGTTGGCATCAATGTATTGTGGATGTTGTGGTCTTTCTGGGTTTTGTCTTGGTATGGTGATTCATTTGTTGTTTTTTTTTTTTACATGCTAGCTACCTTATTGGCTGTGACAATGAGCTTGCAAAATTGCATACAAGCCATCCCGAGGCTTGTGACAAGGTTGGTGGTGTAATCATCATGCATATAGATGATTTGAGAAAATTTGCTTTACTTTGGCTGCATAAAACTGAGGAAGTTCGGGCTGATAGAGCTCATTATGCAAGAAACATAACAGGAGACATATATGAATCGGGTTGGATCAGCGAGATGTACGGTTACTCCTTCGGTGCAGCAGAGGTATTTTGTTTTTAAATTTTCACAATTCATACTCAGCATAGATGTTCATCTAAGCACAAGCATGGGAGGCAACACAGAAATTCTAAATGCTTTTATATTATATGTTATAATTTGGACATGGTTTCCTTTCTGAACTTTTCATGCTTTATGAGTCTTCACATGATTATATGCTCTATATCTTTCTGTGGATTGAAATGATCATCAAATTTCATCCCCCATCGTACCCTCTTTAAATTATGAGCAGGTTTCACTGTATAACCTGTAATGCTGTTGATGCAGTTGAAATTGAGGCATACTATAAACAGAGAGATTATGCTATACCCAGGATATGTTCCTGAACCAGGAATCAAATATAGAGCTTTTCACTATGGATTAGAATTCAAAGTTGGGAATTGGAGTTTTGACAAGGCAGACTGGCGAGAAGTCGACATGGTTAACAGATGCTGGGCCAAGTTTCCAGAGCCACCAGACCCATTAACACTAGATCACAATGATGAGGAGAATTTACAGCGAGATTTTCTCAGTATAGAATGTGTGAAGACACTAAATGAAGCATTGCGCTTGCATCATGAAAAAATGGACTGCCGCAAAGATGGTTCCATATCCAAATTAAACGTCTCTTCTACATTAGGCAATTTCAGTAAAAATTTTGAATCAAAGGAAAATCATAAGTCAGCAGATTATTCTGGGGAAATGGTTAGCGTTCAAAAAGACGGGACAGGGATACCTAGTTCCTTCAGGTGGTGGGTGTTATTTTTATGTGCATTTTCTGTATTTGGATTCTTGGTAATAGTTTTTTTGGTGCATTCTAGTCATAAAAGAAAAGGAATGAAAATGAAACACCATAGAACCAGGAGAAGAAACTTGTAACCAGGATAGAAGGAGGGACATCACTTGAACCGTCTTGCCTCTTTAATCATTTTGCTTCTCTTATTCTACGTCGTAAAGCATGCAGGTAAAGAATTTAAGACTACCCTGCAGTAAAGTGATCATAAATTGAAGGGACAAGTTATATTACTTGAGAGATTTTGGTTTCATTCCCATAGAGCATGATCATATGAACGTTCGAGACCTCTCATTTGGACAGGTTTGAGAGTGCTTGTACTATATTTGTACCCAGAATTCATGAAAAGATTAGCAACATGGAATGAGATGAGAGAATCAAATTCTGCACCTTAGATGTTCAAATTTGTTGGTGTTGAACTGGGATTGTCCTCCCGATCAGGGGATTGATTCACTCACAGCAAAGGCATTTGATGAGTTGTGAATTGTGACTGTCTTTTCAATCATTCTTGTAACCTTTTATCCCTCACACTAAGGGATTTGTAAAATGATTGACCACCTATTATTCTAAGTATGATTACTATTATAAAAAAAACTGAGATAAACAAATGAGAAAAAGGAAGAAAAATGATATGAAAAGAAATATTTTTTTCTATTTTATTTTTCTTTCTTAAATTAAAGCAAAAAATCTGAATATATACAAGCAATACACTCATTCTAAGTATAGTTAGAGATACATAATAAAAAATAGAGAGCCAATAAAAACTAAAATAAGAAAAGAAAAAATAAATATTAGTTTTCTTTTAGAAGTCTTGTATCCATATCATTTGTTATTACATTATTGTCAACAAAAGATGATATATTTGTAAAACTGTGCAGGAGAAGGACAAAAATCAATTAATTATTGTTCTCATATTGTTTAGGGTTTAGGGTTTTCCACCAAAATAAAGAAACTAAAGTAAAATAAAAAATATTTATAATCCACATTTCATATATTTATTGGTGAGGGACAAAGAAGTCATGGCAAATCTGCATGTCAATAAAAGCAGAGGATTTACCTAAAGAGAAGGGTGAGTAAAGAGAAGGGTGAGATTGAAGTTTTTTCTTAAAAGGGCTGCACAAATTGGGATTCCACTCGCTGTGATGCATTTCTTCTCCATACCCATTGATAAGAACCATTAACAAAAAAAAAATATTCAATTGTTCTTTTCAAATGGTAAAATCTAAAAGTTAAAAATATCTTTTAGATCGTACAACGTCAAAAAGTTCACAAATTGTGCAATTTAGAAAAGCTTATAGATTGTGTAATCGAAAAATTTCTGAATTGCACTATTTATAAGTCATTATTAGCTTTCAAATTACACAATTTAGAAGTCATTTTTTTCATAAAAAAGACTCCGAGATTGCACAATTCAAAATTGTGCAATCTGAAAGCCAAAAACGACTTTTGAATTGTGCAATTTGGAAACTATGTGACCTTTTTTTGTTGAAAAATGGATGAGTGGTGGTTAAGATTATGCTTAGTGTTTTTTTAAATCTTTAGTCACATTAGGTTTATAGATAAAAGTAAGTTTCTCCTAATGTAATATAGGGTCAACCTAGGTCAATCTAAGAAAAATATGTTTATGAAGTTCATTGTATGATATTCTCTCTTTCGCAAATTAAAATAGGGGAATTTGAATTGAAATTGTATTGAAAAAACAAACTAGAACGTAAAATAAAGTGTAGAATAGATTGTCTAGAGACAATCGTCGAATAAACCGTCTACCAACACTTAAAATGTAAATAACTGAAAAGTAAATGAAAAAAATGTAAAAGGTTTGAAAGTAAACTTAAACCTAAACTAAAAGCGTGAATAAAATGGACAAAAATCAAATATGCAGTAAAGAACTGAAAAACAGAGTATGCATTAGAAGCTTGAAAGAAAATTGTGTAAAATGATTTAATGAATGTAAGAATGTAAATCGAATCAAAACTAAAGTCTAATTATAAAACAAAAGTGAAATGCAAATGAAGATATGTAAAGAAAAAGCTAAGTACAACTTTTAGACAGTCTAGTTGAAAATCATCTACTAGACCGTCTAATAGTTATCCTGAAGAAAAAGAGAGAACTTCCTTCATGTGACTCTTTGACAAGGAATTTCCGATATGTTCCTTGAGCTATACAAAGTTTTCCTTCTCTAAACAAGTACCCCTTCGAAATATAGAACCCTCCTTGCGCCCTATGTTTACAAATAGCAAAGGTGGATGCAAAATCATGATCATGCTCATATAGTTCAAGTATGTTATCAAATCCAAGAATATGGGCTCCAAGTTTACAAAATAAGGCATGTCTCCTTGATATAGCAACTGCCACAATGTTTGTCTTGCTTTTCTTATATTTAATAACATAAGGAAACTGTTATAGAAATTTCATCCACTTTTCATGTCTTTTATTCAACTTATGTTGACCCTTCAAATATTTCAAAGACTCATGATCACTATGAATACAGAATTATTTAGAAGCCAGATAGTGTTTCTGAGTTTGTAGGGTCCTCACAAGTGCATAAAGCTCTTTATCATAAGTGGGATAACTGAGGGTTGCACCATGTAATTTTTCAATAAAGTAAGAAATTTGGAGCCCATCCTGCAACAACACAACACTTATGCCTACTCCTGATGCATCACACTCTAGCTCAAAAGTTTTTGAAAAGTTAATAATTACTAGAATGGGTGCATTGGTGAGTTAAGCTTTTAGCCTTTGGAAGGTTTTCTCATTCTTCTCTCTCCAACAAAATGGAGTGTCTTCTTCACCAACTTATTGAGAGGTGAAGCTAGACTAGAGAAGGTTGGAACAAAATGTCTATAAAAGCTTGCTAATCGATGAAAGCTCCTAACATCTCCCACATTTTTTGGTATTGGCCACTCTTGTATGGCTTTGATTTTCTCGGGGTTAACATGTACCTCATTGTTATTTACTACGAAACCTAGAAAAAAATACAATATCAACACAAAAGGTGCATTTTTCTACATTAGCAAACAAATGATTATTTTTAAGAACTAATAAAACTTCCCTAAGATGATTTAAATGTAGTTCTAAACTATAACTATAAACTAAAATCAATATAAACAACAACAAATTTTCCTATACAATCCCAAAGAACATGATTCATAAGCCTTATATTAGGTGAATTAGTAAGCCCAAACGGCATCACCATACTCGTATAGTCCAAATTTGGTCTTAAAAATAGTTTTTTACTCATCACCCTTTTTAATTCTAATTTGATGATAACCACTATTTAGATTAATTTTAGAAAATTTAGTGGACCCATACAATTCATCAAGCTTATCATCAAGTCCTGGAATTGGATGCATGTACTTGATGGTGATATTATTTATGGCTATACAATCACAAAAAATTCTCCATTTCCCCTCTTTCTTAGGCACCAACAAGACAGGTACAACATAAGGGTTTAGGCTTTTTCGTACCAAGCCCATCTCCAAAAATTCTTGAACTTGGGATTCTATCTCCATGGTTTCATTTGGATTACTAACTCTAGGAACTAAATCTTTTTTATGTTCTATGCCCCTGAAAGATGACCGATCCTTCCTTAGGGAACACATCACCAAACTCTTTTAAAAGTTCTTTATACAAGAAGGTAAAACACTAGATTTAGAAAATGTTGCAATGCATGTAAGTGCTCCTTTACAAAGAATGAGGCTTGAAGGTTTCCAAATAGAAGAACTCTTTTTATTTATGTTTTTAGTAAATTGGTCTCCTGCATGACCTCGTGGGAAAGAATACTCTTCTCCCATGCCTCAAAATTATCATAAGGACTACTTTTTGGTTTTCTGTAATTTTTTTTTTCATTTTCATCTTTTCTTGATCTTGTATTACATGTGATGGTGTAAAAGGAAAGAGTACAAACTTTTTTTCTTTATGGGTGAAAGTTGTCTCGTTGGTAAGCCCATTGTGTATGATTTTATTTTCAAATTGCCAAGGCCTCCCAATAAAATATGGCAAACTTTCATGGGTACTACATCACATAAAATGTTATCATTGTAATTATCCATAGAAAGATTGACTTTCACCTCTTGATTTACAGTCAAATTCCCATCTTCATTCAACCACTGCAATTTAGGGTTGGGAATGTTGGAAGTTCACACATCTTTTCCTTACTTTAGATTCTTGGAGGTTTATTCTTTAGTTTTATCTTGTGAATAACTTTTTTTTTAAAAAGCTTTCATTTTAGGCATCACTATGCTACTTGACATCTCAGCTAGGCTGACACCTCAAGTAACAACAATCATTTGCCATCACATGAAAAAAGTATTATTAAAAAAAGAAAAAAAAAAGAAAATACAAAAATATGGGGGGACTAGACCAAAACCTATATGTTAACAAAAACGATACATAGGTAAACTATACCTATTAATAAAGAATTCTAAGAACAGACTAGATTGAAGCCTAAGTTATTATCTTGTGAATAACTTCCCTCCTTCTTGTACTCTCTTTTATACTCTTTCTCGGGATAGGAGTTAAAGTAAGAACTTTATTTACGATTTGATCCTTTTCTCAAATTTTGTTGTTCTACTTTAATACAAAGTTGAATCAAGTGATTAAGATCCCTGTGACGCAAAAGTTCTACTTTATCTCTTATCTCAAAACTAAGACCACTTAAGAACCTAGATATGGTGGTATTTTCTTCTTCCCTAATGGAGGCTCTCATCATGTATAGTTCCATCTTTTGCCTATATTCTTCTACACTCATATTTCTCTATTGGAGCCTTTGGAGTATGGTGACACCTCAATGAACTCATAAGATCATTCCAATATAAAATTGGAGGTTCATTATGGAGGCATCTCTCTCTTTCTAGGAAAGTCAATCAATACATAGCATTGTTTTGACAGCTTAAGGGGGTTAGGGGTACTTTTCTTTCCTTGCTTACTTGGTGATAGGCATATAGTTGTTTTACCTTTATTTCCCAATTTAGTTAGATTTCAACATTTTTCTTCCCATGAAAGTGAGGTATGTCAACTTTGACTTTAAGGGTGTGTTTGGATTGGGGAGAGGATTTGAGGGAGTGGATTTAGAGTGATTTGAGAGGAAAGTGTAAAGAAAGTGAGGTTGTTTGGATTATGGTATATTAGAGTAGATTTGTGAGGAAAATTTATTGAAGTTTGTGTGTGATAGGATGGTTGTAAGGAGATTTTTATTTTTTTTTAAATTGTATAAAATGTATGTTTACAAATTTAACCTTTTAAAAAAAAAATATTTTCACAAATCAAAATTAAAATTAAAATTAACTTTTATTTTTATTTTTGTTATTTAATAAATTTATTTTAATTATTATTAAATATGTAATTTATATTTATATTTATATTTATTGTTAATAATTTATTATTATTATATATATATTTTAAAATATTATTGATCAAATATTTCGTTTAAAAAATATAAATGTATTTAAAATTATTTCTATATTATATTATTATTTTTATATTTAATACTATTATTTTATAAATTATTCTTTGTTATAAATCATTATATTTATTATTATTTTATTATTATTATAATTAATTATTATTAATAATATTATTAAATAATTTTATAACATCAAGGGTAATATGGTTAATTCACATAATCTATGTGGCTTTCTTGGCAAATCTTTGGGCACCCGTGAAGATGAAAAAATGTGTTTCAGCACCTTTCTTCGCTTGCCAATACACGGATATCAGTGGAAACAAACGCACATAATCTCTGCCTTTCTTTCTTCTTATACAGTGAACAACCAGAAACAAACACAGCCTAAGTGTATGGCTTTCTCTTATAGTCCTTCTAGGTGGGGGTTGATAATAATACTGAAGTCTAAGACTCATTTCTTAGTGGGGTTACCAGACCTAGAACTCAGGTTCATTATGGAGGCATCTCTCTCTTTCTAGAAAAGTCAATCAATCATTATAGACTCATATTTTTTTTTTAATTTTATGGTGTTCTTTTTAATTACTTTATGATATTATTATTATTCCGTTTTAAGATATGTTAAAATAAATTATTCATTTTTCATATAATATAAAATTTGTTTTTTAACAAATAAACTCACTAGCAAAAGAGTCGCGAGTCACACCAGTTCAAAAATTAATTATTTAACAAATACAAACTCAAAGAAAATGTATTGTACTATTCTACTATATTCTACTATATTCAATTGTACAAACTAAAGTTGATCCAAGATGATAAAAGTTTGACTCTACTATATAAAATGAGTGATACTTTTCTATTCTTTTATCCATAAGTTTAGTTGTTGATCATTTACATATATATCTTCCATCCGCTTTCCTACCTATCTATTTGGGGTTTAAAAATAATTTACTAATCCTAATCCTAATAGATACATATAGACAATGGTAAAAAAAAACACTATGAAGGTGAAAGAAAATTAATAGTGATACAAGTCATGCCATTCAACTACATACGCAAAACAAGCACACCAAAATCCTCATTCCCATGAACATATATTTACTCATTAACGTACAAAACAGAAGTACATTATACAGTAATACTACATTTGTAATTTCTATTATTCTGGTTTCCATTCTGAATATTTGGAGATGTATTTTCATGAGTAGTAATCAAATAGGAATTTGAAGTGAGAGGCTTTGTGAAGGTGCCACAAGTCTTTCCCTGCAAAGGTCTATTACAATGTAAAGAGCTCGGGGTCTCTGCTATACTTAAGGGTCTTCTTCCCTTATTGGTTGATTCAGAAGGTGCCAATCCATCCTGCAAGAATTCAGCAAGCAAATTTATATCCACTTTTCACTGGTGGGAAATTCGTAACCAATTCCAGATGATGCAAAACATAAATATGACAACATTTAACAAAAAGCTAACTTGTTTACCTAAATTTTAAATAAAAATTATAATTGAAATTATGATAATAAATTATCTATTTGAAGATACCATTTTCGTTCCTCCCCTGGATGCTTCTTTATCCTTGTACAAATCAGGTGGTGACCTTGCTCTGAAGCAAAAGCTCTGACGTAGTTTCCTAATATTTATCTCTGTTTTTTCCTGCATGTAAGTGGTTTCAGTGTTATTGATTAAGCTGAAGGAACCATGCGTTCACGATGCCGATTTACATATCAACCCACCTTGAATTTTGTATGCAGCCGCATTTTCTGCACTTCACTACCACTAAACTCTTTTTCAAGTTTCTGAATTGATGAAGATCATTAAACAAAGAAAGACAAATATTTTATAAATGTACTAAGGCATAATCAATGAATCATAACATAAAAGTTAAGTTTTACCTTCTTTCTACTTGAAGCTCTTTCTTCTGTTCTCCATCTAAATGGGGACGTCGTTTTACTTCTACATCCATTTAAAGCACTAGAAATGTTAGTCTAGAAATAATAACCCTAATTAAGAATCCTCTTCAAGGTAGATGTCAATGATTGTAAGTTACTAGAAACATCATCATTAAGTCAAAAGTACAGGTTTCCTAAAAAGGAGAAATGTTTCTGAAATTGATTCATATACCAATATATATTTATATACAATGATTCGTGCTCTCCATAAAGCCAGCAAGCATGTTTCAACTCATTCTCATGGTAAAAAAATCAAATGCCTCGAGATAAATTGGTCTGTTATTCTTGAGGAAAAAGTAGGTGTTTTGGACCGATGCGTCTACAAAACTTAAATTGACTTGATCAACTTGAAAAATAAATGCAAGTAAAACTTGTGTCATCAACTACCTTTCAGATTCTATTAAAGGGATAAATGAAGAATGCTTTTGCAACTCATTCTTAGAAACCTGCAATTAGAAAATGGCTCACCATTAGCATCATTGACTTCAAAAACAACTCGGAAGATCATAACAAAATGGAAGACAAAGGTTTTGTAGGGGTTTATATAATTAAAAAGGCATTGATATTGATACCTTAGTTGTGGTTCTTAGGAGAGTCGAACCATCCTTTGAAGTCTTGGAAGAACCAGCTCCAACTCTAGTACTTTCAAATTTCCTCATCAACGATACTCTCAATCTATTGATTTCTCTAATGAGTGTGAAATTAAGCGACATGTGAGGTGACTTAGGAGTTGATTTTTCTTTATTTTCTGACTTATTGCTCATTGGAGTAGCAATATCATCTTTATTAGAAAGACTAGGAGTTGAGCATTTTACTGGTGTAGAGTTGTTGAACTTAGATGATCCAACAATTTTTAACAACTTGAATGAAGAAACGGGCTGTTTCTTCTTGCCCATTTGTTGCAAAACTTCCTTACCAAAGTTGGTACCCTGCAGCAACAATTAACTCTGTTCAATTTCTATGTACTCAAAATATCAAGGAAGGGAAAATAAACTCCTGAAAATGAATCAACAGAAACCCAAGTTTCAATGTGTCCATGGGGAGAAATTATTACATAGTGTGAACCATATGGTTCTTGACCATGTAATAATTTCACATATAAATTGGAAGTGTTTGTGTTCCACTAACCTCTTCTTCAGTTAGCTCCTTACAGTTGTCAGATTGGTGATCTGGTAGAACTTTTTCTACCTTGTTACTCTGAGGTAAATTAGTTTGTGTATTTGAATTTGACTTAAAGGTGGCAGTAACATCTGAATAAGTGTCTAAAAAATGAGCATTTTCTTCACGGAGAACTACTCTAGACATTGCACTTGCCATGTGTGATTTATGGGTGTTATCAACCGGTGCTTGCTGTTCTTCCTGGGTCTGTGAGGAACTGGTTGATTGTTCAAGCAAAGCAGCTGCCTTTTGAGCAGCAAGTTTCTTGTAGTGAGCTTCAAAGAAAGCTTTCTTCTCTGCAACTGAACCAGGCTGTGTAAACTTCTCTGCCTCTTCAACATAGCGGTTTTGTGAGAAAGTAGACCATTTCTCCCATGCCAGAGACTCTGACATGAACCTCCCAAATGAGATTGATTGCCCAAGTGCTTCATTTGAGTTTCTCTGAAATGCAAATGTTTTTCAAGGTGAGCCACCATAGCATCAGAGTAATAGAAAAAAAATTCAAAAAAGCCTCAAAAACCACGATTTTGACTACAATGTCAAGTGTTTTTGAAATCTTTGGCATCGAGTACAACTAAAAAAATTGTTGAATCAACTATATTTTTCATAATTTTTCGAAGCATCGAAGATCAGAACAAAACGAGGATTGTGTCTAGTGTTTAAAATCTTATTAGAAAGTCTAATTATGATTAACTACACTAAATGATTAAGCATTAATAACTGAATTTCCAAACTCGTGTATATATATATGGCAAGATGCTAAGGGAACCATTATTATCAGAATTGGGAACAACCAAACTGGCGAAAACAAAATCGAACAGCTGAAAATCCTGATTTTGTTCTTTATTTCCATTTATAAAAAATGAGGAAAAGAAGTAGGAAAACAAGAGAAAATATCCGATGGCAGTTCGCAGAATTCAAGGATACAATAGTACAAAATCTTGGGAACAGAAGTGACTGCCCAAAGAACTGACCTCGTTGGGTTCTTTGGGAAAGCCAGAGGCATAACAGAATGGTTGTTGCGTGAGACAAGCTGATGAGTGTCCCATGTTTCTCTGCTACATTCAAAGGTCAAAGGATCCAAATTTTGAAATAATTATTATAACGTGATCCTTTAAAACATTGTTATATGTGGCCGTTTTCAATAATTTCAAACCGGTTCAAAATTTGAATTTTCAAATAAAAAGTTGAGGAAGTCCATGTGATGGGCAAAAGTAGACACTTTATAGTCTTTCAGCAGATTCAAAAGGAGCATCATAGTGCAATGTGTTATAGTTACAAAAGTGGGATTCTCCAATCATGTTGGGAGAAGTCCTCAATCTTCTTTCTCTTTTGTTTGGCCCACATTCTGAAAAGATCAACTATATTCAAGTTAGTTGTTGGTTAGTTTGAACTTGGAGAATCTTTAATTACGTTAAACTCTATTAAAATAAAATAAATAAATAAATAAAAAATAGGATAAATATCCAACATAAATATTTAACACTTTCTCTCAAGTTGATGCATATAAATGATAAGTACTCAACTTGTTACAAATATAATCAATCCTAGTCCTCAGTAAAAATTTAGTAAAAATATTGTTAATTAATCATTTGAATAATAAATCTCGTCTTGATATCTTTCGATGCAATATTTTCTCAAAGAAAATGACAATCAATCTCAATGAGTTTGGTTCTTTCATGAAAAAAAGAGATTTGAGCTAATATGAAGAACAACTTGATTATCATATATAAATGTCATTTGATTGACTTCTCCAAATTGTAATTCTTTACGTAATTGTTTAAGCCAAATAAACTCATAAGTAACTCATACCATTTTTCTATATTCTGTTTCTACACTAGATCTCGTCACAACACTTTGTTTCTTACTCTTCCAAGAGATTAAGTTATCACCAATGGAGACAAAATATCTAAAAGTGGATTTTCTATTAGACGGAGATTCTGCCCAATGAATATCTGAGTAATGGACAACTTTAGTATGGTTATTGTGATCATATAACAAACCTTTTAAAGGAAAGCCTTTAATGTACTTTCCAACAAACTTTTACATATTGTCTTCTATTTAATGAATATTATACTTGAGAATTCAACTAGTCCTTGTGGGTTCGATATTCATCCTTGTGGGTTCATATAGTCATCATCGGCGTAGGGTTTTCTTTGGGCTACGAAGGCCCATTGAAAATCCTAATCCATCTTATGCTACAATGGGCCAAAATACAAGCTCAAATCCTATACTACTAGGACAAAATTCTGGGCACAATTTATTTACACAATTACAAAGAAATAAATCTTACTCTAATATCTACAACTAGGTCATGGCCGAAATATATAAGAGCTTATCTTTTCCAACTGTTGAGTTTCACTCTTCTAAAATTCTCCTAGTCATTTATTTCCTTAGTGGCTGGTTCTCTATTTGGGGCTCTACCATCATCCCCTCCATCTTAAAGAGGATTTGTCCTCAAATCTATATCATACCACTTGCAAAAGGAATGAAATGACTGACATTAAAGGTAGCGTGAACTCCATATTCCTTAGGCAAATCTAACTGGGGTTAAGTTTGGATTTTCTCTTGGTAGGAAATTGATATTTTCTAAGAGGAAATCGAACCCAATTCCCTTCCTAAAAAATCATCTCTCTCTTCCCCTTGTTATTTTGTTTCATGTATCTCTCTGATTGTTGTTGTATTTCAGTTTTAACCTTGTCATGTAACTTCGTGACAAATAAGCCTTAGATACCCCTTCCTTATGTACAAACTTGTGTGGATTAGATAGAGGTAACAAGTCTAAAGGAGTGAATGGATTAACTATATACAACCTCAAATGGAGAGATTTTGGTAGTCTTATGGACCACAATATTATATGAAAACTCAATGTGGGGAAGGTACTTGATACAACCAAACTCGACAAGAAGATGACTAAGGACACCATAGACACTTCACAACTAGATCAGTCATTTCAACATACAAGACAAGACCCCACCAAACCTCAGAAGAACCTCAGTAGAGGGAGAACTAGACATGAACCAAAATACTAATTGTTCTTCCTTCTAGTCTTCTTACAAGACAAGTTAAGTAAACAAATTGGGCTCACTTTACACTTCAATTAGAAGAATAAGTTAAAAGAGGGTGTACTTAGTATATTGGGTTTGTGCCAAACACATATAAAACCTAGCTTCTAGAAAGCCTCTCCCTAAACCACCCATTAACCTAGTTTGTAGAAGGAGTAAAGCTTCCTTGGACGACACCTCACCTAGGCATAACCCTAGCCGCCCCTTTCTCCTCTCTCATCTCACTCTTGCCCACCAAGGCACCCTCTCCTATTGTACCGTCCCGTACCCGGGCATTGACAAAGTCAAAGTCAGCGTCGAGGTCAAAGTCAACATAAGGCGTCGCCTAGGTGAGGCGACGCCAAGTGCAAGCATCGCCAAGGCAAGGCGCCGCCAAGAGGGAGCGTCGCCAAGATAAGACGTCGCCTAGAGCAGGCGTCGCCAAGGCTAAGTGTCATAAAAGCAAGGTAATCGCAGTGTCGCTCCCCGATACCCATGGGTAGGAAATACCATGGAGGGAGCGACGCCGTGGGAAGGCCTCAAATCACGATAATCCGGGGTAGTAATAAAGAAAAGAAAAAGGTGGCTTCAAGGCCATAATGATAGAGAAGAGAAAGGTGGCTTCAAGGCCATAGTGATAGCGCCAGTGTAGAGCAACCTGACTCGTGAAGTGCCCCTGCCGCCCCAGAGACGCCCTTGGGATAGATACACTCAGGAGGAGGGTCACGCCCAGGGTAGCCAGGTGCAGGGTACGAGAGGAAGGTAGATACGCTCTCAAAATGAGTGACTAGAGGTTTGTGGGCATGAGTTGGCACCCAAAAAGTCACCCCTAGCGCAGATGCACTCCCAGGTAGGAGGACTCACACGAGAAAATACCCTCAGAGGGGGTCACGGCGCCGTGAGGCCCTCCACGCGTACAGCAGCCAAGTCAGATTAGAAACGCCATTTTGTCAGGTACAAGGTAATTAAAGTTATTTAATACAGTTTTTGTTTCGAGGGTTTAAGGTACTATAAATGCTCCCAAGCGGTTTAAACGTCTTAAGTGCGCTACGTTTTATAATTAAATGCGCTTTAAGGCGCTTTGAATGCTGGAGTAGCTTAAATAGCGCTTTGAATGTTGGAAACGGGGTTGGAACTTTTGGCAGACTTTCCCAGAATACACTCTA
>Ga0123342_1004146_pt1 | contig 22468 bp, 6 predicted proteins | sample Turbeawhitnodule_FD_89960 | JGI IMG/M metagenome (GOLD analysis project Ga0123342, IMG submission 89960) | Root nodule microbial communities of legume samples collected from Mexico - Turtle bean Mexico white nodule | ecosystem: Host-associated > Plants > Roots > Nodule | place: Mexico: Nepantla... | reverse complement strand
AACTAAAATATGAAATAGGATTAATCATTCTTTATTCTTTTTTTATATAAAGGGTAAAATTGTAATCTTACAAATTTTACTATTCAAAATATATTAAAATACTCTCACAACTATCACATCATTAACAATTTCCAATAAACTTTCTTCACACATCCACTCTAACATACCCCAATCCAAACAACCTCAACTTTCTTCACACTTTCTTCACACTTCCACTCTCACTCACCCTCAACTTTCCACTCCCCCACACCCTCTAATCCAAACACACCCTAAATGTAATTTTACCTTTTCTATCACTCATTCTAATATTTGGGGATAAGTCGAATCTTATCTTTTAGTTTTAAGTTCACATGACATTTCACGTCAACCTATTCCGTGCAAATATACTTGTCCATCATTAGGATGATATTATCCTAACTACTTTTTTTCTAATTAACAAAATTGTCTTCTTTTTCACTTAACAATAAAGTTTCTTACTCGATTTTATTTTCAAAAGAACCCTTCTTTCATATTCTTCTCATGTTTTGGTTGTGTATGCTTTGTTCACAATATGTCTCTAAGTTTAGATAATTCCTCAACAAAATCCATCAAATGTGTTTACTTAGGATATTCTCGCCTTTAAAAAGATATCGATGTAACTTTCCTAAAACTAAGAGATATTATGTGTCTGTTAGTGTCACTTTTTTTAACCAACTTTTTTGTTTGCTCCTTCTGGACATGATATTTATTTGAGAAATGATACTTTGACAATCATGAGAGTTGTATACAATTCTTGAAGTGATTGATTTAGATATAAATATATATAATGAAGGGTATATTTATAATTAAATGATTATAAAAAATATTAAAATAATAATATTGAGGGTTGTAATATGGTTGTATAAAAAAGTAGGGTTATCAATATATCATTACCTTTTTTTTTTTTATCCTACATGTGCCATTATTTGAGTTTTTTTTTTTTCGATACCCAAAATTATATATAGAATCCACACAAACCTTCATCGCCATTTCTTATTACCTATCAATAGTGGAATTAAATTGCTAGTCCATTACTCCTCTTCATCAGGTTCTTTAATCATTACTCAATACCATGAATCCTAATAATGATGTCTCCAGTTAGGTTATTTTTATCTGAAAAAATACCATCTATACTTGTTATTTGCATCATATTTACAACTTTCTTAACTACTAGAGATTGTCTTCTTCCTATTTTTCTTTTATTTCCTTTGTATCTTATTATGATTCCTAGAAATGTGACAAAAGCACACTTGATCATCTTATATGACGACAAGATAGGCAAGTGTTGGTTAAGAAGGAAAGTACCTTGAGAAAGTGAAGTAATAGTTATTCAAATAAAACAAACTAAGAATCAAAGAAAAAATAGAAAATAAATTTTTAGATTATCTAATAAACTAAGGATTTTCACAATTAAACATTCAAAATTGATAATAAGATATTCTCATATGACAACAAAATAAATAACAAATAAAAATATTAAAAATAAGCAAAAAATAATCAAATGAGTGTCTAAAAACAATTTAATTTGATAAAATTGAAATTTACATTTCTTAAAATGTAATACATTGTTTAAACAAAGTCATACAAAGAAAAAAATGTACAATATTTTGGCATGTGAGTGAACTTTATGGATATCTAAAGAGTCAAATAAGAGAGAATGAAAAACTATTTAACAAAAAAAAATCAAATGAAATGAAATAAAATAAAATAAAGGAGCACAAAATAGTGAAAATGAGCTTTATAAGTTACATAATAAACTAAGGGTGTTTTAGTATTTTAAATAGAGACATCTACAAGAAATGGGACGAGGGCGGGCATGTAAATATACATCCCCGTGTCAATATTTGATTTAAAAAATTTGACTATTACTTATACTTGTACTTAATCAATATGGAAATTCTCCATCAACATCAAGACAGGTTCAACTAGTATTGACGGAGGCGATTTTATTTGTCATCTTTAGCCATGATTACTAAAATACAAACTCTTTAATACAGTAGTACATGGAAGTTAGTTTCTTTTTCATTAAAAAAGAAGACGATTGCTTTTCGTTGGGTCTATGCCATTAAATTTGAATCTAATAATGAAGTCAATCGCCTTAAAGCTTGTTTGGTGGTCAAATGATACACTCAGATGTGTGGACTCTTATACTGATATTTTATCTTCAATGACGAAAATAACTACAGTTCATCTTTTTCTTGTCATGACAGTCATTCTTCATTAGCATTTGGATACTAAAAATGTTTTTCTTTCTAGTAATTTAAAGGAAAAAGTCTGCATAGAGGAACCTCCTTAGTTTGTTAATAAGGGAAGTCTAGTTTGATTTGTAAACTATGTCTTTGAAAAATTTAGTCACATTTTCAACCTTTAGGACATGCTGAAGCAAATCACTTAGTTTTCTATTGTCATACTTCCCTTAGAAAATGTGTACTTAATAGTTTTTTTCTCATCCATATAGATTCCTAAAAAGAGGGAATACCAAATTCAACAAATCAAAGTATATTATAATAATCAAGAAACTCTTTACATTACTTTTAATCATGTTTTCATGAGAAAACCAAACATAAAAATCCATTATCGTTTGATTCGAGAAAAAAAGTCATCATCCAAAAAAGTTCTAATAAGTTTGTCACATCCAATTATCAATTTGTAAATGTGTTCAAAAGTAAACTCTATTCAAAAAGTTGTTTTTGAGTAATAACTATCTTTACCTTGGATTACTTTTACTCTTTCCTTTCTCATCATCATTGTATCATAGATCAATTGCAAATCAATGAGTATCTAATGGAGACCTTTTGAGGCTCTCAAAACATTCAGTTCTCGTGTGGCTTTTTAAATAACTAATTAAACTTGTACAGTAAAACTTGTGACAAAATGAATTTAGTTTTACCTTCTTACTTTTTTCTATAATAGTTGTACAAAAGGTACTGCAACGGCTATACATTGCAGCCTCGATCAAATCCATCTAGTCACCAGTATGCGAACAAGCAACTGAGGACCTTTCACTAGAGAAATGTTAACGATGCAAAATCGGAAGATTTTAGGATTTTCCTCCGCATTGAGAATTGTCATTTGAAGCAAATCTGAAGTTTAAGAAGCAAACGAGTTTCAGAGTTAACTTATGCGTCCATGGCACAAGAGTAAAGTTGCTAACTAACACAACAATGGACAAATTGAGGTCTATGTATGATCTCCACAAGGGAAGTAAAAATCCCAGCAAACAGAATACATGTTCCAGAGCAGTCATGTAATTCATTGTAGTAATTATCCATTCATATAAAAAAAAAAAAGTAGCAGCAAACATCAGGCACATGTCTACAACAAGTATTCATTGGTTGCTTTCACATTTTTATATATTAACACTTCTTCCAGATCTGGGAGTAACCATATATAGCTAGAACATTCATGTCTGCATGTTGTGGCAGCCATTAATCACAATGACAAAAACAGTTTCGACACGGAACAAAAGATGAAACATCTGCCATAATAAAAACAGCTTATAAATTTAGCTGATGTGAAGTAACACTAGAGAAGAGGTGGGTATTGCTTTGCCTGCTGCCGGACCCTTCTCTTGTACTCTGTTGCATCCTGCAAAAAGTATTGCCATGTTAAAACAAACCTTGGACTTTTAAGACATTAAAGTCTCCATCCACTTCACTATATAGAAAGAAAAGTGTTAAAATAGGTCTTGTTACGATAAACTTATCCATAAACACATAAAAAATTAATATAATAAATTGAATTGAACTTTTTACATACTAAAATCAACTTTTACACATCAACTTTTGAAAACATTAGATAACATTAGATGTTTGAACATTGAACATCTATAAAAGTTTGAATGCGTAGGTTGATTTTAACTTATGCAAGAAATACAATTTATCTTACTTCTTTCTCTTATAAATGTTTAGAGAGAAATTTATCCAAATAGAAACATAGTACAACATCAAATAACAATTTCTCAACCTATTCATAATACACAATGTTCAAAGACATAACATAAGCATGTGAGCCTTGGTTACTACTTTGCCTTGGTTAGTTGGTTTATATTAAAATCAGACATTCTTTACACTCAAGGATGAATAATAATTAATAAAATAAAAATGGGATAAGTGCCTGGATGAATAGATGATAGCCTTCTGTCTGGGCAGGATCAGCAGGATTTGGCTGGTCAAGCAAGTCTTGGATGCCCACAAGAATTTGCTTCACTGTTATGGCTGGTCTCCACCCCTATAAATAATAATGAACCTATAAAGCTGTTTGCTTAGAAATTAGTTTCAAAGCCATGCAATTACCAATAGAGATGTACTTACACTATCCTCGTTAAGTATAGACAGGCACACAGTCCCGGAAGGATAAACATTTGGGTGGAAGAAACTTTGTGGAAATTTACACTTTGGAGGCTTGCTAGGGTAGTCTTCACTAAAGTGCAGCGTAAGTGGGAAGTAGCCACCCTCCCAATCAGTCTGAAGCAAATGAAACGAAAATTAATATGAAGTAAATGCCAGGCTCATTACTCAACAAGTTACTTAATTTGTTTTTTGCAAATTCAATCCAAGGCATGAACACAGAACAAGATATGATTCATTTCCAATAAACTTTCAAGGATAAAATATTTGAGTTACCTTTTGATAAGATATATCAAATGCAAAATGAAGAAATTTCTCACTTCCAATTTCCAAACCAAAGTATCTCTCATACTGAAAATTTCATTTGCAAAACTGTGATGCGACTACACAGCATAAATACAGACATATAATTTCATTCTGATTCCTGTATAGTGAACTACAGGAACCTAAATAAAATTATATGTTCATATATAAATGCATGTCTTTGCATTTTCCAATCCTTGTATTATAAGGGGGCTATTTAAACAGTTTCAATTAATGATTTAATAAATGATCACCTTTTATGCAGAAATGGTTAAATATTTTCTAATGCGCCATGCACGTTTTGGCACCTCTCTTCTTTAGATGTTAAAACCCCTTAATTCTAACTGAACCAATTTTATTCTAAATTCTAATCTTAGCATCCTAGTCTCTTTTTTCTCAGTGAATAAATAAAACTTTAATTTAAAAAATCTTTTGACATGTCAAAAGATAATAGGCAAAATTGGAGAGGGATTAACACATAAGGTCAACAGTACATTCATGAGCAAGGTTTTAGTCTGCCGTTACATTCCTTGATATTGCAGACAAATGCATCCAATGCAGCCACAATTGCAATTGTGTTGCAGTAGAAGAGACTCCAAAAAAACTTTTGACATTCAGCCAAAATAATAGTCTCAGACCATTGTCTAAATCCTTGTTCCCTGGGAATATAAAAAACCATGTCTAAAATAGTGAGAGTCAATACTCTATGCACAAGGTTTAGTCCAAACCCCAATTTTGAAGATTGCTACAGAGGGTTCCAAATTTTATAAGCAAATTCATATCTCGTTCTCGATGTTTTAAAAAATGGTCCAAAGCACAACATCAAGTTTAAGGAGTCTCTGTAACTTCAATTGTAACCACATTGACTACATTTATCAGCAATTTCCCACAACATCAAGGTTTGCAACAAAACCCCAACCACAATAGGGTTGTGATTAACATTAAGACGCCACAAATACGGCAATACAATGAAAGATAAGTGAGAGATATGCACCATGTGAGAATGAGAAATATGCTTTTATGAGGAAACAAATAACTAGGTGATTGTTTGTCAACCAAGTTCATGTAGGTAATAAGTAAATGAGTTATGGAATCATTTGAGGTGTGAGAAGGGGTAGATTGAGAATCCTAGCACAGATGTATGTATTGAGGTCTCATGTCAACGATAGATATGGTCAATAGAACTTATAAAGGCTTGAGCAACCCTCATCTTGTGAACTTGTTGAGTTGATTTAGACCCAACTAAAATTCAAAACTGGTAGGTATGGCCATCCCTCAATTGCCCAAAAAATTACCTGCCCCATGACCTTTTTTTTTTAGGCAATATTAAAAAGATCAATATTACAATCTCCTTCTCCTCGTTCCAGATGTACGCACCCTAGACGTGAGTCCATGCTTAGGGTGTGTCGAGATGGCACATAGAATACGGGTATGGACAAAATAGGTTTGGAATATCCTCACCAAATGAGTTAGTTGATTGTCAGATGCCTCTCCTTTTTTAAATTATAAACCCCCATTCCAGAACAATGAAATCAGAGGCAACAATCACAGGATCAATTAACCAAACCTCAGACACAACTCTTTACACTGTTGATGCTAAAATAATCCAACTGGTTCAGTTAATCAAACGTCAACCACGTTTTACCAATGTTTCATGCGTACTACACAAACCCCCTACCAGTAGACCAACCCTAGTGAGTACCAAAACTCAAATACAACCCTTCACGTAAGCAAACATCACATGCGGGTGCATGTGGTTTATTGAATGTATTTATTACAGTCCGAAAACTAAATTTCGAAAATAAAAATACCAACAACGTAACACATGTTTTGGAAACTAATTTCTGAAAAAAAGGATATTTTTAGAAAAAAAAATCAAACGGGATGTAATCGTAAAAAAATATGCAGTTAACAATTGACCAATTTTTAAGATTGAGATAGCCCGCTTCAATTCAGGAGTACGAAGAAGGACGAAGAGTGAGTAGTTAACAGGTAAAGGAGATCCACTGATTCGGAGTACAAACAGGCATAAACATTACAAGAAACGTGGTGATTTCATAATCAAAAGCAAAGAACACAAAATTTGTGGAATTCGATTTATAACAATCAGCCAACGCTTAACGTATAAAAGGAGAAGTGAAAACACACCCCAGCCTTTCCAGGAATTGTGCAATGCCACACCATCAAGTTCACGGTTCCATCAGGAAGGGTCTCCGGCTTCGCAACAAAACCCTAAATCACGAAAAAGAGAAAAAGGTGAAAACAAAAACGTGGCCGTTGAGAAAGGAAGGAATCGATGAGAAAGAGTTGTACGGACATGAGGATGGTTCTTCCGCCACGACTTGCGCTCCTCGGTGAGACGTCCACGAGCTATACCACCAGACATCTTCTCTATCTCCCTCGAGTCACGCAACAATTCACTCGCTCCGAGTCAACTCAGTGTTTCCCAGTTCAATAACCACTTTTCTTTCTTTCTTTCTTCCTTACCCCCTTGCCTCTGCGCTGTGGTTGTGGGCAAACGCGGCATTTTGTATTGCCGCGTACGGTCCTGATTCAATCTTAGATTCTCGGGGCCTGCCACCGTTGTTGTCGTTTTTATGTTTTGCTTTTTTTATTTTTTTTAATCATCGCTTTAAACGAAAAGTCAATGCAATATTGTATAGGAATATATTTTCTTATTTATATTTTTATTATTAATTAAAATTGAGTAAATACTCCTTCAAAAATTACTATAAATCTAATAAATTTGCATATGATTTTATAATTTAAAACATTTTAATTAAATATAAAAAGTGCATTAAAATATTACGATGGAGGGGTTCCTCTGGTATTATTATACTTATTCCGTTTTTATGTATATTTTTTTTTATATTTTTAACATCGCGTGAGAATCACGCTGCCGTATCCCACAACTCTTGACGTGACAGAGGGGTACCCATTCTTTTTCCAAAAATTGACCAACCTAATTTGGGATGCTATCGTAACTTTTTCATAACACCAGTAATATTTTTAATATTTTTTCAAATTATTATAGATTTCATATTTGACTCCCGTCGCGTCTCCATATTCTTTTTATATAAAATATAAAACTACAAAGGAAGACAGCCCAAAAATCTATTAATATTTATAAAGCTGTTCTAAAAAATTTAAAATTAAGTATCCCGTCAAAGTATTTCTTTTATAATTATAGAAAAATGAAAATTATACATTGTTGTGTTAAACTTAAAAAAAATCAATCCATGTAAAGCTTTTCTAGATAAAAGAGTTTTTCGTTTTTGCTTTCTATTCGAATTTTGGATGAATTCCCAATTATTTTCTTTCAGATTTTTGGCCATCGATCTCCAAATGAAGGGGTTTTCTATGATTACACTTTGATACTCAAGTTAGTAAAAACATAAAATATTAGGTATGTAGGAAATATGGTGCAAAGATGCGAGTTGAGATACTCCTTGTAGGTCGTTGTTTATTTATAAGTCGGGCTTGGACATTTGACTATGATTCTTCCAGGCATTTATGTGTCATATTATGATAACTTTTCATAAAACCTGAATGTCATGTATTTAAATTCGAGCTTTCCTTCATATAATCAATTTATTCATTAAATATGTTATGGATTAGCGTCCCAGTAATTATAATATTTTTGAGATATAATCAGGGATGTCATGCAGGTAGTTATGGTATTTATGAGACATAATCGAGAATATTGTGCAAGTAATCCCGACATTTGTGAGGCATAATCGAAAATATTATGCAAGTATTTGTGGCATGTGAAAATTACGTTATGAGGACCCCGTCCTATCATTATTGTCGTTGGGTTAAACTTAACCTACGACATGGGAGCTCGCGAGGTCACATGCAAAAGTGACTCCCAAGTTATGGTCGACCAGATCAAGGGGGAGTTTGAGGTGAAGGAACCCTTGCTACAACAGTACTACCACGCCGCTCGAAACAGCATCGCTCGCTTCCACAAGGCACCAGTGGAACACATACCGAGAGAGGAGAACAAAAGGTTCGACGCCCTATCCTGGCTCTCGGTCACCAAAAAGAAGAGTCACCAAAGATCAGTCATGCAAGTATGGCTAAGACACCCTAGTGTCTCAGAAACCGAATGTCTGGCAGTGGCCGAGACCAAAGCCGATAGTTGAATGACCCCTATCATCCAGTACCTCAAGCACAGCACATGCAAGCCAGAGGAACAAAAAACAATGAAGCAACAGTGTGACTGATACACTCTGTTAAATGAAGACCTATACCAAGGAGGCTACTCGGTCCCCCTGCTTAAGTGCATCACCAGAGAGCAGATTGAGTATGTTCTCTCTAAGATACATGAAGGGGTGTGTGGCAACCATTCGGGAGCCCGAACGATGGCTGTTAAAATCCCTAGAGCCGGCTACTATTGGGCGACCGTGCAGAGAGACTGCGTCGAGTACGTGAAGAAATGCGCCAAATGCCAAGAGTTCGGCCCTCTACACCATGCCAAGCCAGAAACGCTGCATAGTCTCACGTCCCCATGGTCGTTCGCCATCTGGGGAATGGACATCATCGACCCTTTCGCGCCAGAGAAGGGATAAACAAAGTTCATCCTTATTGGAGTCGACTACTTCACAAAATGGATCGAGGCAGAGCCACTCGCTTCCATCTCCGTCGAGAACGTGCAAAATTTTGTATTGTGAAGCATTGTGTGTCGGTTCGGCATACCAAACACAATAATAACAGATAATGGTCGGTAATTCATTGAGCAGGGGGTTCAATCCTTCTATACCGACCTCGGAATAAAATTCATAAAGACCTCGGTCGAGGACCCTCGTACCAACGGGCAAGCCGAGGCCGCCAATAAGGTCATACTGAATGAATTAAAGAAGCGTCTTGACAAGGCAAGAGGTCGATGGACAGAATAACTGATAGAAGTTCTATGGGTGTACAGATGCACCCCACAAACGACCACGCAAGAGACGTCGTACAACCTGACAAATGGGATCGAGGCAATGATCCCGGTCGAGGTAGGCGAGCCTACTATCCGAAGGCAAATGTTCGACCTTACCCTCAATGAGGAAAGCCTAGCGGTCAACCTCGATTTGATAAACTAACTTCAGGACAAAAGCAGGATTTGAGAGACTGCATGCAAGCTTCGGGCGTCAAGACGGTTCAACACCAAGGTCTGACTGAGGAACTTCCAGAAAAGAGACCTCGTCTGAAAAATGCGAAGCGACGCAAGAAAAAGCGAAGAGAAGTTATCGTCCAACTTGGAGGGACCGTTCTGAGTCCGAGAAGTAGCAACAGGAGGGACATATCATTTAGAGTGGCTTTCAGGCAAAATTGTACCGAGGACGTGGAATGTCACACACATCTAGTTTTACTACAACTAAGGATATAAAATTTACGCACTGTTTCCTCGCCCGACCGCTCGTCTCTAAGAAGAGTCTTTGGTCAAGAGGGTTTTAACGAGGCGGTTTTCTTAAATGTTACCATTGTTTGCACCTTCAAAGCATCGGTTTGATCTGGATGAAGCCTTAACCAGCATACCCTGTCGACACCGCTCAACTCAGTTCGGTCTGGATGAAGCCTTAACCTGCATATCCTGGCGACACCGTTCAACTCGATTTGTCTGGATGTAGCCCTAACAGGCATACCCTGCCGACACCGCTCAACTTGGTTTGGTCTGGATGTAGACCTAACATGCATACCCTGCCAATACCTCTCACGCTTGGTTTAGTCTGGATAAAGCCTTAACCGGCATACCCTGCCGACACTGCTAAACTTTGTTTGATCTCAATCGGCATACCATGCCGACATCCCAATGGTATTGGTTACATAACCCGATCGACCGATTAATGAATGCCACAGAACGGTATTGATCGGATGAGACATATAATAACCTAGAAAAGAAGAAGGAGAGGGGTGAAGACGCAAGACGTCACATAACAAGCGAAAAACCTAAATGAACGCCTAGGTGTTTGGGGTGAAGCTGAGTAGGCGCCACATTAAGCGTTTGAAGGACGCCCATTATGAAGTTGTCAAAAGGAAGAGAAAAATGCAAATCCGAAAAAAGACAAGAGTACATGTAGAAGAAGGGATGACCGGTACCTGGTCATCCCATACAGACACTCTCAGTCGGTAGGCAAGGCTCAACACTAAAGAAACTGGAACGCCCGCCCGCCTTCAAAACTAGGAACTTGTACAGAAATTTAGAAACAAAAGCCTCAGTCGAAAAGGTGGATGAGATCCCAATGACCTTAGGATCAACCCAGCCAAAATCTGCTTGAGAGGTATCTTGCAAGGGGGAGTCCGACCGGTCAACGGTTATAGCCGGATCATCCCCCTTAACAACCTCTACCTTATGTGACACGTCAACTACACTGACCGACAAGGAGTCGGTTGTAGAGGACCCAGAGGACGAAGAAGAAGAAGACGAGGAAGAATGATGCGCGAGAAAAGGAGAATGGGGGAGTAGAAGAAGAAGAAGTTGGTTGAGACAGAGAAGACATCACTAACCTTAAAGAAAAGCTGAAAACCGAGAATACAATAGGAGGGCGAGAGAATGCTCGAATCTCAGAGCAAACAACAGAGAGGTAGCACAGTATTTCGACACTGTTGGGACCACTATTTATAAGCTATAGGGACCTCGGAAGACGAAACATCGCAACGATCTCAACCGTTAGATCTCCCAGATCCAACGACTCACAACGCTTCGCGCCCAAAAAACTCCTCATCAGTGCAGGTCACATCGCGCCGCCTGAGGTCATGTCATACCTCGGGAAGTCCAACAGTCACTAATCCTGGAAGACCCTAAACCAACTGATGATTAGTAGTCGAAAGACTCTTCGGATACATTCATCCTTGAGCCTAGGGGTCTAGTGTACTAGTATCGACCGAACGATCTATACCACAACTCGGTTTCCATGACTGAGCCGACCGAGCCCTGCACGTCCGTCGGGTCGACCGACACACCCAACCCATTAACGCTTAAATCAAGGTCAGTAAAGCTAAACCATAATTAAGAACTAGGTAATACGCCCCTAAGTACAATCCACTCCACTAATCCAACCCAATAAGGTAAGCCCATTAAAATAATATAAATATGGCACATTCCAAGAACAACATACGTCATTACTGAATATACTCTGACAACCGAGTGTCAAGTACTCTTTGTTGACTTGAGCGTTGAAGTGTCTTTTGCAGGTACCTCCCATTCGACCTCACCTGGGATTGAGCGACCGAGACCTAAAGGAGTAGCGCAAAGGCGAGAGGAGCAAACAAAAGTGCGAGCTGACCACCCCAAGAAAAAAGAAGACGAAGTCAGTCAATAATTCTTTAGGTCCTATCTCCCTAAACCCTAAACAACGTATATAAATTTTGAAAACAAATATGACTTGTGAAAAATTGACATTTAAGAATTTTAAGAATAATTTGTATTTATATTTCTATAATCTATAATATTAACAGAGGATTATATACAAAACTTTTTAGAATTCTACCTTTTAAATAGCTGCTTTTAAATTAAAATAACTATTTATAAAAAAAACTATCTAAAAATTAAATTAAATTTATCTACAATAAATTAAAAAAATTATTTCAATTTATTTTTATAAATAATTTTTATGATTTTTTTAATATTTTAATAAAATATTTTATTTTAACAAGAATTATTTATAACATGAATAAAAAATTCTCCAAATTCTTATTATTTTATCTTTTAAGTAACTGTTTTTTAAAATAATCTATAATAAAAAAGTTACTTACAATAAAATTAAAAAAATATTTTTATTTATTTTGATAATTATTTATAAATAAAAATACATTATTTGGTAATTAATTTTAGTATAATCTTTTAATTGAATAATTTTCTATTTTAATAATTTTAAAAAAATATTTAATAAAACAAATAATTAAATATTTTTTCTTTATTTCAAAATAACTATATAATTTCTTTTTTTTAAATATGAATAAATAATATTTTAATACTATTTTTACAAAATATAGATAATATTTCTTTATTTTTTTTAAATTATTTTTTTATAAAATATATACAAATAAAATATTTTTTAGTATAATAAAATTATTAATACACAAAAACCAAAATATGTGAATCTAATTTAAATTTTCTTCATGTTTTGGATAAATCATTTAGCCCACTGTTTCATACCTAATCCGGGTAGAACTACAAAGGAAATTGCTTCCTGAACCATATCAATCCACCCAATTTCAATATGAAAAGATGAAAAGACCCTTCAATAAAATGGGTATACATAAAATTACATTCCAAATCCCTTTTCCAGAATATGTTTTTGGATTTTTTTTTCAAAACGAATTTTTTGAATTGCAAATTTTCTTTTCCGGAATGAAATTTTGATTTATGTTTCCAAATTTATATTTCTATAACACAATAATCTGTTCTGGATATATTTTTAATTCTAAATTTTCATTTTCGGAATAAAGGATATTTTTGGAAATTAAAAATTGTGTTGGGTGCAGGTTTAAAAATATTGGGTGTAGGAAGAATATACAAACTACAAATTGCTGAGCCCACCAGCATTGAGGAAGGTATATCCCATTGAACTTGAATTGGACTTTTCTGCCACAATATATATTAACTGAGGAGTATTTATTTCTGCACCCTAACACTGATAAATGTCTTCATGCACCTATCACTTTCGGAAAAAACTGTTTTATCATTTTTTAAAATAATTTTTAAATTGATTTTTTCAGAATATTTTCAAAACATATTTTATAAATTTATTAGTTCAAAAATTAAAAAAATGTGTTTTCGGAAATTATATTTTGAAATAATTTTTTGTTTTTTATAATTTCTATTATGGAGACATCCTTTATTTAAATTTATTTATAATTAATTTTTATGTTTTTTTTTATAATTTAATAAAATATTTTTTTTTATAATAATTATTTATAACATGAATTCAAATTCTTATTATTATATCTTTTAAGTAACATTTTTTAAAATGATTTTATTTTATTTATATTTACTGACCAAAAATACATGCGTCATCCCATCCATATATCTGTATTTTTATAATTGAACTAATATAGTATACAAAATTTATTTTTAAGTATTAAAAATTAAATAATTTTATGTGTTAATTATTTTAAGTGAAAAATATTTTCATTTATTAAAAAATAGTATTTTTTTCATTAAAAGTTACAACAAAAAAACATTTCTTCTTTATTAATAATATAAATTATTAAAGAGTAAAATTCTCTAATAAAAATGAAATTAGAAATAATTATAAAAAGTGTATACCATTTATATAATAATATATACAATTATGATAATGACAATATTTTTATTTTATTTTCACATCAATTAAAACCAGAAAAATATTAATATTGATAGAAGTAAAATGATACAAAAAATCAAAGTAAAAAAACTTGTAACTTTTGTTTATATAAAATATCTATATCCAATGTAGTGAGAAAGACAAGTGAGATCTCTTAATAGGTATAGTATATTAGTCTAACATAATCCTTTTACATTATTGCAATCTTAGTTTATATATATATTATATATATATATATATATATATTAATGACATTATAGGTCAAAGATAGAGTGATCTTATCTTTGATCATTAATGAAGGAGGTAATTAATATGCATTTATTATAGGTGCTTAATTTGTATCATCTCATGACTCATGAGACCTTTAGATCATTTGTTGTGAGAAAGTGACAATTGTTTTGGTAAAAGGCAAGTTGTAAATAATAGAGCAACATTTATGAAAGCAATATAAATGCATTAGATGCCAACTTGCATGTGTTGCACGCATGCAGATGCTGACAAATGCTTTTTGAAGCTTGCACTGAAAAGAAGAAAGGCATATATGATGAAGTTAGAAGCACATACAAAGCTTAAATCCAATGCAACTTCAGCCCTTCACAAACTTAGTTTCTGTTCAGAAAAGTAAGTAGATGAGGCTAATTCACCCAACTATGACTCATTCAGGACCACACTCATAATCACACCCCCAAAAGCTATCTTATTAATTATCTACACCACCCACTTTTTAAAAAGGGTCAACTATTTTTTTTTATATAAATTATTTATATTTTACATCTTTAATAAATTGATAAAGTGAGAACCTTATAGTTGGTAATTCTGACCTATAAACCATTTCTATATCTATAAATAGACATTTACACCATCAGCATAAGCATGAGGAACATATTGAATGTGAATGCTTTTAACTTGAAGTCTCTTAATTATCTTTCGCTGAACAATAATAAAACTATAATAACATTGGAAAACATAGAAAATGATAGTCATAATGGGAAAGTAGTAAATTATTAAAGAAATCAAAGAAAATATGATTTTTTTGAGTTTGGGGAGGAGAGAGCAGGTTTAGATTTCTGTCCAGATTTTTTATCACGCTATTTACACATTAATTGGTGAGTATTAATAGCAGTCTTTTCATTTGTGTGATGAATTAAAAGTAGTTACCGGCAAAAGGAATTTGTGATGCGTTTAAAAAAGGGGTGTGCATGTGAAAAGAAGACCGAAAGAAGATGTTTCTCTATCAATATTTTTTTGACAATTTTCTATCATGAGTAACAGGTCCCAGCTTAATCATACGATTCGGTGATAAACATGTTTTGTAAAAACAAATAATACCTTTTCAAAAGCTTAGCAGCTCAATATTCTAGTTTATGGTTTGATCACAAACCAACTCTATTTCGAGATTTTATGTTATCTAGATATAAAAATATAAATGCAAACTTTAATTGATTTTATAAAATTAATTTAAACTTTAAGTTTAATTTTTAATATGATATTAAAATTATTTATAATTTATTTTAATATAAATTTGTTGAAAAGTGTGTTCAAGAAATGTTTCATAAAATATATGCAAATTATAAATTAAATTTAAAATCTATTCCTCTCAATATGTATATATAAATCACGATTCATTCCATTATTGCTTCCATAGTGACTAAAAAATGGTCCATTTTTAGTGATATCATACTTACAGAAAAATAGTAAGGATATTATTAACAATCATTTTCATGCATACTCTATACTTCTAAGACCTAAAGTTGAGTTTATTCAGAAAATATTCTCACATCAAATATATTATAAGACAATGTATAAAGTGAGGGCTCCAGAAAAGGAAGTAAGAGAAATAGAACATGGTAATAAATGCTATTTTTTTCACTTTTCACTTTTGGTTTAGGGTGCCTTTTCTGACCCCTGCAGATTTATTTCATTCAATCAAATAGACGCACGGCATAACGTTATAGGGCTCCAGATCAACTACAGTAGCATAAAAAAAAATTAATAATCTTTATTTTTTATATAACTACACTTAATATTATTATTTTAATATTTTTTTATATAATTTATTTTTAAATTTATTTTTTATTATATATTTATTTTTTTAAGCACATCACATCAAAATAAAAAATTGTGAAATTATTATTTTTAAAAAAAGTGTTTAACGGCGTATTTCCTCGTACACAGACTATGTTAGCATGAACCCAGTCACCAACACCACGTATGCATGTTTGCTGGAGCTGTATACACAGGATATATTACACTAAGTTTTAATTACACCATATAATAATTATGTAATTTTACTTTATTAATGATAATTTATTTCGATAAAAAAGTATTATAAACTATTTTTAAAAGAAACTCAAATATTTTTTAGGTTAAATTATTTCTTCATCTCATGAATTTGCAAATTTGGCATATGATAAAAAAAATTCTCATTCTAATCATTAATAAAAAATTATTTTGTTTTGATACTGTTTGCTGAATTTGAGTAGCATCACATGTATATCTTTTTTATATGTAATATTAAATTTTTAGCGTAGTGTTTTCAAGATGTACAATTGTTTTATTTAAATACATAAATCTATTGACATATGTAAGTTTCTACTCATTAACAATTTAATTTACAGAGGTGAATCTATTTATTTAAATATTTTATTATTAAACAAACTTACAAATCCTTATTAGGCATTTTGAAAAAGGTGGATGAAAACTTTAAAAATAAGAAAATACGTTTTCTAGCTTCTACTTAGTTAGTAAAAGGAGGATAAGTGGGTCTGGAGTGCAAGTGGTACTACAGAGTTTTCAGTTCAATCGGCTTACAAAGTTCTAAGAAGTCAAGGTCAAGAGGAAGAAGGTGTTATATACGAGGAGTTTTTTAGGATCAAGGCCCAATCGCCAGCGCAGTTAATAGCATGGAGGGTTCTAGAGGATAAAATAACGACTAAATGGAATCTGGTGAAAAGAGGGATAAAAGTGGAGAGCATGTGCCTGTTGTATGTGTGGGGAGGGTGAGGAATTCACGTCTCATCTTTTCTGTACGTGTAGAGTTGTCTGGCTTGTATGATCTAAGTGTTACGAGTGGGTGGGCCAGACATTTGTCGTTCATCAGGAGACGAAGATGTTTTTCTCACAATTTAGGCTGATGGAGGAAAGTGCAGTTGTAAATCGAATTTGATTGTGTGTTTGGATAGCAGTTATAGGAGAATTGTGGAAGCATAGAAATAAGAAGATTTTCAAGAATTGGCGAGTAGATCACTCAGAGATTTTTTCAATGGCGCAGTTGAAAGTTTGGTCGTGGGTGACAGTGAAGGTATGCCTAGCTTGTTTTTCATACTCAGATTGATGTCTTGAACCTTTGGTCTGTATGCGGTCTATAAGAAAAGATAAAGGTTAGTGGAGAAGTAAAAATAGTTGTGCTTATAGAAAGAGAATGTTAATGGATTGATTTGTCTTATACTTGTGTATAAGGGTTGAGATATTTCTGAAATACCTCTATTATATATTCTTTTATTGTTGATAAAAAAAATTAGTGAATAAAAGTCACGTATAGCAAACACATTAGTCACTACTTGTCAATTTTAGAATATTATATAAACCATATCTCTAGACTTAAAAATGTACAAATAAATTGAAATTGAATTTCTTGATAATATATGGAAACCTTTATTATATGAGTTATTAAAGTAAAATTTATTTTTAACAAGAAAATTATAACAAAAACACCAAGTATCTGTCTTTATTAAACTGACCTATATCCAATGAAAAAGTTAAACTTGCACCTTAAATTCAAACATTTAAAATATTTTAAATTACAAATAAATTTTTTATTTTAGAAATTCAGGTAACAAATAAATTTTGATAGTACAATTAATAAGAATTTTCATAAAAATATAATTAAAAAACTAATTTTATAAAAAATTCATGAAGAATGTGAGTATGTTGTGAAATTGGTGATGGTTATTTGAAATTTAAAATATTTGTAGTTGGTATTGTTATTTTTTAAATTAAGTTAGAGAAAAAGTAGTTAATAGGTTAAACTTAAAGTTAAATCAATGAAAGATGAAATCTTGAAACACCATGTTTAAAACAAAGTAAAACCTTTAAAACTGTAGTGAGATACCTATTTTGAGTTCTATGTTTCAGTTGTATCAGCAAGCAACCTAACCTTTCGTTGTAACTTGTAACCATTGAATAAGAGACCCTGTGCCGATCGAAGAGACAAAAACTGGTGGGTTAAAAAGTGAGTGATTCTTGTAACCCAAAAAATGTTTTCTTTTAACTTATAAGAAAGTGATTTGTACACTCTTTTTCCGGAACTTCTTTCTCAGCGTAGATTGCACTTCCACGATGAAACTATAAACCAATCAAATGTATCACTTATTTTTCTGGTGACGTTCTATTAGTTCCTTCTCAATCTGTGAAATTCTGAAGAATCGAATCAGAAAGTTGGAGATGAAGAAAGAGAAATTGAAGTCAACATCGTAATCAGCAAGACCAGTTTGTTGTTCGGTGTGTTTTTAAAGTAAATATGAATATGTTTCATCATCAAAATCTGATAAACTATTGTTACACTTAATTAAACTATCACTCACCAACTCTTCTTCACCAAGCTAATTGCTTTCCCTGACTTATATTTTACACGATTGAAATCTAAGCAATACAAAAAAAGCATGATAAAGAAGCAAATTTTATAGGTTGCCTTTTACAGAATTAGAAATGGATCTCAGAGAAATCTTAGTACGTGTTTCGTATCTTGAATATACTTCCAAAAAAATTAAAGAAGAAACATACATTGCTTTTTAAATATTTTATTCGAAAAAAATACTCAAGTAAACCACTTTGCATAGCTTTGGATCCCTCTCTCACATGCACCCAGTCATGAAAGTTACCCCAAAATATGTTACATTTTCCCTTTTCTTTTCTCTTTTCGCGCATCTCATGTCATGGGACAAATACCTTATAGAGAAAACAGTACTGAAGTAGAATGGAATCCAAGAGCAACTTCACTGCTTCCAAACACAAATAATGAGCAATGTAGTGATAAAAATAAGTTTTATATTATTATCTACTCATACATTATTATACTAAAACATATAATAGTAAAAAATAAATGTTCGATCCGGAAAAAGAAACATAAGGATTGATTATTGGGAAAGAAAAAGAAACATAAGGATTTATTTAGGAAAAGTTAAAAAAAAGAAGAAAAAGAGCGATATTAGACTTTGTTTGAATTAATCGTGGAGTGTAAAAGGAAAGATTGTAGATTGTTTAATTGATATGGTATAATAAATATTTTTGTATATAAATATATTAAAAAATAATTTGTAAAATCAAATCTAAAATTATTTTAATGTAAAAATTAATTTAAAAATATAAATTAAATTTAAAATATCTTTTAAATTAAAATAAAAAATTATTCTATTTTTTTCATAAATAAAAATTATGTTTCAAAATAAAAATATATTAAAATAAATTAAAATATAAATATAAAGTAGAATTAAAATAAATTTAAAATAATAAAAAAAATCAAATAAAAAGTTAAAAACAATATAAAATTTTCAAAATAAAATTGAAAATATGTTTTCTTCGTATAGAATACAATCCCTCTAAAAATGATATTTAAATTGTCCTGGTATCACGCAATTACATATGATACTATGTTTACTTGTATTGAGTACTACTTTGTACTCTTAAAATTTATGAATTTGTCATTCTTTTAAATAAATAGATGAGAAATTGTATTATCCATACTAATTCTACCATATTGGGAAGAATTATCTTTAATTAAATAAAGTTATGGCCCTTACAAAAAAACAGTCTTAAGATTTAAGATTTTATTTTATATGTGATTAATTCAATTAAATGGTTTTCGGATTCTCATGACACATTGCTGGAGATCTTTCCAACATTATAGATTTTCCTGATCCACAGTACAACCCATACGGTCCAATCCATTTGTATAGTTCTCGTTTGACTCGTCTTTAATGATCTGTTCCATATTTTAAGTTGTCCTCTCCATCTAAAACTTTTATGTCCATTGGTACCAGTTAACTGAAATCGAATATGCAAATAATATTGAAATTAATAATACCGTAATTTTTATTTTTAAATTTGTTAAAAGTTTAGGTAAGTAAAAAGACAGTGTGAAACCAGGTTATAGCATGAAGTCCTTCCTATAGGGTTGTTATTTTTTAACCAGAACATGTGTTATGCATAAAAAGTGATCCAAGAGAAGTAAAGAGAGAAATAGAGAGATAGTAGCATTTGGAGGGAAGGGGACAGCAGCAGTGAAAAGGGTAGAAAGTGGGTATTTTGATGAACATGTGAGTGAGGGCCCAAAAGTTTGTTTTTGCCTTTATGCTACATCTCATTGTGGTGGTGCCTATCCCTTTCACTCCTCTAACTTTTCACTCTCATTTATCTTTTAGTACAAAGCTGTCATCTGGATTCTGCTTCCTGGGACTCCACAGAACAAGCTCAGGTCCTGGACCATAATACCCTAACACAAACCCTTTTCTTCTCTTCCCATTATTTTCGATGAACATAGTGTTGGATTAACAGGTAATATTCAATAAATAAAATTACTACACAAGTCAATAATTTCAAGCCCACTTTATAAATTAATTGTGAATAAATTCTGTCTAAATATCACAGTCATGATAGAACAAATTTAAAAGAGGATTCTTCCCTACTAAACTTTTCACACTGAGAACTATGATCCAGGTGTTGGGAGCTTGGCATGCTTTCAATTGAAGAATCAAAAGATGGGAATTTCCTTCGGGGAGAGCTGTTAGTTATTCTTTAAGGCCAAAAGTATGTTATATATATTTTTCTTAGTGCATTTTTTCATTACTTTACTTATTCTTTGATTTCGTTGTTCAACTCTTCATGTTGAAAAAGTGAGAGAACTTCATATTTATTTTCAGTGACTGTCGATGAACTGTGAGTGCGAAATGACAAGTTGGTGTTTTTTTCTTCCTTACCCAAATGCAGAAAAAACATGAAAAAGACACTCTGGCACATCTGGCACATGTGCATTCTCCATAATACCCTTTGTTTTTTTTCAGGAATCTTCAATGTTCATTTTTCATGCAACACCACCATTCCTATAATCGAGTTTGTTCAATTTTTGTTCTCATGGTCAGTTTTCTTTTCAGGTTTTGTTTCCTCTCTCTCTTCTCTCTCTCTCTCTCTCTCTCTCTCTCTCTCTATATATATATATATATATATATATTAGTTAAATTTAAAATAATCTTTATTAAAAAGACTATACATGCAGTCATCACAATCTTTTTTTATAATTAACAAAATATTGTGCATTTTTAAACTTTTAGACAATTTGAGTTATGTTTGCTAGCGTCTATTTTTTTAATAGCTTGTAGTGTTTTTGGAAATGTTACTTCAAAAACTTAACTTCTAACTTACCTTTCTATATTTCTTTATATTTTTCTTTAAAATATTTATTATTATTTTTTAATTTTTTAGTACTTATATAAGTTTACTGTTTTATTTTCTTAAAATATATCATGGCTTTGTTATTCTCACTTGACACAAGATATTTTTTAGTTTTAATCTTTTATTGAATAAGATATTGATCATGTTAGAGAATAAATTTATTGTTGTATTGATGAATAATTGTATATAATATGAAATATAATGTAGATATATTTAGGGTTTGGGGTTTAGGGTAAATAAATAAATATTATGAAACATTTCAGGAGTGTTTCAATTCTTATAGAGACACTTCAAATGTGTCCTAAGCTTTGTACAACAATGATCATGACCAACCTGCTCAATAACTGACTTATATATAATTTTCAGGCTCTACAAACCACCCAATCAATCCTCAATAATGAAAAAAATACATCAACTATCATTTCAAGGTCCTTATAATTAATCCTTAAACAAAAGAAGGCATAACACAATACAACCAAAACGTCCCCTGATACCACCAAAAGCCACAAACACATATACAGATAAAAAACCCTCACCCACAAACAAGTCCCATAAAACCCCACTCACATTTGAGTCCGCTTTCTTCAAGCCTAAAAACCTTACCTTTTTACTTCAAGCCACAACAACTATCTATTACGAGAACCTGCACAAAAATTCAATAGTCCTAAACATATAAAAATTAAACTTTCTGCACAACATCATTTTTTCAAATACTTCATACAACACATGGGATCCAAACACCAATTTGAGTATGAGAAATTCGTCAAGCTTTTCTTAGCCGTACATAACCCAAAACCAAGATTTCTTTTAAACCACAATGAATACCTCCAAAAAAATCTACTCTCCCATTCTTAAAGATACATTTATTTATATGATTCCATATTTTACATACAACTATTATCCAAATCCCCAACATCTAGGGTGTATGATAATATATTATATGAGAGCATGAAATATTACAAATGAAAAGTATATAAACTCATAAACTAAGAGGAATATATATATATATATATATATATATATATATATATATATATATATATATATTATGTATTTTTT
>Ga0123342_1004145_pt1 | contig 22468 bp, 13 predicted proteins | sample Turbeawhitnodule_FD_89960 | JGI IMG/M metagenome (GOLD analysis project Ga0123342, IMG submission 89960) | Root nodule microbial communities of legume samples collected from Mexico - Turtle bean Mexico white nodule | ecosystem: Host-associated > Plants > Roots > Nodule | place: Mexico: Nepantla... | reverse complement strand
AGACCACGGGCGGCCTCTTGTGTAGGTCAATGTCCATGAGGTATTGATGCCACCATTGCATGACATAGTCCAAAAATTCTAAAGAAGCTAACTTAACCCTATGCTCATCCCTAACCCCATTTAGATATGAATGTGACTCATTGAGTGCTATTGTAACTGCCGTTACTGTTATTTATTGCGTAACTTGAGGTGTTCTTTGACTCGGTCGGTCGATCACCAGGCCCGAGACTGACTCATTCCCTCTCGTTTGGGCGAAAATGGGTCTCGCCTGAGCAAAATTTCCTCTTTCGTGAGTAAAAATAAGTTTGAAACTCACTATCTGAAGCTAGTTTAAGCAAGGAGGTCTCCCTTAAGTGAAAATATCTTGCTTGAGTGAGATATGCAAAATTTGTTGCATAAAACTTGGTTTAAACATGTTTTCACTACAATTTTTACATTTCAAATGCATTTATGATACACCTCAAATCATTCATACAACCATGCTAACATTTACAATTTCAAATAAAACATATTCAATCACTCATTCACAAGAAAATCAACATATATAATACTAAATACACAAAATCAACAAGCTCAAAGAGGAGAGCAAAAATAAACTTGCTTTATCAGATATTCTAATCAGACAATCTTGTAGTCTTTATTGTCAGGAATCCAATAGCAGACTTTTATTGTCAATCTTGGATTAAAAAAGTTAGAGAGAAGACAAATAAAGAAAAAATAGAAAATTTAAAAAGATAGTAATTCTTTTAAAATTAAACCTATATATTTTATTTTTCCAGTTATATACTTTGTTTACTTTAATAATAAAATTTCCAGGTGTAATTTAAAATATATTATTTCTACTCAAAAACTATTTTATAGTTACTTAAATTTATTCTGAAAATCTACCAATACAATATTATATTATTCTCATATAGTAAGGAATGTTAAAAAAGTTAAAAAGTTAAGGTTTAAATATATTTGTTGACGAGTCTAATTGATTAGATAATGTTTTTAGGACGCGACGATTTTCCTTTAAAAACTTGTTTTTCTATTAAAAATAATATAAAATACATTAAAAAGCAATAAATAACAAATTTGGAGTTATTTTAATAAAAAATAGTTTAAAATCCTTAACTAATGTAATTAAAATTTAAAATTAACATCATTATCACCATCATTAACCATATTTTTTATTTTTATTATTAATATTTTTAAATCCATAATATCACTACAACAATAAAGAAAAAAATTATTTAATATTTTATATTTATTAATAATTCTTAATTTAATGGAATGAATGAATAAAAGGAAATGAAAAAAAATATCAATTTGATAAAAATGAATAAAAAACGAATCTCTGAAGAAGAGAGTGTGAACATCGCCCCCAAACAATCACTTTAAAGGTCTTGTTGCGAAAGATGGGACAAAAAACATGTTACCATTGCAAATCCAAGTTTTGAAGACCTAATCTTCCGTAATAGTCGTCTTTCCATAATGCAGCAAACCTCTACCCTGCCTCGTGCGAGAAAGATCGCGTCAGAAATCATAGACTCAAAATTCTATTGATGAATTTGGAGAAGTTTTGATGTCACATTTGTGATGAGAATAACAAGTGATCCGTGAAGAAGGATGCAATTGAAGTGAAAAAAGAATAAGTTGTTTTTCTCCTCGTTCACATCTCCATCCAGATCGCCCACACAAGACATTCGAAGATGGTTGTCTGCCACATGTTGTTGACGAAGGTCACAATCACATACTGAGTCATATTTGAAGAAACCACTGCTGTCATTTATTCATAATTTTTTGAAAAAAAAAAAAATCAAATGATAAGAAAAAATAACAACTACGATTTTTAAGAGATATAGATATGTGCAAAATAAATACTAAAAAAAAATCGATCATTTACACTTATTAGTTTTAAATGTGGATATAATTAAATAATTTTTTTTATAATACATTATTTTCTATAATTTTTTTACCCTTTTTATTCTAGTTTTCCTTGTTTTCCTGTAACAGTGATAAAAAAAAGGCCAAAGAAAAGTGTACCAATTAAAAGTGTTTCTCTTACGCTGTCTCCTTCCTTCAGTCCTCCTACTTCCCCTTTCTCGACTCGGATCGGAGCAAAACTCTCTTTTCTCCTCAATCTTCCATTTCACTCTCTCTAAAACCCTAACATCCCGAAATGCCCGAACCGGAGTCGCGAGACGGACACGAACCAGAACCACAACCAGAAACGGAACCGGTGCCAGCAGAACAAACAGAAGCACAATTGAAATCGGAATCGGGATCGGCGCCCGAACCCGTACCAAATCTGCAAACAGAAACAGAATCCGTGCCGACGGAACAAGCGCAAGAACAATTGGAGCAGAAATCGGAATCAGAAGCTGATCCCGCGGTAAACGACGTAGATCTCGGAGAAAAGACGGTCCGTTCCAATGAGGTGAACGCCAATCCTTCTCCCACTCCGCAGCTCCGGAAAGACGAAGGAAGCCGAACGTTCACCATGAGAGAATTACTGAATGGATTGAAAAACGATTCCGAACCGGAGAAAGAAGATGTTAACTCACCTTACAGGTTACTGCTCTTTTGCCTCGTTGAATTAGGAAACGTAAAACGACAATGCCTTAGGTTTACTTGTTGATGCAATCTTTTGCTTAGCTACGGAATGGTAGAACACATAAATTGTAGATCGTTGGCGTGTACAATATTTAATTAAGAAATGGTTCTAATTTTAGCTTCTATTAGCGAATTTCATTTTGTTCAGCTATGGTAAATCAAAGTGATAGAGATTTAAGGGTTTGACTTTTGGGGTGACTTGTCTTCCTTTTGTGCACACGTGAAATGCAGCTTATACTGTGGTGTTTAAAAATTTTCAGCCCAGAACAACAGCAACAGCACGAAGAGCAGAATAACGCTGCTATGGATTTGATAAATAGCGTAGTAGGTGTTGATGATGAAGGCCGGTCCCGACAGAGGATTCTTACATTTGCTGCCAGGAGGTAACACGGCCACTTCTATTTGCTACTACGAATTACACACACTGAACACTTGCTGCAAAACTGGAATCTGCTTTGTAATCTTTTGCAAATAGTAGGAGCTCCTTGGTAGGGGCCTGCACTTGTCCATATTTATTCAAACTTGTAACTTCTTAATTGGACTTTCTAGGTATGCTACTGCAATTGAGAGGAACCCTGAAGATTACGATGCATTGTACAATTGGGCATTAGTACTTCAGGTCTGATGTTAGTGGAGTCGCTGGATTTTCATGTTATAGTTTTATGTTTTTTCTTATTGGCCTTTTCTCCCCCTTCTTTTTTGGTTAGAATACTTGGGTTCTACGTTTGCAATTTGTTGTCCTGTATAAGTTATTCTGGCATGATATTCCATTAGTGTGAAGGAATTTATTCGGCTGCTTATATTTTGCATTATTGTAACTGAAATAAATATGTTGCATTTTCTGATGAAATGGGATTACAACTTCATATTATTAGCAAATGAAATTCTTTGGATATCCACTGCAAACAAAGTTCTACTGGTTTATGTTAAACTCAAGGGTAAACTCAATGAATTATGTATTTATTAATCGAAACAATCTAGTTTTTAGGCCATAATTACCGTACAAGATATAGACAATGCAGGTTTCCCCACAACAAGAAGTTTCCTCCTGCTTTTAGCAATTAGTAAGAAAACTACCCATTGAATAACCACCCTTAATCTCTGTACATATTATGCATCACATCACACACTAACTGTTGCTGAATTGACCATTCTATACCTACCTAATTACTACATGAAAACTGAAATAATGCGCAAAAGCAATAATTTGGATCCATAACTACCTAAGGACAATTTCTATGCAAACACTAATAATGCATGACTACTAAGTATCAGTTTCCTTCTTATCCTTTTTCACATTCACTTTCCAAGTTCTATCTCTATTGGTTTGAATTGTAGCTATGCCATACTTAGTCCAAACTTTACATAAGCTGTCTATTCAATCCTTTCTGGTGTGCAGGAAAGTGCAGATAATGTAAGTCCAGATTCCACTTCACCCTCCAAAGATGCTTTGCTGGAGGAGGCTTGTAGAAAGTATGATGAGGCCACTCTCCTTTGTCCCACACTACATGATGTATGTAAGAATATCCTTCTCCTCAATGTTTTAGATGAACGCCTAGCAAAATTTTAGCTAGGAACTGGATACAAGTGTAGATGAGTTGAACATTAGAAATGCTTGGGCGTGACCAAAAGCAGTCAAGCCTTAATGAGTCCAAACCTTAAATCAGACTGGGTATGCAAATGCTAATAAATACCACTAAAACATCCTTTGAAATGGGCATGCATATGCATACGTAGAAGTTGTAAATATTATTGTGTATATTATTATTTTTACTATTTCATTCTTATTTGAGAAATTAACAAGCTCAGCCAGGCAGTAAATTTCTTAAGCTCAGATAGTTTATCGAATGAGTTTCAGTATTTTTGGTTAATCATGAATGTGAAAAGGACAAAATTGGACCAAATTTGGGAAGAAGTGAGGGATTTTTGTAAAGAAATAGCCTTGATTAGTATCGATGTGATAATGGCAAGTGATATTGAATTATGCTACTTCTGGTCCTATATATAAGAAACAAATGAAAGTAATTTTTTTGTTCTAAATACTATCTCTGGTACTTAATATAAGGTATTTCCAACAGAATAACACAAACCAGTAAAAATAATTAATTTAGTTGATTTTGTTTGTTTATAAAGTGTTACCAATGCTCCAAATTTATTTTCATTATTAATGACTTGTAAAACTCTTTTCTCATTATTCATTAATATAAAACAGAGACTCATAATATTTAATAGGGGCAAAGAAGGAAAAAAATATAATGTTGTATAGAAGTTACAAAATGCCTTATAAAAGGACAATATGAGTTTCTTATAAAATGTTCCTTATACTAAAGACCGGAAGTTGTATAAGAAACATATAGCCACAAACAATTTAGTTTTATGAACATTTGTTTCTTATATAAGACTCAATGTAGTATGATGAAACATTCTCTTTCATTCCTGGATCAACTATTCAACAAATCAAATTTTTTATTTTACACATTATTTAAATACACAACCAATTGTTCTAACTAATTGTTAATAAACATATTGAGTATGCTCTAACTATAATGCATTGACCAAATATCTAATATACTGAGTCAGTGATAGATACCCATTAGTTTGTTACATTGTTGAGTTAGTTATGTTTGTGTGTTACAATACTTTGAACCAGATATGCTGTCTATAAATAAGGGGCAGGTTGAGAGAGTGATCATATTGTCATTTGTGCAAGTAAATTAGGACCATTTGATGTCATAGGAAGGCACAGATCCTCAAATGCAGTGTGTGGGTTCTATTATATAAACTGGTGATTTCTTTCCTAATTTTTGTAATAAAGATATTAGGTTTCATTTAAGGATACAACTATTAGAGTTTTGATCTTGGAGCTATGGGTATTGTAGATGGCAGGACCTAGGGGTTCTACAAGTTTGGCAAGAATAAAGAAACAGTTTCTTGATGTTCTTGGTGAAATGAAGATAGAATAGCAGGTTTAGGCTTTCAGTCTCTAGGAAGAATGATAATTGTTGGTGCAAAATATGATGAGAAGGTAAAAGACCTTGGAAGCAAGAAAACAGAGGGGGCGTGAAGTCTTGAAAGATGGAGGTGAAATCTTAGGAGGATAAAAATAGAGGGGAAGAGGAAGCCTTGAAGGATGGAGCAGTCACTGAGATGGTGGAAGCAGAAACAAAGATAAAATCCAAACTGATCTTATTGGAGGATGGGGAGCAAAGGAGTCAAGGACTGATTCATGTACATCAAGAAGCAACAAAATTTAAAAAACAATTTTTCGTGCAAAAGATTGGAAAGAACATCATGATGAGGCATAATTTAAAAAATTGAAGGTGAAGATGCAGAGATTGGATTAAGGTAAATCAAATTTCACTAGTGAGTTACAAGCTCCAAAAGAGGAAGAGTTGCAGGTCATCAAAGAAAGAGATAGTTGGAGACCTGGAGGGTTGACCATAACAGATGAATATGTGAAACACTGGTCTGCCATGGCTGCAGATGTTTGTATCTCAGGTTGTCCAGTCAAGGGATTGCTACAAAAGCCACCAGATTTGTTTTCTTGCATGGATTCGGACAGGTCACTGTCAAGTAGTGGCAGAGCTTTGTTATTAGTGAGAGGGGCCTTGGCGCCCCCCAATTTTTTTTTAAGCATGTATAAATTAATATATATAAAGAAAAATAATTTTTTTAGTTTTAGTATATTTTATATATTTGGCACCCTCGAAAATTTTGCACATGTATTTTGGTACTTACAAAATATTTCCTGAAGATCCGCCATTGCTGTCAAGGATGGAGGTGTGTCTCTCATTTGTGTTGGCCCAGCCTCCAAAGTTTGATTGGGATGCTTATAAGCGGTTTGATGTTACTCTATTAATGAAACAACAGTGGAGAAAGGCACATCCTGTCAATTCCAAATAAATGCAGTTTGTATGACAACAAATAGAGCAGATACAAAGTATAACATATTAACCAAGCCACCATCGCCAGAACCACTGGATCATGTTTTTGCAAGGAGGATGATGATGACAACAAAGAAGAAGGAAGAGTGATTGACAAAAGCAGGAGAAATAAAATTCTGAATTTAATGGGCGAACCCAGTCCAGTAAGGACTGTGAGTACCAAGGCAAAAATTGTCATGCAATGCACAAGGGAGCCAAGATATCTCATTACAACTAAGCAGTGATGGTGATTTTCTGTTCCATGGCTAATAATGAAGAAGAAAATAGAAGGGAGTACAGGAGCACTCACATATTTGAATTTGATGCAGAAGTTAAGTTCATTTTGGGTGGCCTGCAGCAGTCTGGTTGGGTTAGTCATGGTTCTTCAAAGTTAAACAACTGGAAAACTGGTGTATCTTTCTTTCATTACTTACCCGTCAGTTAATACTTATTAAGTTGGTTAGTTAGATTAGTCGGTTGGTTAGGTTACTGAAATAGTTTGAACAAGGCATGTTGTTTATAAATAAGGGGTGGTTGAGAGGGGCCATCTTTCATTTGTGAGAGGAAATTAGGACCTTTAAGCATTGAGTGGTTCAGACCCTCAAAATTCTGTGGCATGTGTTCTGCACTTCTTGGTATGTTATTAGTATCACCCTTTGAGCTCCTTGTCAAGTAAAGAAATCTGTTGTTCATTCGTTGTACTTTTGGAATTTCCTGGCCATGTAATCCTCACAATTCCATTGATTAGTATTAATATGAGCTACATTTTAAATAACTAGGCATGCTTTCACCAAATATCAGTATCCATACCTAGGCAGTAGTACCTCTGCTGTCTTGCCCGCACTGCAGTATCTGTATCCCATCTATCTGCAGGAAAATGCTGTCCATATTATGATGATACACAAGTAGTACCCTTGTCAAAGTCTATTTATACAGTGGGAAAGCTCAAAATTGTTCCTATTTGCCTATAAGTATGTTTGTATACAAAAGTGCGAGTGTTTACTTTCCATTTTCCCCTGCATTTGATTGTATTCAGGCTTTCTACAATTGGGCTATAGCAATTTCTGATCGGGCAAAGATGCGTGGCCGCACAAAGGAAGCTGAAGAGCTGTGGAAGCAGGTCAGGAAAAATAAATGCTTCCTTTTTATTAATGGTTTTGATGCATAGTTTGGATGATTCTTGGTAAAGAACTGAATTTCATACTGAACTTGAATGGAAGAACCATTCACATTTTGGTTATAGCTGTCAAGATTCGGTTGATAGAGAGGCTTATCATAACTTATCTAGTTTTTGTTAATGTTTTTCCCAGGCAACAAGGAACTACGAAAAAGCAGTTCAACTTAACTGGAACAGTCCTCAGGTTCTTCTCAATCAATTTTTAAGTTTGTCTTCTATTTTCTTATAATTTCAAACATGATTTTGGAACAGCCTTTCTTGTTTCCTTTGTTTTATTTGCTTTATCCTGTACAATTTTCTGTTCCTACATTTTTTATTTTCTTCACAAGTATCCCTTGTTACTGATTCTCACGGAATCTATTTCAGGCACTCAATAATTGGGGACTTGCTCTACAGGTATATATAACTTTCCTGTATACCAGCATTTCACTACTTCATACAAACGGCACTTAAAAAGAATAGTGTATTTGCATGTTTCATGCTTCTAACTGCATGTTTGTGTCTCCCCATTGGTATGTATGTATTTTGCAAGTAATCAGATATAGAACTTTAGGAGAAGCTACATTAAATGCTTTTTAAAAGCACATTTTCATCTTTTTCTGAGACTTGAATCTTTTTATTTCATCTAAAAGCTTTCTTTATACCAAATGCATTTTGGGCCATGGTGAATAAATCTCATGAAAATGTGTTGTCATAATTAATCATCTAAACTTAAAAGTGGTATAGTAGCACTTCTGGCTCATTCAATGCTGTAATCAAGCATCCATATGCTGCAATACTTAGGTAAAGACACAGCATTAGCACAGTTGAATCATTGATCCATGTCAGAAAAATTCTACTTAGTTTTAATTTAGCTGTGGATGGTCTAATATATTCTATCCTCTTTTATTTGGCCTTGGGACTTCTTATGTAAACTTTAGCCAAAAAAGCATTTCACGGACAAGATTATCTGAAAAGCTTCCACAAATGAAAAAAAAAGAATGGAATAAAACCTTCAAACCACTGGTCCAGCCATAAGTACATGTTCCCTTTGTCTTTTTATAGTCATAGCCAACTCTCTTCTCTATTTTGCAAAAATTGTTCTTAATATTTTATAAATTTCATATTTTTCTTTATTGGAAGTTCAGTTAATTTGTTTGTATTGTCCTTGTTTAAAAAATTGATTTCCAATTTAGGAACTCAGTGCCATTGTTCCAGCCCGAGAAAAGCAAAAGATTGTGAGAACTGCAATCAGCAAGGTAACAAAGGTTTTTGGAGGGAATTAGATGGAAGTGACAAACAATTGTCTTACATCTGCCATGTCCTCTGAATATAGTACATTTCCTCTTCTACTTTTGACTTTTCCATATTCTTCGATGCAGTTTCGTGCAGCCATACAGTTGCAATTTGATTTCCATCGGGCAATTTACAATCTTGGAACAGTTCTGGTCATACTGCTTCTTCATTTTTCACATATTTAACGATACATTATGCTTTGGTGTCTTGTATTGACATGTATGTAATAGTATTAAGAGTTAATAATTGACTAGCTTAATGCCATCACAGTATGGATTAGCAGAGGACACTTTAAGAACTGGGGGATCAGTTAGTGCTCAAGAAGTTTCACCAAATGAATTGTACAGCCAGTCTGCAATATATATTGCTGCTGCTCATGCACTGAAACCAAATTATTCTGTAAGAAGCCACTTTTTATCCTTGGATCCTGTTACCTATTTTAATCATGCAATCTGCTTATGTATTATTGTTACTGTTATTTATTTTGGTAAATGTAACAGGTTTATAGCAGTGCCTTGCGGTTGGTGCGCTCTATGGTGAGTTCATTTTATCCTAAATTATGTTAGTGCTGTAGTTTTAATCGGATGAACATTGCAATACGCTACAGAATTTATCATTTAAAAGACTTAAAAAAATTGCTCTTTCTAGCTTTCTGAATTTTGTTTCAACCAAGTAACCATGCGGTTTATTGGATTATTGGTTCTCACTTCTCATCCCCTTATGTAGTACTTGCAGTGAGACAACCTATTTTATTTTCTTTAGAAGTTGACTTATCCTAATTGATATATACCATCCGTTATTATTGTTTATCACTTTGTAATGTGAGTGTTAGTTGATGGAACCATCCATTTAAATACTAACTTGACAGAACTCATTTTCCACAGCTACCATTACCACACCTTAAAGTTGGATATTTAACTGCACCTCCTATGGGGTCAGTGATTGCTCCCCATAATGACTGGAAACGGTCAGAGTTCCTTTTGGATCATGAGAAGCTTCAGCAGGTAAGATGCAATTGAAATTTTTAATTAGTTTAAAAATCATTCATAACCTATAGGTTAATTATGATTAAACAATTTACATTCCTTCATTCAGATACCCAGAGGAGATCCCAAACAAGTATCTCAAAGCCTCTCAGCCAGATCAGTAGATGCAGTGAATGGGGATAAGAAGACTATCAAACTACATATAGCAGATATTATTTCTGTATCAGCATGTGCTGATCTGACCTTACCACCTGGTGCAGGCCTCTGCATAGATACAAGTCATGGATCATTTTACTTGGTAAGCAACAGTTTCCTTGATCTGAGTTTATCCATATTGCACCGGTTTATTTCTTGTTTCCTCTTCACTTATCAAATAGTGTTTAATCAATTGCACTAAATCTGTTTTGATTGAGGACAACATAGAACAATTTTGGACTTACAAAGCCAATGACCTCTTTCATAATGAAGTAGTCATGACACCCGCATCTAATAATGAAATTACCGCTGCTTACACTTGATTGTCCCTTCAACTTGTAACTACATTTTTTTGTCTTATTAGTCAACCCAGTTGTTTTCTTCTGACAACTGGAAGTTTTTTTTGTGATGTCTTGTGTTGATAGATTATCTGGTTATGTCATTAGATTATCAGCTTTAAACGGAGAAGGCAATTACATATGAAACCTGCACTATTGTTGTCCATTCTGTCTTGAAACAGAAATCACTGCACCTAGGGGGCATAACCTACATGCTTCCAATAGTTTTTCCGTGCATTTGCACAGAAAGGCAAAGTCCATTCATGTGTTTTTGTGTTTCCCAAGTAACCTATCCACCACTTGTCACCAGCGAACTTTAAAAATGGTTATCCAAATTTAATTAATTTTACCAGGGTTGATGAAATCTTTGAAATGTGATTTTATCTCAATCTAGAAACACGAGCATCTCTCTAGATTTGAAAATGCATCTCTAATATTCATTTTTATTTGCATTATCAAGGTTGCTGACTCTTGGGAATCATTGGATGGCTGGCTGGATGCACTTCGTCTTGTTTACACAATTTATGTGCGAGGCAAAAGTGATGTCCTGGCTGGTATAATAACAGGATGAATATAAGTTTTAAGTGTACCATCAATTTAATATTCCAATTTGAGTAAGAACTAATTCCCGCGTTTTGCACTTCTCCGCGAACTTGTGTATAATATTGAGTTATGTATGAAATAATTTCAGTACAATTGAAAAATCTTGGTTTACTCGTTAACGAGGTTGTTTCTAATTTTTACAAATACATTTGACAAGAATTGCAGAATTTTAGGAACTGAAATATGAATTAATGTTCTTTACTCTTGAATTTCTATTCCGGGTTAAGCCTATTTTCGTTGTCTGATCCTCTGCGCGATTTTTCACTTCGTTGGTTATACATTCTTTAGCCCATTTCCTGGCATGGCTGAAAAACCGTGTATTACTCAAAGACTATATGGGTTTCGTTACTATTTTTTTCTGGGATGGGGTGTACCTGCAAAAGCTGCGCTCCAATAGCAGACCTTATTAGAAAATTTTGATGTTAACAAACTGTATGCGGTTACACTAACACTCTTCTGGAACGCATATGGATGATGTTTGATATAGTCCAGAGTGTACTTCTGTTGACCAAAAAAAAAGAAGGGTACGCTAGCTAATTCCTATAGCATTTAATTAACATCTTGTTCTGTTGTCGGTCAAACTTTAGGAGGGAACGAATTTCATGCAGATAGGAGGATGGATTCTTGCTAGAGCTAGAATCGCAGCAGGTAAAGTCCATAGTCCTTCTCCACAAATGAGTCCAGAAGCAGCTGCTGGAACCATCGACTCTGCCTTAATGGAGTCCAGCTTGTGCCACACAAACACAACCGCACTACCTATGAACATGTCGATTGCAAAGTATGCTCCAACCAGAAATGGTACGGCCATCACCATCGGTAATGGCACCCATTTACCAATCTTTTGTGGTGAAAGGTCTCTGATCGTGTTTGCTCCGATGGCAAAAGCGAAGAACCCAAAGCAAAGCTGCAAGCAATGCTGGGGCAATGCTGAGAAACCTTGGACACCTATGATTGCCATGTTTCTGTAAATTAAAGCATAAGGAGCTTTGAATTCTCCTTGCGGATTTCCCACATCGAATGCCTTGTAGTATAGGAAGAAGCTGAGAGGAGCTGTCACACAGCCCATTGCAATGCCGATTACTTGGCATATAAACATGGCTCTGGGTGAGGTACGTGTGTAATGAGCAGTCTTGAAATCTTGCATCAGAATACAAGATACCGAGACCACGGATTTAACGAGTCCACAACCCACAAGTCCAGCCACCACACCATTTTCTTTTCCTGTAATTGCTGCCAGGGTAAAGAGTGCAACTTTCCCATAATTATATGCCATGTTTATGTCCGTGAGACCTGCTCCAAAAGCGTTACAGAATGCCAGAGAAGGAGCAAATATATAAGCAACCACAATGTAGTACCATTTCAGCTGAGGAAACATGCGTGGTAATATAATTATGGAAATGATTGTGAAAACCACGTATCCAATTATTCCAATCCGCATGGGAATGCTCTCCGTCAGAAATGTCTCAGCTTGTTTAATGTCCTCATTGGGATTCCCCTTTCTATCAGCAGCCACTGTTGCAGTAAGAATACCACCTCAACATTAGATATAATATATTATTATTATTTAAAAATAAAAAAGAAACAAGCTCGCGTGTGTGAATTTGACTGGTCTTACCATTTTTATTGTTCTTGCTCTTTATTCTGTTATGGACGCTGAGGACTGTGCAAATTATAATCTTGGTGAAGTTGTATATGCCATCACCCAGGATTAGAGCGATTGATAGAAAAACCTTATAACCGTATAAGCCCTTCATGTTACTCTCTTCTAAATTGTCAGGGAACCAGTCTCCTCTACGTCTGTCAACGAGTGGATACATTAGCCCATAGGAGAGCACAGCTCCAAGGAGCAAAGACACGTTTACGAGGTGAGAGCAAATCATTCCTGCTCCAACAAAAGTCATACTAAAATCGAAATAGAATCTGCAAATTAAATTCAAAGAGCACATCAGAAACATGTGGGATGGAACACTTCATTTAGAAGAACAAAGTATGCTCGAAATCATACGTTTGCTTCCAAGCTTGTAATCCAAAGGTGGGGAACTGTTCGAATCCACAGCCCTCTATTCCTGAGAAGAACCACTTGAATAAACCCCATAAGAAGCTGATAGAAAAATATTTTGTGAAACCCTGTACTTGTTTCCTGCAATATTATATGAAGATTGTTATTAACAAGTAGGCTTTCTTCTTTTATAATATATTATCAACAGGAAAATAAATGTTATAAAAAAATATTATTTTAAAAGTATAACTCATATATGCAAATTGCAACAAAGGAAAGCTGATAAACATAGAGAAGTGTAGAGTACTTGGCCACTTTGTCTCCCTGAGTATGGAAACCATTGATGAGAACAGCGGTTGCCAAGCCACTGGGATAAGTTAATTCTAGATTAACTATCATGATCTGCAGCAGAAAGAAGTATTATAAGAAGTCTTGCATGCAACTCAAACTCAACTTCATTACTTTCTCAAGTCAGATCACAAGTAATCATAGAAAGAAAAAACAAAACTAAAAATCTGGTCCTTTTTGTTGACGAGTGTTTGTGACAAGTTATATATATGTGTGTATATATCCAATCATATATAAGTCACAAAAAGATGTACAGCGAATCCAAAACTTTGCTCACGCACAAAAAAGATATACAAGTAATACCTTTCTGAGTGGAATCAAGACAAAGAGGCCAATAAAGCACACCACAAAAAGGAAGGCAGTCATCCAACCAAATCCAGGTTCTTTAATAGCGTTTGGGTTGTTACCCTCGTTTCCTACTCCAGACAACTCATAAGTCGTTCTGTTTAATCCCAACAGATAAGAAGCAAATCCTCCTGCAATGTATACATAGATCAAACTTTAAAGAAAAGTATACACAGAGAGAGGGAGAGTATAAATTCAGTAAGAACTATATATGAAGAGGGCACATATTTTCAAAAAGATGAAAAGACAAAACTCTAACCTCCAACAGCAATGCTATAGCATGCAACTGCACAAGTCTGTATGATGGTGTTTTCCTGGCGGCTGAAGGGTTTGGCTATAATACCAACCTTGTGCAAAGCTTTGGTCCAGGTTCGGACAAACACAAAGGCAAGGAGTGCAGCAGAAACATTCAGGTTAGGAACCATGCCAGTTGTGAGGTTGAGCTTCATGACTATTATGCTGTATATGATTCCAATCAACATGCTCACAAACACTCCTCTCAGTGTTATCTGTTCTGTCCATGGCTGAGACTGAACTTCAGCGGCAGGTAGCTGATCCTCCAAGTCTTCATCTCTTTCAACTATCTCTAGTTTCTTGTCTTCCTCCATCTTAAGGTTACTTGAGGGGGAGATCATGTCTCTAACTCTAGTAACAGTTATGACCTATGTAACACAAACTTTGAACATCAGACAAAACACAACTCAGGCATACCAAAACTGATAATATCTGGTTGGTATTAATACTATGTTTATTAATTGTGATGTTGGGGTATAGATTTTGAAAAGTGGAATTATAATATACTGTTAACATCTTCCTTACCTTAGTTTAGTTGTTCTTTCTCCTTTGCCTTTTCCTCACCAATTGGATGGACCATGAAAGATTTAAGATGCTTTCTTTTCCCAAAGGCACAACTACTGTATGGATTGATGTGGGACACATATATAGAGCAGTGTTAACTAATGACTGGGATAGGACAACAGAAACTTCACTTGACTTCTAGCTGCAGTGAATGGGCATTATTGGGTTTATTAGAGTATTTAAAGACTGAGTCTCTAAGGAATTATGTTCAATATCTCACATAAGAAGAGATTGTAATAGTACTTGTTTATCTCGTAATTTATCTCACAGTATTAAAGGATTTTGCATGTAAAATGTTGGTATTCATTGTATTTTGTGTTTATTTCTTTACTACCTCTTTTGCTGTGATGCCTAACTTTAATTTACATCCACATTAAGGTTGTTGACCCAGGAATGTTGTGGTTGGCATCTGGTGTCTAAAATATCCTATCCTTAAATATCGGATTTAAAACACTACAAAAATACTATTCATTCATCGAAAAAATCCACATTGTGTCCACCAATCATAGTGCAGATCACAATTCCCTTCATTGCAATTTTGTTCATACAACAATTTCATAGGACATCTCTTTATCTCTCTCACAGATTCTTTTCCTCTTATATTTTTTATTTTATGTATTACTTTTAGGTCCAATACAATTATTATTTACCTCGATTGATTAAGAAACATTCAGAATGCATAAATAACAAAAATGTGCTTAAATAAGAGTTGTTAAAAGGAAGTATTAACTATATAATACTAAGAAATTGTAGTTTTTTTTACATGAAGAAATTATTATAGTTAATAACACATATTTAACAATCTAGTTCAACTGTCTTCAATTCCAACAAAAGAATACTTGAGAAATGTACACCCAAAAAAATCATTTTATTACAGTGACTTATATCAATTATTACATCTTTAATTACTTATAAAATAGGGGGGAAATTTAAGTTCTTTACCTGTTTTGTAAGGTGTTGTTCCATAATTTGAATGCGAAGTTGATGTTTTTGTTCTTGAAGAAGAACCTGTACACTACAAACTTACAGTCACAAGTACAACAGTTTTGACTACTGAGGATTTACTTTTCACAGATTCGCTCCAACAAGCACATTGAAAAAATGACAAGGTTCATCTGTCCAACAGCATATATATGCGCTCAGAATCAGAATATTATATATACATAACAGGCACACCCACAAATGTAATGAATTGGATGGCGGTGAGGGTGGAATAAGCAAAAGCTTTTTCCTTAGTTTGTTTGACTAGTTAACGTTACTATTGACCCACCCTTTTGCATCTTTACCCTCCCATGAGGTTCTGATAACATTTCTTGCTAGTGGCAAAGATTCTCTTCCCATAAGGGGACTAAGATTAGCCATTGAAAGACCACATTGATTGCAACCCTTAGTGGAAGGGCTGGCCTGTCAAATATCAGCATCCAGTTTGAAAATGATAGAATTGTGATAAACTTGGATCAATACCTTCTTTCTTTTCTTTTTCTTAGTTGATAATATACATATATACTAATATAATATTAATAGTATAAGGCATTTTGGAGTACTTAAAATATGTGTGGAAAACCAAAAGTTTCTATCTTTTTCAAAAAATCAAATCTTGTCTCAGAAACTTTATCAGTCATGGTGTGCTGATTTCAACTTATAGGATAATAATTGAAGTGTGATGAATTGGGTGCTGAAAATATGGTAAAACTTTGTGCCTAGCATTTGAAAGATGGTGATGATGATGATTTAGTTGCATGATTAGAACCGTTGAATATGAGCACTAGTTTGTTTAAAAGATGCTATACTCACACATCATCATACATCACATCATGCACAAATTCTGTGTCTGAATGTAAATTGTACATATGCAGAGTGAGGGAAGCTAAGAAGACAAAAGGGTGAGCAAGATAATTTAGATCTAGTGAAAGGGTTTTTTGCATCAATGCATATGATCATGTGTGGATGGCTATGGACCTATGGTTATAGATGGCATCTATTTTGTAGAGAAAGGAAGGGTTTTTCATTTGTGTTTGTGATTACCACTAGTTCTATAGTGGATACTTGAATTTGAATCTGGTGGCTAATAGTAGATCAAACCACACACGACACTGACACACTTACCACAAAATTCTACCTTAGTTAGTGTGGAGTGTGGTCACCACGTGCCTGATTCGTACACTTTTGCCAATACCTGATTTTGACACTGATTTTTCTGTCTTTTTGGAACCCTACAAAATCCAACTGCATTCATACTTAGATGATTAGCATTATTGAGTGTAGTGATAATATCAATAAGAATAAGATTAATTACTTGAAAAGTAAAGGAAATACTAGATTAGAAGCTTTCTGTTTTGTTCATATTTAGACCATCATCAAGGTCTGATGTCAGATGATGTACTTCAATAATAATCATAAATGATTGATTTAGATAAACACTAAGAAAATGTTGTTTGTGATGGAAATTGGTTCAGTGTCTTCAATTTTTTAATGGAATAATTGTTTTTAGAAAAAATAAAATTTGAAGTTATTTATTATATAAGAAAAAAAAAACATTGGGATAGGAACTAGGTTAAATGCATGAATAAGACTTCTTCCACCTTTCTCCATCCAAGTATATCAAACAAAGAAAAAAGTATGTGGAACCTATAGGAGATCATTGTTTTCTTTCTTTGGTTGTTCATTCTGAACAATAAAAAAAATAGAATAACATGTTAACAAAAGAAAGTGAATGACAAGTTATTTTGTATCTATCCATAATTATTCTTCTTCTTTTCTTTTCTTTCTGACCTATCAAATAAAGACCATTATTATTCTTTCTCATTCTGACCAATCAAATAAAGAACAAAACTATTTTTGTTTTTTCTATATCAATGAAAATCATGGAGGGAAAATGCAAGAACAAATATCTAAATAAAAATTCTAGCAGGATTAGAAAAGTCAATGGATTAGAACCACTATAGTTGAAGGGCTTTCAATTTAAAGCAATTTCTAGTGAGAAGCCAGAAACTTGAAAAAAGAGATTATATGACTCCAACTCAAATAGGTAGATAACAGTAACTGCATTTGAATCTATAGAAAGACAAAGAAAGAAATTTTAAGAAAAACTTAATTAAAATTGTTGCAGTAACAGTTTCAACCTTCAAACAAGAGGATTCTTTTATCTGAGATAGAGAATTTAATAAGAATAATTTATAATTTTGATACTCTTTAAAAGACCATGTAAATATTTGAGTTTATGACCTTTCACACTCCATATTAAATACTGATTAAATATAATGTGGATCCAAAACAATTTAATCACCAAAGTTTGGTTGCTATTTACTATATAAAATTCATTAATATTTAGAAGTTTGTGTTAAATAAACTAAAAAATAATTACATTTATAAATTATCTTTATTTTCAACTTTAAACAATGTGATAATATTAAAATTGTGATTTTTCTTTTACATTGAAAAAATAAATCTAATCATTATGCACATATTATTATTATTAATTTCTTTATTTAATGCAAATTTACATCTGTATTTGGATTCGATACTTCAATTTTTTTTTTCCTTTATAAATTATACATCCACATTACATTTATAGGTTTTCATTGACCACCAATGATAATAAATACTGATTAAACATGGTGTGCATGCAAATAAATCTAATAATAAAGTCTTCAAAATGGTTTGTAATCTTTTCAATGCAGCCCTTTTTATTTTGACAATCAATCTTGTATTGTTACAATGATATGTTTCCATATTTAAAATTATGACTTTTGATTGATGATAAATACTACTTAAAACTAATTTGTATGCAAATAAAATATAATTACTATGTAAATATTATAATTAATTCCTTTATTTAATAAATTTATTTTTCAAGACTCCAGTTGAAGCAAGAGGGAAGAGTTGCATATGGACATTGGACATTAATCCACGTAGTTGGTGAGCTTATATATCTATAAGATTATTGGGCAATATCAAATTCCCATCCCAATCTCAGTATAATTCTTCCTGCACCCTCCATAGTTTCCTTTGGACCTCCATGGGTGACAAAAAGACAATTTTACCCTTCTTTCTTTCTCAGCTGCAATACATCCTCTTTATGCGCACCTCCTCTTCTCTTGTGGGGTTTGTCTTTGTTTTGGAAACCACTGTCACACCTTTCTATCTTTTTCATCTTCTCACAGTTGCACCCTTATGTAGATTCCTATCATATATCTTCTTCTTCTTTTTTTAAAGAAGAGAAAGATGAAAAGTGTATATGAAAAATATATTACTGTAAAAATGTATTTCATACTTATAGAAAAACTTTCTACCACAATATATATATAGAACCTTTAACATTATGTAAACCAACCAATATGCGTCTAACACTATAACATAGATCGTTTGATGCTAAAATACATAAATTGTCTAAAACTATAATATAAAGATCGTTTAATGCACAATGATCGTCTAACACTAGAGTAGTGATCGTCTAGCGCTATAATATAGAGATTGTTTAATACATGATCTAATGTTAGAATATATAGACCGTGTAACGTTAGAACACAAAGATCATCTGATGCTAGAATACAAGGACCTTCTAACACTACAATAGGGATAGTCTAACATTAGAACATAAAGATCGTCTGTCATAGATTGTTTAATGCTATATAATATACATCATGCAACACTAGCGCATCTCATGTCCTTTTTCTACATTATGTCGGCCTCTAGGAATGGTGAGAAGGGATGATAGGAAAAGAGAATGAGCCAAAAGAATAGTGAGGGCAGGTGCCCAATCACTGAAAAATTAAATAATCCAATTCAAGTGTTAGTTTGAGGCTCACTCCTTCCATAAATTTTTCGTTAAAAATTGGATTCGAGATTGAGAAGTGAATATAAACACTGCAAAGACATCAAGCACTTGGATCCAAAATACAAAATTTATAGTGTATTATGGATTGTACATTCTAAAATACAAATATTGTATTTTGAATTGTGTAATTTAAAATACAAATTTTGTATAATCAAAAATGCAAAAAATAAAAAATATTAACTCCCGGTTGTTGTAATATAAGAAGTCTCTCACATTCTGAATTTTTTTTTAAAAAGTCAAAAAAATAGTATAGGATAGTTTTGATATTTTAAGAAATATAAGAGTCCAAGAAGAAAATATGAAGGTGTGAAAAGAATTTTCCCTAATATCATTACCTTCCTTATCCAAAACCTTAACTCACTTATACCAAAAACAAAAAAGGCTTAAATAAGTGAACGTCAATCTAAAACTGAACAACTCAGGTAACACTTATTTTTTATTTTATTATTAATAAATTATGTAAGTTTTTTTAAATAATTTAAATTTATTCGTTAGTTTTTTTCTTCAAAAACTCATATCTTTCTTATTTGATTTTCTTATACACTTACTTATACATTCTTTCAATCCTATCTACATATTTAGTTTTAATATTTTTAAAATTATCTATAGTTAAAAATAATTTTATATTTTTTAAGTTAATTATTCATTATAAATTTTAAAAAATATTATTTATTATGAATTTTAATATGATCTATTAAAAATATTTTTTATTTTAAATTTTAGTATGATAAAAATAAACACTTATTTTATATACTATAATTACTAATATGCAAGCATAAAAATAAGCTAATTACTTACTCAAAGTATTTATTTCATATTAAGATGATAATTATTCCATTGATAAAAAAATTATTATTATTATTAAGTTACGCTTCAATTTGTTCACTAAAGTGCATGAACTTTAATATTTTTTGACACAATGCAGTCAAATAGGTGAAAACATTTCTTTATATGTCTACTTCTTAATCATAAATTGTGTGCATGGATTCAAAATATATTAACTTTAGTGTTAACTATTACTATGGTTTTTCTTGTGTTTCTTTCTTAGTGATTTAAACAACTATACATTACAACGTCCTCATCAAAATTTGAGAAAAAAAAATAACAAATGAAAAATTCACAAAAATCTAATAATATTTGAGTGACTAAATTAAAAGTTAATAAAAAAATTAAGAAAGATGTATGGAAAGTAGCATTTTACTTGGTTGAAGGAAAATAAGAGATAAAGATAAAATGCAATATTTAAACAGTGAATAAAATATTAAATTTTTATTTCTATACATGTGTTGTGTTTGAGATTTCACATCTATAAATAAGACATTTATATTATATAAGTAGAGTGCAAATTTCATCTTAAGAATTGATTTTGTAAGATTGAATTAAGTTTAAAGTTTGTTTCTTAATATATTTTTAGGATCATTTAGAGTTTCTCATAGTAAAAATTTATTGACATTATCAAATCACTCACTATTGGACCGTTACAAATCACCCATTATATAGTTTCACACACGAATGTCTCAACGCGATGACAATCTTACATCGACTAAAAATAAAGACATTTTATAATATATAAATAGAGTAGAAACTTAATCTTATAAACCAATTTTATAAAGTTGAATTAGTCTTAAATCTACTTCTTAATATTATAATTCTTTATTTTATTTTATATTAATTAAATAAAGAAAATATATGTTACAATAGTCCAACTAAAAGAAACTTGAGTTTCCTCATAGTACAACATTATTTACTATGCTCCAATCTTCCTCGACAGCATCGATGCTCTAAGCAATTCCCATCTTTCTTCTCATTTGAGACGGCAATGGTGGCCCTTCATCACCATCCATTGATTTCACCAAATTCACTTCCACAACCAAAAACATTAGCTGCCACAAATAAACATTAAAAAATCCAAAAAAAGACAGTGAATCTATGGTAACCCGTGATAATAGTGAGAAACTGAGTGAGCACTCTAGATCACGGGACCCTTTCGTTTTTTATTTATATACAAAATATAAATATATGCATGGTGGTGTCTGCTTCATGTCTGGTAGTGCATAGACAATTACGAAATAAGCCAACACCAAACTTATGTAACTTACAACAATACCATTTCCTTTCAATCCGTCTCTTGTCCTACCAATATCATCTTACAATCTTTCACTTTTTTTTATTCCACTGGAGAATCAATTATTTTCCACTTTTTTTCTCACAAGAGAATCCATTATTTTGTTGAGTGTGAATTCATGATCAATCGAGTTTGGCTGACTAGACATCATCTTTTAGTGAGTTGAATTAATTCTTGTGTTTCTCCTATAATCTCTTTTAAGAGATTTTTGTACTTGTAATAAAATTGTAACAAACAGAATAGAACGAAAACCTAATTAATTTTCTGTGGACGTAGGTTGCAGAAGGGTGACCGAACCACATTAAATCATGTGTTGTTTATTTTCTACAGTTAATTTGTGATTATATATTATGTGTATTGTTTTTGCGTGCGTTTTTTTTTTTCATATTTTTCCATATCTTTGTTTTCACACGTTGATGCTCTCAAATAAACACAATTTATAGGTATATATTAAACTATTAGCTATGAATATATATTTATATATAGAGAGAGATATGGTTTGGGAATATGCATTGTACCTTAGGTAAAAATGTTGTGTCTTACCACTGAGGAACAAGCAACAGAGGTTCATTAAATGTTGAAAATGATATATAGTATTCATACATTCATCTTCCCACAACAAGTTCAGGGGTTGCTTGGGGTCATGCTACTGCTACAGATCATATACATATATATATATATATATATATATATATATATATATATATATATTTTTTTTTTTTTTTTTATTTCTTTTTTTTTTTATATTTTTTTTTTTTTTTTTTTTTTTTTTTTTTTTTTATTTATATTATATTTTATAATATATATATTTTTTTCATTTTAATAAAAATTTTATTTTTATTTATTATTTTTTTTTTTCTT
>Ga0123342_1004144_pt1 | contig 22469 bp, 16 predicted proteins | sample Turbeawhitnodule_FD_89960 | JGI IMG/M metagenome (GOLD analysis project Ga0123342, IMG submission 89960) | Root nodule microbial communities of legume samples collected from Mexico - Turtle bean Mexico white nodule | ecosystem: Host-associated > Plants > Roots > Nodule | place: Mexico: Nepantla... | reverse complement strand
CTCTCCTAAGTCACATGGACAATGTGACTTTATTTTACATATTCACACTCCTTTATTTAATATCCACACCTCCTACAACTATACAAGAGTAATTTAAATGATGTTCTTTTATTTAATGTTTGGCCTTGCCCCTCATGGGATGGACTTGGGCTTCTTGGGCTTGGACCTTCTTGGGCTTGGGCCTTGGGCTTGGGCCTCATCTTTTGAAAAGACTAATAAGAAGAACTTTAAATGATTTGGCCCTTGTCCATTCTTCCTATTAACAACATCTTTTTTATTCTCATCATGGATGATGATATTTTCATGTTTTGGTGCATGAAACAAAATATATCTAGTTAAATTGACACATCATATAATGCAAGTTATGAAAAGTTTAAGGTTAATGAGATGTCCCCTTTTTATATGTATTCTAATGACTCATTCTTTAACCTTATGAAGTTTACATGCTTGTAAAGACATAAACTATCCCATGGTGTTCAAATTGGTTTAACGACATATCTTTGAAAGGATTGAATGTGTGGTTAACATAGATGATATATGGAAACATATTAGAGAAATCATAACCCCGGAGAAGAATATTGTTGCGGTAAGAAGACCAAAACCACAACTTTACCTGAATTTGTGCCTAATTAAGTATGGGGTGGTATTAACGAATTTTAATAAGGTTTAAACAATTTAACCCTAACGTATGTTAAAGTTTCGAAAGGGTTAATCAAATTGTACCAACCAGTCCTCGGACATCGTTGACTGCTAGTAACGGTGGGCCACGTAATTTGGGTCCCACAAGCGGCATGAGCCAATGTCTCGCAAGCGGCACGAGTCGGGGTGCCGACTAGTGGTCGGATGTCAAACACCAGGATGTGTCGATGTGTCCTCGGCAACAGAGTGAGGCCGATGTGACATCGGGCATCGGCCACTCAAACAGTTGAATTGGACCACGAAAGGTGGGTCCCAGAAAACACACCAATTATCAGTAGTACCATCCAGAGTTGAGGGGAAGGCCTAGGTCTTAGAAGAGTGCATGCGTGTGGTGTGAATAGCGCATTCAGGCGCGACACAAGTAAAGAACCACTAGAGGAGCTAAGGCCCATAAGGGTTGCGTTCTCTAGGGGCAGGCTGCATGCATGGCACGAGAACAGCTAGGGCACCCGCAGGACGGATGGCCCCAGAGATTAGGTGCACAAGTTGGTACCTAGGTGACCATTCCGTTAGAGGTTGCACTCCAGTAAAGGAGTCTTACGCGCTAGATTGCCCTAAGTTTGGGCAATAACAACGCTAAGGCATACCCTCAGAAACCCTAAATACAGGTAACGGAAACAACGAAAACCCTAGACTATATAAAGGGTAGTAAGAAAACCTTCAAGGTAGCAATTCTTGAGACTAGAACTATTACACACATTATTGTTTCTTTGTCGCAGTATTGACTTGAGCGTCGGAGTGCAAACGGCCTCTAGGACGCCTCTCTGTCTTTGTAGGTACAAAGTGTTTCGATCGAAGGAAGGCACGAACCAAGGCAGAGAAATTCAGGCGTGTGATCGTCGTTAGAGGCACGAGGTCAATCGAGTCAACCAGCAAGAACACAATTATTTGATGATTTTGAACAACTTGGACATGTCATGAGTAAACATTTCCTATATAATAATATCTTATAAATTTCGTATCCTCATTTTATCCAATTAATTTTGTGTTTCTTTACAATATTTATTATACAAAAAATTATTTATGTATAAAGTTCAAATTTAAGATTAAATATTCGAATTAGATTCATATCACTTAAATAATAAAGTAGCTAATATTCGGTATTGCGTAGAACAAAACTCAAATTTAAAGATGTGTATCTATTTTATATATGCCTAAACCCCCAAAAATATTACTCCTGTGCTCGACAAGGAATGATCCGTGGTAATGAAAAAAGTATTTGAATCTTCACTCAATCAAAATATAATTTGATTTTAATTTTTAATTTGTAATGAATATTTTAAAGAAACGTTAGAATGGTTGAAAAAAATGTTACACGTGTCGACCTACCAAGTTTGGCATCCAGCTGGTGCGTTCTTTTGTACTCTTAAACAAGAAACCCCACCACTTTACCGTACACCACTCACACAATATCCCTTCCCGTCTTCACTCTCCCAACCCAAGTACTCGCGCAACTTTGACTACGGAATATCGCGGGAAATTCGAGGAACGCCGTTATTTTTTGTTACCGGTATTACAAGGAACTAACCACTTAATTAAGTAAGTGGCTGCCGGTATTCCGTAGGACATCCCCCCTCCGCACTCCAAGCGCGCAGGCCATGGGTTTACTTAAACACCGTGTTTACCGGATGTTGCCGGTTAATTATTTAATTAACTATCTTAAAAACACTTTTAATCAGGTTCCTTCCGCAACGCCTTCACAAAGCGGGTTCCAAAGCGTTTGGCCGTTTTTCTTGTACGACAAGTGCGAATTTGTGATCCCAAACGCACGCAAAATGGGTTAAATGAAATTTTTGGAAACTAAAATATGTATGCGTAATAATTGTTTTTAATTTGGTGAGAAAATTGAAAAGAGTTTGATAATTTGACACTTGGGTTCGTGGGATTTTGGTGAAACAAATAATAATGAATTTGGGTTGGCCAATCCAATACGAGACAAAGGGATAATGGGATATAGGCTTGTCTTTATTCCACATTATTTGATCTTATGCCCCTCTTTAAGATATGGACTATCAATCTTCTACTAATTAAGCACTTTGACAACAACCGCAAAGCATTTCAAAGTGACTCCATAAGCATTCCTTTTATGTTGCACATGGATTCCATTCAATCTATCTATCTATCTATCTTTAAAAAGGGGTGATGGTATTCATTCACTCATGTTCAAATAATATGCCAAGTCATTTCCAATTGAAATTGTGTTTTTATGCCTTCTTCTCATTTCACGTTTCTTTTTCTTTTCCTCACTTTATTATTAATTTTTCTAAAATGAAAATCAAATGTTGAATATCTTTTCTATTAGAAATTAGAACATTTCATAGTATATAAGTGGATACAAACTTTATCTTATAAAGTCATTTTTATAATTTTGAGTTAGGTTTCACTTAATATATTTCGAACTTATTTTAACAAAAAATTGATGAACTTATTAGGTCATATGTTACTGGATCGTTATCGAATTATCCATAAATATATAGTCTCATGCACGAGTTGATAGTATCAGTGTGAGAGATAGGTGTTAGAAATTAAATACTGACTAAAAATTATGACATTTTATAATAGATACAAATCTGAATTTATAAATCGATTTTATAAGATTGAGTTATTATTTAAAATTCACTTCTTAATACTAGAACTAATTAAATGTTTTCCTAACAAGCCAAATCAAAGTCCTTCCCTCATGGCCATATGCTCAATTAATTAGAAGACCATAAATGCATGGAAGTTGTATATTGTATAGAGTGCTTTGGCATGATATAAATGTTTAGATATATAGAAAAAAGGAAAAACAAAAAGTGACACAAAACGGCTACATATTTCCCATTCTACCCTCTGTTTTTATATGTATTTACTCCCTAGTCCTTGGCATCTAGCAAACCCAGCTTGACATGTGCCTCTATATAAACCACTTTCTCTCTTCTTTTCAACTCACGCCCAACACCATCTCCTAGCTTCTTCCTAACGAGTTTCTATTACTATTAGAGTCATTGTCTTCTCTCTCTTTCTCTCTCTTACACACCAAACTCTTGTGTGTTGTTCTCCTTCCCAAAACGCACACTCACACCGCAACAAGGTTGTTGTGTTGCCAGCTAGCTGCTAACACCACCACACCATCACCATGCCTGAGGCACCAAGAGACTACAACCTTGTTGAGCAAAACGAGAAAATTCTCGAGTTCATTGAGGATGTCACTGCCAACGCCGACAAAGTTCAGAAGAGGGTCCTATCCGAAATCCTCTCCAACAATGCAAACGTTGAGTACCTGAAGAGACACGGTCTCCACGGCCAGACAGATCGTGAAACTTTCAAGAAACTCTTGCCTGTCATAACCTACGAGGATATCCAACCTGACATCAACCGCATCGCCAATGGTGACACTTCTCCAATCCTTTGCTCCAAACCCATCTCAGAATTCCTCACTAGGTATGCTGCACACACATATATACAAATATATATATTCTCACACCTTCTCTTTTTCGCCTACTTCCAACTTTCTCTTCATATACACTACCAACACCACCTTAGCCGATCCTAGTGGATTGGCCAAGTTTTAACTTTTTTCTTTTGTATATAATAAATAACATAATGAAGTTTGAACTTAGGACCTGTCCTAATGGGGTGGCCTAGTTCTAACTTAACTCAAGTGGAAACAAGAGAAGATAAAAGATAATTTTTTTATTATGGGTTTTGTTTTTCATGTCTTTTTTTGTTTCTTTGTGCACATGGGCCTGTCAAAATATTCATGGGGTTGTTTCTTTGGTTTTCTTATTGTGTGTTCATTTTTGCTTTTGCAGTTCTGGTACATCAGGAGGTGAGAGGAAGCTGATGCCAACAATTGAGGAGGATCTAGGGAGGAGGCGTTCACTGTATGGCCTTCTGATGCCAGTGATGAGCCTGTTTGTTCCTGGTTTGGAAAAGGGCAAAGGAATGTACCTAATGTTCATAAAATCCGAGGCCAAAACACCTGGAGGGATTGTGGCTCGTCCAGTTCTGACTAGCTACTACAAAAGTTCCTATTTCAAAGACAGACCCTATGACCCCTATACCAACTACACTAGCCCAAATGAGACTGTCCTCTGCCCTGACTCCTACCAAAGTATGTACTCCCAACTCCTTTGTGGCCTTTGCCAAAACAAAGAGGTTTTCCGTGTGGGGGCAGTTTTTGCCTCTGGCTTCATAAGGGCCATTAGGTTCCTTGAGAAACACTGGTCCCTCCTATGCAACGACATCAGAACTGGAACCGTCAACCCCCAGATCACTGACACCTCCGTCCGTGAGGCTGTCATGAAGATCCTCAAACCTGACCCTAAGCTCGCGGATCTTATCCAAACTGAGTGTAGCAAGAACTCATGGCAGGGCATAATCACTAGGCTGTGGCCAAATACCAGGTATGTAGATGTTATTGTGACCGGGACAATGTCACAGTACATCCCCACATTGGACTACTATAGCAATGGACTCCCACTTGTGTGCACCATGTATGCATCCAGTGAGTGCTACTTTGGCGTCAACCTCAACCCTCTATGCAAACCCAGTGAGGTCTCTTACACCCTTATTCCCACCATGTGCTACTTCGAGTTCTTGCCTGTTAACCGAAGCAATGGGGTAAATGACCCTCTCCACACCTCCAGATCCCTCAATGAGAAAGAACAACAGGAGCTGGTTGAGCTTGTTGATGTCAAACTTGGCCAAGAATATGAACTCGTTGTCACAACTTATGCAGGTAAGAATAAACAAACACCCTTTAGTTATTTTCACTTTTTATCTTCACATCAAGGTTCTAAATTTTAGTCACCCTTGTTAACATCACCTTAAGTTGTAATTCATGGTCATCATCCTTAGCATTGAAGAAAATTGTTAAACAAATGTAACTAATGCGACCACAATTGATACCCAAAAAACTTGACTTTATCTAATGTCCGACTATTTCTTACAATCTAGTTTTTTATATTAACATAACACGAAATTGGGACATGGGTTTGGTAATTAACAGCTGACAATTTTTTTGTTACCAGGTTTGTATCGTTACAGAGTTGGTGATGTGCTGAGGGTGGCTGGATTCAAGAACAAGGCACCCCAATTCAACTTTGTGTGCAGAAAGAACGTGGTGTTGAGCATAGACTCAGACAAGACCGATGAGGTGGAGCTTCAGAACGCAATGAAGAATGCTGTGACACACTTGGTGCCCTTTGATGCATCAGTGTCCGATTACACAAGCTATGCAGACACCACAACAATCCCTGGCCACTATGTCTTGTACTGGGAGCTCGCCCTGAAAGGTTCAACCCCAATTCCGCCCTGTGTGTTTGAGGACTGTTGCTTGACCATAGAGGAATCTCTGAACAGTGTGTATCGCCAAGGGCGTGTCTCAGACAAATCAATTGGGCCCCTCGAGATCAAGATTGTGGAACAGGGGACATTTGACAAGCTCATGGACTATGCCATAAGCCTAGGGGCTTCAATAAATCAGTACAAGACTCCAAGGTGTGTGAAGTTTGCACCTGTGGTGGAGCTCTTGAACTCAAGGGTGGTGGAAAAATATTTTAGTCCTAAATGTCCAAAATGGGTTTCCGGCCACAAGCAGTGGATCAATCAGAATTGATTAAGAATCTAAAGGTGGACATTATTATGTGGTTGGTAGCTTTTCATGGCGGTTCACGTGAACTGTTTTTTGTGGACATGTTAGGGGGAGGGAGGGATTTTAATTACTCTTTTTTAGGTTAATTCTATGTTTAAAAAGACTTTGATTTTAGTCCTTGTTTTTAACTTGCATAGTGAACTGAACCTAGCCACTGTAAAAAGCAATTCCTGTTTGATGAAAGAAAGAAAGCTGTTGTTGTCTAATGCCTTTCTCTTGTCTTTTATTTATCCACTATATTAGCTTCCCTTTTTTGTTTCATTTTTTGTCTTCTCAACTTTATTATGGACCCTATGATCATAATAATTCACAAGAATTGGCCTAATTGCATGAGTCTTAATTTAAACCTCGTTATTGACAGCATAAAAAAAAAAAAGACACTATATATGTATATAATCATCATAACATTGGGTTGGAATTGGTTTCTTAATTGCAGCAAGCAATCATGCGTGTTCTCTTATGTGTGATGGGGTTTATTTCGTATAACGGCAAACAAGAAAGAAAGCCATCACTTCTGAACTCCTTTCTTTTTCTATAGTTTTCAGGAAAAAGCATGCCAACTTTTTCTCCTTGCCAATTCACTATTTATGTCCAACTAACGAATCACAGTGGAATGAATTAATTAAACATGAAAACGAAAAAAACAATGGAAAAGTGTTTATGCTGTTTGCGTGAGGGAGCAAGGCTATTCTATTCTATTCTGCAAAGACGGTTTGGAATTTGATTAAGACTAGTCTGGTGAGAATTTTGTCCATAATTTTGAAATTAGTGGAAGGGGAAAAAGGGTGGGAGATAAATGATAAATGTGGTGTTAAGAAAAATGTCGATAAGCTCCTCTCAGTGATGGCAAGTAGTAGTGAGTCCAAATTCTCTTTCTGTGAGAGTCTATTTTAACAAATAGTTGGTTGTGTCAGATTCTGTCACTAAGTCAAGGAACTAAAAACCATGTGTGGGTATTAAATCAACAGGGGGGTTTCTGTTCAAGGTTCAAACATATGCTTTCTTCAGCAATTTCAAAAGCAAACAAAACAACTTTGTGTGCTAGTGACGAAATTCCTAGTGACTATTTGCTGGCAGTGGCACCACACAACACTAATTCTATGATCATATTATATACCTCTTTCGCCCTTTTATTATTATATGATCACAGTGCCCCCACTGTGAACCAACCAAAAGACCAACTCAATCAGTTTTCAGGCCATTCAACACTGGGAAATCCCAGGACTGGTCAAAGCTCGATGCCAAGAAAATTTTGGAGTGAAGTGAGTAGGGGGAAGATAAGGGAGAATCAGTGCAGTCAGAGGGTTGTTCCCTCTGTGCTATATACTCTTTGCAAACAAACAAAAAAACAGTTCTTTTGTTTTTCAAAGGGGAATATATAACGCAATTTCTGAAGGGTGTCAGACAAAATATTATGAAATTCAGACCACCCAGAAGAAAGAGACAAGCATTTTTTTCAGAGACATTTTGTGTTCGGCTCAGAGTGATAATAATGCAGCCAAGCCTCAACAGTGTGACATAGGAGATAAGGTTCGTACCACATTTCAGTTTGTGTTGCCGAATTAGAGTAAGCATCAAATTTTACTCATGCCTTTGTCCTGTTTATGGTTTTCCATTTTTGTTCTGCATATTCATTCCAAAGAAATTTCAACGGTAGGTAGGTAATCCAATAATTTTCATCAAATATTATGTATGGTCAAGTCACCATAATTTCATATCTAGCGTTCATTATTGCCCTCCACAGTTCTAACTTTTTTTTTTCTTTTCTTCTTCCCATTATCTTACCTTGTTTTGCTGTTAGAACTTGTCATTTCTGTTTTAAAAGTGGTATAGCATAAAAAGGTCTAGGAATAGCTTTTTGTGTCAATTAGATTAGACTCTTCTTGTATTAGCATCAATAATTAGTTTAATTAATTAATTTTGCATCCTATGAATGAACTCATCCGAGGTGCAGTAAGTCAATAATCTCCTTCCTTAAATAAACAATTATGTTGTAGTCAAATTTGACGTCTAATATAACCAAAATAGTAAAACATTTGCATGAAAGGAATCATTAAACCATATATTATTATCTTAGGCTTAACAAATACTAAGAATGCCACTAGCAGTTTATTTAAAAATGATAGATATGAAAAAACATTTTAATTTTTCTGAATGTAATGATGAACAAGGAGATGTACTTGGTGGCCTAATATGATTTGAGGATTTGATGTTTTGGAATATTTTGCAATAATTGTCCCCATTCGGCAATTAGCATTTGTCTTAGTGTTTTCCAAGTACACAAGCTTAGCTTTAGAGTGATGTTGAAATGACTCCAATTAATGTTTTTTGGTGTTGATGTTATTCTGGGTGAGTAGAATTCCCCTGCCACTCGTATAACAACTACATACAGTTTGTCATAATTAATTTTAATGTACATTTTTTTTGTGAATAATAAAATTAAAAAGTGTTAAGCCATTTGCACCAATCTTTTCACACGCAAGAGAATGAACAACAACAACATTGTTAGATGGAAGAACGTGATAAAAATCTAGTGAGGACCACCGACATCGACAATGGCTTATATATCCCCACACTCACTACTCATTTTCCCACTTTTTGCTTTCTTTTGCTAAATATACTTAATTTTATCATTAATATGCATTTTCTCAACAATCAACATGAACCTTACAAAATCATATAATTAAATCATAATAAATTAATAATTATTAATGGGAATATACTTTGCACCGAAGCACGTTTTGTCACTTTTAACCTTTACAAATCCAATTCTCAGAAAGAGACATTTGCATCATCCTATCCAAATGTAATCTATTATCCCTGTTTTTCTTTCTATCCCTATCTCACATGCTACGTTGCTATAAGGCTAAAATTATCACATTTTACTCACAAAGAATAGACAAAATTTTCATGTAACTCCTTAGTTTCCTCCTGGACCTCTGTACCTTTTTAAATTTCAAAAATACAATTTTGAGTATGATAAATAGTGTGTTTTTTTTTTATTATTTTGAAGTGGTGGTGGTTGCTTATAGTGGTGAACGTTGGTGGTTGAAATAAGTTTTGTAATATTTTTACTAGTGATGATTGTGTTTTCGATCGCTTTTTTTATTTATTTTTTTGGATGTTACATAATCCAGCAAGATACAAAAATAAGTACAAAACAAAAAAAAATAACAAAAATTCTGGTCATCTCTCACACGCTCAAATAATGAAACTATTCTCTCAAACTTGATGACTGAAAAAGAATAAAAATATTGCAACTAAAATAAAAATATGCGGCTGGAATGAAAGTATGAGGTGTGGAATTGCATTTTAAAAAGTAATGTAATGTTTCATATAGGATTATTTAAAATTTATAAAAAAATTAAAATTGATTTTTTATAATTAATAAAGAGGTTGAGGGACAATTTGTCCAAATAACTCTGTAATTAAACCACTATATTTTTTACCGTTGATATTGGTGTTAGTTATGTTTCATAAAGAAAATAATTAGCTGGGAATGAAAAGTTAAGCTATTTAATTTGCTGATTGATTTATAAGTATTACTTTTTGTTATACCGAGTTATAGATATAAAATGTTTACTACTTATATAATTGATTAATCTTCATTCAATTCTCGGAGTACTTATTTTATTAGAGTATTTTTTAACAATATTTTTGTTATACTATACCTTACTCAATTTCAAGATATTGTTTAAAAGATTTAAATTTAATTCCAATTGAATTAAGAATATGTTAATTAACAATAAATTTTTTTATTTTTTTATTGAAGTAGTTGATGAATGTATAACGATAGAAATAACTGTATTTATAATTTCTTTTATAATTTTTGTAAATATTTTTTTTAAAAAAATTGTGTTTTTTTTTATAGTTATTGCATTTGTAAGTTTATAATAATTGTAATTTTATTGAATTACTATATGATGTAAATTTCTAAATATTATTACAAATTTTATTATATAAATATAATAATAATTTAGTTTTTAATTAGATGATAAAAAAAATCATTGTTCATGTGTCTATTTGAGTTACCTAAAAATAAAAATTTTTCTATTAAATTTATATATTAAATTATAACAATAATTGAATATATTTTTTTTAAAGAATAAATTATATTTATTAAAAATTAAAAATTAATATATACATGTAATGACTATTTCTAAACATAGAAATTATTTAATTATTTTGAAATAAATATAATTATTTATTTTATTAAATAAATATATAAATTATTAATTCTAAAGATGAATAATTACACTTTTTCTTTTGATAAAAAATTATTATTACTATATTAACTATTGAAATAAAAATATTTATTAAATTATAATATATTTTTATTAAAATTAATATATACATAAATAATTTTTTTATTTTCTTTTGTAAGTAATTTTTTTAGTGTAGGTGGTTTTTTATTGGAAAGAATTATTTGTGTTTAAAGAAAAGTAGTTATTTAAAGGGTAAAATTGTAAGAAATTGGGTTTTTTGTTTATTTTTTCAAATTCTAATTTTTCTAAATTTTTTAAATTGAAAATTTTAATTTAATTCATATAATTTTTAAATTTATTGTATTTTAATATTATAAAAGATAAAATTGAAAAACAGAATGTGTAGGATAAAATTGAAAAAAGGATATTCCTTAACATATTGTTAACCGTTATTTTTAAAAGATAGAAGTTATTTAATTATTTCGAAATAAAAATAATTATTACGTTATTTATTTTATTAAATAAATAAATAACTTTTTAAAAGGATGAATAGTTATACTTTTTTTATTTTGAAAAAAAAAATTATTATTATAATAACTACTGAAATAAAATATACTATTAAATTTTAAAAAATTATTATAAAAATAATTTTTTTTTTTAATTTTGTTATATGTAATTCTTTTATTTTCTAGGTGTTTTTTACTGGGAAGGATTATTTGAATTTAAAAAAAAATTAAACTAAACATTTATAATTTATTATTTTTTTATTTTATAAAAGCTCATTTTTTTCTTCAATAATTATATTTCTAACTATTTTAAACATTAAAAATATTTTTTTACAACCAATACATTTATTTTTTTAATGCATCCAAAATTAAAATTACCAATTTTTTTTAATTTATTAATTCTTTTTTTAAAAATATTTTATTTTATTTTATTGGTTCTTAAATTTATTTTTATTCTATTTTATATTTATTTTTTTCTTTTCCATTCACTCTATACAAAGAAATAAAAAAATTCTAAACACACCATTCTAAAAACCAAATTCTAAGAGGATTTTTTTTTTTCGAAAATACAAAATGAAACCATGGAAAAAAAACTTTGTTAGATAGGAAAATAAAAACAAAATGATGTTAGATAGAGAAATAAAAATAAAAGAGTGTTAGATGGGGAAACAAAAGTGAAAATAGTGGAAAAAAGTCACATTTTAAGCTGCATGTCACACCTCGTGTTTACTATAAAATAAACAGACATACATATATGTACTTGTATGATCATCTGCTCGTGTAGACAGTACATTCATCGCAGTTCAAACACAATAAGAAAAGCAAGGGTAAGCTAGTGAAAATAAAGTTTTATAATATCCACAATTAAATCAAAAGAGAAAACCAAATTACATGGATCAATTATTCAATTTTCTTTAAATCTCAACGTAAAACAATCACATAAATCTCATATGGATCAATCACAATCATTAGATTTTCTTTCAATTCCAATCAATCTTCTTCAATTAATAGACTAACTGCCAAGAGCCATATTAAATAAGTTCTTCAAATATTCATTTGCTTACATATAAGGCTTTCGTATCAAATACAAAGATAATTTGTATATCAAATTTCAAATTTCAAATTTCAAAAAAAATAAAAAAAATAATAATAATCTATACATATATATAAAGGGGATTCTCCTTTTAACTGCTCTTAATTTTTTTTCCTATTTTATCCTTATATTAATATTTAATTTTATTATTGTATTATGGTCATTGTGTCATTTCTTATTCCCCTCTTAACTGCTTTTAATTTTTTTCCCATTTTATCCTTATATTAATATTTAATTTTATTATTGTATTATGGTCATTGTGTCCTTTCTTATTTTTTCTACAATATTTGGTATACGTAGTGGGGCGGTTTTGAATTGAAAGAGAGGTGGAAAAACGGTTTTGAATTGAGAGAGATGTGGAGGAACAATTATGAATTGAAAGAGAGGTAGAGTAACGGTTATGAATTGAAAGAGAGGTGGAGGAGTGGTTATGAATTGAAAGAGATAATTTAGTTTGAAAATTAATTGCATAATGAGAGAGTGTCTGTTTTATGAGAGAGAAATAAATATTAGGAAATGTGAGTAGTGACCAAACGTGAACAATTTGATTATTACTGAGAGGTTACCACTTTCTTCAGTAGTTTTCACCGTCACCATTTACATCCACTTTCTTACGAAGGAGTAGTTTTCACCACTTACATCCACTCCCTTATAAGGAGTAGTTGAGCGGTTACCACTTTCTTCCACTTCCTTATAAGGAGTAGTTTTCACCAATTGCATCCAAAAGAAAAAAAATGTTCATAAATTTTGACACATTTTGAACCCTCTTCCTTCACGCTCCATGTTCTTCTCTCCTACTCTCACCCATCTTAGTCCCTCTTCAATCACCACTGTACAATAACAACCACCATTGCTTCCTCCTTCTCGCACTTCCCAAAGCGTTCGAAGCAGAGACGTGTCTCATTGTTATAGGATTTGTACATTTTTGTTTCTATTGCTTTCTAAATTTTTTTTATATTTTTGTATGAATCCTAAGCCCAGCTTTGCGGGCAAAGTTTTTATGTCTACTGATGCTTTGATTTATTAGATATTACATAAGTTGGAAGTTTGATAATTTGTATTTAGTTTATTATTTTATTTTTTTCAACTTCTTTGTCATGGAAGATGTGGATTCAATTGATATGGTGATAGATTCTACCACTTCCAACATACAACCATTTGCATTAAGTTTTGACATTGTTTGCTGGTCCATTTTTTTTAAACCTTAATTTTAATCTTGATAACCTTACAAAGTTCAAGATATTCAAAAACAATAAAATGAAAATATAAAAAAATTAACATAAAATCTTAATAAAACTATTATCAATGGTACATTTAAATAATTTACATATTTTCTCATATAATTTAATATTTATTAAAATTATATGAATATATAAATAGTAAAAATAAAAAATACGGATACACATGCGTATTTCCGTAGTAATAATAATAATAATAACTATTTTTAGACATTATTTTAAGTACCATTTTTAATACGCTAACTTTTAGCCTCCACTTTGTATCATTTTCCTTGTAGTCTAACAAGTTATTAAATTATTTAATATCATTTCTTGCATAAAATCGCGGTTATTTTTTATTGTTTGCTTACGGGACTTATTTTAATCGTTACAATATTTACATTATTAATTATATTAATTAAATATTATATGTTAATATACTTTGAACTATTATATTAATTAATAAATAATAAAATTAGGGCATAGTTTGAAATGTATGATAATTTTTTATTATTGTAAATTTGATTTTTATCTAAAAATTAAAATTACAAGACTTTGAAATTAATTAAACAAACAAATTATAATTAGTCTAAATTTATTTTATTAATAAAAACATATAAAAATATCATATGCTAGTGTCCATACAGTACATCTTTCTAAGCAGAGAATTTTATCAAAACATTTATAATTTAATAAAGTAGTCAACAACTTTTACTAACTATTTTTTTAGTTTTTAAAACTTTTGAACTCTCAATTAGTTTTATCAAATAGGACTCTAAAAATGTCATTTGAAGTAATATATAAAAAATGCTACAAACTAGTACAAAAATTTATCAAGCGTACAACCCGCTATACTGTAACAGAAATTATCATCAATTACCAATATAGGGATTTCTATTATAAGTGAGAATGGATTATAAAATAATTCAAATTTATTTATTGATTTATTACACGGATACTGATTTATAGATGATGACTTATTATGGCAAGTGAACTGCGTTGTCAGAAATAATAATTGTTACTAAGGACGGATATCGATCTCACAAGGAATAGTGAATTATCGAGTACAATGATAATTCATTGTGTTGAAGTGTGTTGAAGTCATTGTGTTGGTAATGATCAATAAGAAAACATATAAAGAATTAGTTGCTTCAAGTTGGAAAAATAGGGATTATGTTTCATCTCTCTCACACTCATGTATTTTGATTAGCATGTTAATATTAAGTTCTTTATAAAAGTCATTTATATTGATTCCTAACATATAAAATCCTTAAGAATGTTCCCTAACCATCGATCCCTCGCATAATTATAAGAACATAAGAACAACTTAGAATCAAGCTCAGACGTAAATGGCAATTAACATTTGAAGTCTATTCCTAACACTCAAATATGTTAAGTATTATTGTTTAGGTCAGAATCCTGAAATCACTTTCAAGTTAGATTTAAAATTCTCAATTTGTCACAACAATTTAGAAGTAAAACAACAATCTCAATAATTAATCAAGAACTGAATATAATAATATATAAATATCACCTTCCAAACATAAAAGTTTAAGCATATTACTCCTAATCCCCAAAGGGTAGAATTAGCCACGCATACTTCTAGCACCTTCCATTCTCCCAATTGGGTTACAATTCACTCTATGGTGTTTTCCTCTCAATCTGGTACACTAAGGTTGAGCCTTTAGCCCTCTATTTAACATAATTTTCTAGGGTTAGGTCGCTTCATGTGTCGCGATGATGGGCTAAGTGATAAAACATAAAAAGGCCCAATTTGTCTGACGCATTCTCGTCGCTTGAGCGAGAAAGGCGTCGATTTCTGAAAGTAGTCCTAGAGCATTCTCACTCAAGCGAGATACTCCTGTTGCGAAATTGGTTTTTTCAGCGCTTTTTTCTATTATGGGACCTTCTAGCTTTTTTTTTTAGCTCAAATCATTCTCCTTTACTCCAAATCTTCAATTCTCCATAGAAGCATGTAATTAACACCAAATTTGGGAATAAAATGCTCTTATTCAAATAAAGATCATAAAAAATGTAAAAAGGTATAAATTCATAAATTAGGGATATTTTATATGTAAATTAACAATAAATCCTCATAAGTGCCTATATTTTAATATGAAATATTCTGAAATTAGGCACTTGTCACTCTCCCCAACTTAGAATCCTGCTTGTCCTCCTCAAGCAAAGTAAATGAATATATTTGAATTTAAATATCAAACAACTTAATTCACTAAACAACAGATCAAATTAGAAACTTATGATGCTTCCAAATTTAAATATAGAAAAATATAGATACAATCAACTTCTAGGATCAAATCAAAACAAATAAATGACAATTCATCAAGGAATATCTTCTCATATGCTCACAAGAAAGTATTTATCTCTATTTTCGCTGAATCATAACAAATCACAGTTGCTTTTCATTTCATCTTCAAATCACAAATATATTAGAAACATGAATCTTGAGGTCTTTTCCAGGGTTGTAATGAGGTTGGGCTTCCAAAAAATATTGGTTTTTCTTAGATAACAAAATGCACATCTTAAAGAAGAAAAACATGCCTACAATTCAATTATAGAGAACATTAATGTTATCTAATCACCACTTTCTTTTGAGATCACACTTTTTCTCATTTTTCTTTCTACTGTTTTTTGATTTTCAACAACATTTTTTTTTCATCAATAGGAATAGATTTTTCCTATTTTCAACTTTTTGACTTTCAACAATCAGAACCAACCATTCCATTTTCTATATGTATTGCATCTATGTTCTCCTTCCTTAAACATGCTAAAGGGTAGAAAAATATATCATCAAAGGTTAGGTTGCAATAATAACAAAAACTTTTGGCCCAAAGGGGATATAGAAAAAATGAAATTATAATAAGATAAAGGTTGACTATTTGGCTCTGGGTTCCTAATTAACACAAACAAATCCCTCAATCATCTTCATGCTCTTTTATGATGTAACAAAAAATTAAGCAACCACAACTCTCAATAAATCAGTAAAACTCTCAAAACTGTTTAAGGATCACACACTCACTTGGTTTAATTGGCCTCATTCCTTTTTGTTTTGTCATTCTCTGTCCTAATCAATCATATTGTTAAATTTCCATGTATCACCATTTCAACTATATTTGAATATGATTCAATCATATTTTCTTTTCTAACATGTGTCTGATTCATCTCACTATCTAATATTTAAACACAAATTCCTTTTTTTTTCACAATTCAAAATTAATATTCTAGTTCTTTTTTATTTGAGAGAAAATAAAACTAGAAAACAAATAAATTAAAACTGAAATTTATTCAAGAAAAATAATTCAAGACATGAAACTAACAAAACAACAAATTTATTCAAACTACCAAATAAACAAATAAACAAACTAAGCAAATAAGTAAATAAACAAAATAATTGAATAAAAAAAACTAAATAGAAAAATAAAACAAAATTCAAATAAATGAATAGAAAAGAGAATTAAAAAGATAAAACCATATTTTTGTTCAATCCTCTCTTCTTAAGAAGTCATCCAGCTCTTTGTTAAAATCTTCATAGTCTTTCTCTGTTTGTTGTATCTGCCTCTCTGAATAATAGAACCAGTCTCCAGACCAAAATACATAACCTGCAACTCATTAGGAGACATATAGGGAAGGTGTTACCTTTTGAAAAAAAATAATTATTTTTTTAAAATTACTTTTTTTGCAAAAAAAAATTCTAGCATGAGTGAGAATTTTCGACGCCAAACTCGCCTGAGCGAAATTCCCTGCACGAAAACTCTATTTTTCAACGTTAAACTCGCTCAAGCGAGAGTTGACTCGCCTGGACGAGAATCCCTGCAAGAAAACATTATTTTTGAAAGGTGAAATCAAAACAAAAATAACAAAACAACATAAAACTAAAATGTGGATTGGGTTGCCTCCAAGTAAGCAGATGCCTGTTTATTTCAAGGTGAAAAACTCCCTTTGTTGCATCCTTCTGTACGCATTCTTCTGCCTTAAAATTTTTAAGACCATAAAAAAGATGAAAAGTTACCTCCTCATTTTGAGCTCCAAGTTGAAGTTCTCCTTTGACAACATCAACTATAATTCTAGCAGTCTTCATAAAGGGTCTCTCAAGTATCAAGGGAACCTCCTCATCTTCTTTCATGTCCATCATAACAAAATTTATAGGGAATGTGAATTTATCCACCTTGACGACAAGTACATCTTCAACCACACCATATGGATACTTGGTTACTTGATCAGCTAACTTTAAAGTCGTTTTGGTGGGTTTAATCTCCAAATCACCTTTTTCTTCAGCATTGCCAAAGGAATTATATTTACGCTTGCCCCCAAATTCAGTAAAGCATTATCCACAAATAAAACACCTATAGACACGGGAAGGTTAAAAGTCCCTAGGTCCTTGGAATTTTAAGGCAAGTCTTTTTGAATAATGACACTGTATCTATCCTTCAGCTTTATATTTCTCTCTTCAATATAGCTCATGTTCTTTCAAAATCTCCATAGTGTTGAATCTTGCTTCAAATTTCCCGCAAAATAATTTTTAGGGAGCAAATTGTCAAAAAAAAATTTATACTTCTCTTTTTTTGAAAGAGAATGAGGATATGATAAATATTTTTCACGAACACTTCTCTTCTTATTTTCACTTTTTTTTCTTTATTTTTCCTCCTCACTTCTTTTGTTTTCTCTTTCTTTCTCATCTCTCTTCCCCTCCGTCTCATCTTTTTCTTCCTTTCCAGTCACTACATTATTGCAATGTTCTTTTGGGTTAGTGATGATGTTGGCTGAGAATTTGTCACTTAGTCCCTTTGAAATTTGTGCAATTTGTTTGGCCATTTGTCCCAAGTTGAATCTCTATACTCCTAATCGTGGCCATGCTATTTTCCTGTGCGCTCACAATCTTTGCTAGGACGTCTTCAACTTTACTCATTCTTTCAAGAACGGATGGATCCTCAGCTTCAGGTGAATAGTTCTGATAAAAACAGTGACCATTAGGATGATCACCTCCACAAAAATCACACCTGATTGGTTGACTCTAGCTTTGAGATAAATGGACAACATATAATTGTTAGGGCAATTTAGCCATTTGTGCGGTTAGTTGCTCAATCTACTATGTCAGAATTTTATTTTTAGCCAAGAGTGCATCTTCTAACAACCTTTTATTCTGAAGACCTTGTCCACCATGTTGAGCTTGATAATCAGTTGATGCCAATGCATCAATAATCCTTGTCGCTTGTCCTACATCAAGAGCTATCATTGTGTTGCCAGCTGCAGCATCTAAGAGCATCTTTGTGTCAGATCTGAGACCAGTGAGAAATATGCTCAGTTGAGTAATATCTTCAAACCTATGATTTGGGCATTTTCTAAGCATCATTTTAAATATTTCCCATGTCTCACAGAAGACTTCATTTGCTCCTTGTCTGAAGATAGAAATTTCAGACTTTGCTTTGATGTAGCGAGAAATTGGAAAAAATCTTTGCAAATTTTTTTCCTCTACATCCCCCCAGCTAGTGAGGCTCTGATTTGGAAGTGATTTGAGTCATCCCTTAGCCTTTCCTGCCAATGGAAAAGAAAACAAGCGCATATAGACATATTCAATATCACCTGATTGAAAGCCCATTGTTCCCACCAATTCATAAAATATAGACAAATGTGAATATGGGTCCTCATTATCCATTGCTGTGAATTGATAGGCACCGATGAGAGTGAGAAAATCGATATTTATTTCCAAGGCCTTGGCGGTAGCAGGTATTACAATACTAGAAAAATGCATTGGCCCTTGATACATGACATAAGATTGGATAGAAATGAAGTTTTATGAACAATCACAAAAGAAGCAATCAAGGAAGCCGAACTATCAAAGAAATTAAAACTATTTGCAGAAAATCAATTGGTTGAAACTTCGTTTTAACCGGTTGTTTATAGCAGCAACAATACAAATTCAAATCAAACAGTTTATAATAAGTGTGTGAGATAGAGAGATTACACAATCAATTTATATTGGTTCACTCAACCCTGAGCTACATCCAGTCCCTAGAATAACCACTAAGTTTTCCACTAGCAATCAATCACAAATTACAAAATACAACACCACAAAGAGGTGATCTTGATACCACAAGAACACTCACCCTCCTTGCCTTTCACATAACCTTAGTCAGAACACCCTCTGACCGTACAGGTTTACCCACCTTTTACAAGTATAGAAAAGAACTATTACAAGAATCAGAAAGGAACATATTACACCTGGTAATTTAGGAATCACAGAGCTCTTAAGATCAGATCTTGAACCAATGCACAACTACTTAGCAATCTTGCAAAACTTTTGTATCAAATATCTTCTAAAAAAAATTCAATCTCACTTTCTATGTCTCTTTGAATACAAAGAGAAACCATATTTATAGCTCTTAAAACTAGTCGTTCTAGGTAGTTAATCACGAGCCAAATCAATTTTAATTCAACTAAAAACAGATTTAACAGGTTTTTGAAAAGCTATTAGGAAATGTGACAATCAACCGGTTGAAATGTCGTTTTAACCGGTTGAATTGGTTATAACAGTTAGTCAACCAAGTCAAAAACATTTTTGAAAACCTTCAAATAATCTAAGTGTAAAACAACCGATTATATCGTGATTTCAACCAGTTGTTTTTCTCTTTCCTTAGAATTTTCTCTCTCTTTTAAAACAGATTGATCTAGCTTGTGCATAGGACTAAGAATGATCTTTACAAGAATTCTAAATACCCTAGAACTAATCCCCATCCAAAATAGCAAAGCATCAACTCTTCAACACAAATTTGGATCATCAAAGCTTCCATTTTCTACAATTATTATTATTATAATATTTTTTAATATAATTGTTATAAGTTATATGTTTTTAATTGGACCTGGTAGCAGATTGTTAATAATAATATTTATGCTATTTACCTATGGATTGGTGAAAAACAGTTTAAAATATTTAATGAAGTATAAATTGGGTATAAAGTTATGTATTTACTAGTGGAGAAATTAGTGTTTATATAATAAATATAAAATAAAGTAGAAAGAGAGAGAGCAGAGAATTGATATAAAATAAGAAATAAATTTAGTACAAACACTAATAATATTAGTTATATCAAGTCTAAACTTGAACTATGTTCTCGCCAGTTGACCTTAGGTTGACTGGATGGACAAGCTCTGCTTCTAGTTTTTCTCCTCTTGGCGCATTGGAACAACGCTCCATTGAGGCAGATGGGGCTGTACCTGTTGATCACACTCTGACGATCAAGTCAGTGAGAACATACAAAATAATAATCAATTTCAGTCACTAGTTCTCAGAAATAACATACCTTTACCGGAGGTCTCAAGCCCCTTTTATAGTTATACCTCTAACAGCTTTCACTCACGAGAATATAATGTTGAAGATAAGCTTTGAGGTCTCCAAATCCATGAAGATTGGTTGAAGGCCTTGCTGCTGCTTGTGTGTGTGGGTTTTGGGTAGTTTGAATTTGTAAATCCACTCTTAGTTAGGATCCAAAGTTGGTTTAAATCAAATCCTTTTGAAAAAGAGTGTTTTACAAAGAAGTGGAAAACAACCAATTGTTTTATTGTTTCAACCGGTTGATTTACACTTAGTGTTTTTGAAACAGGTTTTGACAAAGCTTGAAATTGGTTGACCTTGTTGTCAAACAAATTCAATCGGTTGTTTCGACACTTCAACCGATTGTTTTTTAAAAATCCTTAACAAAATTTGTTAAGTTTGGTATATGTGTTTTAATTGATTCAAAACTGATTTGGCTCATGCTTTAAATGTTTTTAACAACTTTTTGGAGTTTATATAATCTGTTTTATGCTCCTGGTAGTTAAATATCATATTAAAACCTTTCAAATTAGTTTTCTCCAAGATTTGACTTAAGTTTTGAATTTTGCTATGATTCGAATAGGACTGTTTTGTATCTTTAGAATTCAAATTTGTATCTGGTGTGATAAATTATTATTCTCTCTTGAATACTGTAATTATGAAAACGTGTTGTGTGCAGATCCAGAGGCTGTTCTGTGATCTGTAGTGTGGTGTTTTCCAAAGGAGGTGTGTGTTATTGAAGGGTTCAAGATCACCACTTTGGTGCATGGTTTGTAATCAAGTTTGTTGATTGCTTAGTGGAATACCCAGTGGTTTCTGGGGACTAGATGTAGCTCAGGGTATAAGAGTGAACCAATATAAATTTGCTGTGTGATTCTTTCTATCCTTACTCTCATTTAAATCTGTTTTGAATTGTTTTTATTGACTGCTGATAAAAACAACCGGTTGAATCGCATAAAAAAATCGGTTGAATTTATGGAAACATATTAAAATAAATTTGTTTCTTGGCTAACTTGATTCCTGATATGAGTTGGATTGACACAAGACAAGAAACAACACATTAAGGAGGCTTAAGGACAATTCAATGTAGGAAAATGCCATCTAAATGAAGAGCCATACTCATAAGAATCATGAGTGACATGTCCTTATACACAAATATAAGGCAGAATTGGACAAGAACAACACAAGAACACAAGTAGAAGCACAATTAAAGCATAAAATTAGCTTAAACCGAACAAAATTGAACAAGGAATAAGTTCTACCGAATGAAATCATCAATGGAACAAATTGAACCGATTAGAATAGAAGAACAAAGCATAGGAATAAAGCTACCGATTGAAAATTGCTAAAACATGGAAAATGGAGATGAAAGGAAGAACTTAATTGGATGAAGATTTGAATGAAATGGAGTTGGAGAGGAACACTCCACTTGGCGGTGAAAGCTCCAAGATGAGTGTGTGATTGCCACCACTTCTAGCCCTCCAAAAGCACACAAGATAAGACTAGGAAGGAGATCAAATCTCACAAAGGTCTCTAAATTTGAGTAGAGTTTCTTTACTTAAAATTCAACTTTCAACTTGTGTTTACAATGACCAAGCACCTCTATTTATAGCTTTAGAGGGATGAAATGAAAATGAAACAAATTCAGATTTTCCCTCCTAATTCAAATCAAGTTTGGCGCCTAAACTAGAGTCATGAGGAAGGTGTGACATATTTTCTATTTTGGCACCTCCTAAAGTACTCCTACACCATCTCCTTAAGTCACATGGACAATGTGACTTTAT
>Ga0123342_1004143_pt1 | contig 22470 bp, 21 predicted proteins | sample Turbeawhitnodule_FD_89960 | JGI IMG/M metagenome (GOLD analysis project Ga0123342, IMG submission 89960) | Root nodule microbial communities of legume samples collected from Mexico - Turtle bean Mexico white nodule | ecosystem: Host-associated > Plants > Roots > Nodule | place: Mexico: Nepantla... | reverse complement strand
AGTGGATACATGGCTCCAGAGTATGCTATGGAAGGATTATTTTCTGTGAAATCAGATGTTTTCAGCTTTGGAGTTCTTGTCCTAGAAATCATTTGTGGAAGAAAGAACAGTGGATTCCATCGATCCGAGCATGGTCAAAGTCTTCTTTTATATGTGAGTTTTCTCTCATATTGTTCAAGGAGTCATTGAACCATACTAACTAGACCTTAACAACATTCACAAATCACAATTACTTGCAGGCTTGGAGCATCTGGTGTGCAGGAAAATGTTTGGAATTGATGGATCCAGCACTGATAAAATCCTTCATAGCTAGTGAGGTTGTCAAGTGCTTACACATTGGATTGCTGTGTGTTCAACAAGATGCAGCAGATAGACCAACCATGTCTACGGTTGTTCTAATGCTAGGAAGTGACACAATGGACCTTCCAAAACCCAATCACCCTGCATTTTCTGTTGGAAAATTGACCTCTAAAGAAGCATCAGCTTCAGAAAATTCCAAGAATCGTTCTATTAATGATGTAACAGTCTCAGCCGTTTTGGCAAGATAATAGGGAATATTTTCTGTTCTTGAGGAGTATGTATTCATTCCATTCAAAACCATAACACTTGTCTAGTGTGGTGTGTTTCTTTCTTCTTATCTTGATGTTTTTAAGATGAGAGAAACTGTGAAATTAAGAATATTGACCACCAAAGGGATAGGTAATGCATATCTGGATAAAACATGTTCCCTTCATTACTTTACATGTCAATGAGGTAAGTTAGAAGAGTTTCTTCAAATTAAAATAATTTAAATTGATAATACTTCAAATTTAATATATTTTAATTTTATAAAAATTATTAAAATTCCCATCCAATAAAAAGGTAAGAGTTTTTGCAAATATTGTAGATTTGAATTTCCTATTGTTCATTTGTTACTTTGTGAAGGAGTAACATGAATGTAAGGATCCTTAAGAGATTTTTATTAATAGTGAGTTTACATGAATTTTTTTTTCTCTCTCTCCTGTTTCTCTGTTCTATCTGCCATAAATGATCATTCAAGTCAAGTTGACTTGAACTTTGTTAGGGTTTATTTGCAGTGAGATTAATTGCACATGACTTGTTAATATTTATTTATTTAAATGAAGAATATTTGAACACGCAATCCAACGTGATTTGCTTTTACCTCTATGGAGAAATTGTGTACAATATTATTTCATATTTCAAAGAATGGTTGCTAGATTGTTTATGGAATATTTTTTTACAATACTATTGGAAAATAAAAATTGCTTATAAATTATGAAATTTTATGACTTCATCCGTTTTAAATTCTCCAATAATTTATTGTACATAAATTTTAATACATTAATTTTCTATTACTTGTAGAAAATATACTCTATCTTCTACCAACAATAGAAATATAAACTATTTTTTTCTTGGTTTCAGAAAAAATATGTTTCAAATTAATAAAAATAACTTATTTGTTACAGATGTGAGTATTAAGAGTGAAGAAATTGCCTCTATACATGATATAGGAATAAAAATTGTAAAATTTAAGGAGACTAATAAACAAATATTAATATATATATATATATATATATAATATGTATCTATATATTAAAGTGAATTTAATAAAGTTTGGAGTTCAATACAACCTTCAACTTAAAACTTCGAGAGTTCAGAGAAAACATATGAACAAGGAAAAGTCTTGTGGATTTCATAGTATATCAACAAATTGGATCTTGTCTCGTCACACGTTGAACATATGAAGTAGATAGAGATAACACCAATAGATTATTTAATTTTCATCTATCAGTTAGACTTAAATTCAAATTTTAATATATAATTTAATATTTAAGTTCTTACTTTTATATTAATATTTAGTTTAATTATTAAATACCATTTTCTTTTCGTATAAGCTAGTACATAGTTTTGAAATTTCTCTTGAAAAGAAAAATTGTAGTTGAGTTTCCTTACAGTTCCCACTTTCTCTGACTTTTTTTTTCATAATCACATGCAATGGCAAATGTTTCTCTTTCTCTTCGACAGGCGGTTGGTTATTTTACGGTTGAGTTAGATTTAAAGTCTATTTCTTCCTATAGTATCAGAGTCATTTAAATTCTGTAATAGTGAGAGTTTGTTGTCTTCTCAGGTTATCCGTCATCAAACTACTATCGGATTATCCATAAATAATTTTTTATGAATGAGTTAGGATTAAGTTTCACTTTTTGATAGTTTCAGTTTGTTCTTTCCATAAAACAAGAAAAGTTATTGTGTCACTCAAGAACTTGAGCAGGTACTCCATGATGGTAACACAAACATGCTTTGATTTCTTGTTATTGATGAGTTTTGGAACACTAGTTACAAAGGCACAAACACAGATATATCTGGGAAGTAATTGCCAAAACACCTCCCAAGAGCCTTTCAGCACTGCATACCAAACCAATCTTGATAAGATGCTCACATGGATGTCCACTGATGCAGCCACAAGCAAAGGCTACAACCACACCAGCATAGGCATCAACACCACAGTGTATGGCCTCTATGATTGCCGTGGTGATGTTGTTGGACACTTTTGTGAATTCTGTGTCTCCTTCGCAGCCAGAGAAGCTCCTAAACGCTGCCCCAATAGGGTATCTGCTATGGTGTGGTATGAGTATTGCATTCTAAGGTACTCTAATGAGAGCTTCTTTGGAAAAATTCTCACACACCCCACATGGCATGGGTTTGGAACAAAAAATGTATCCAACATGGCAGAGGTTCTTAAAGGTGAAGGTTTTGTGAAAAGTTTGATCAGAAAAGCAACTGAGGAAACCAACCAGTTGTACTATTTGGGTGGCTTCAATTTGAGTTCCACTCAGAGAAGGTATGGCATGGTGCACTGCAGTAGAGATCTCACAAATGGAGGTTGCAGACAGTGTTTGGAGGCTGTATTGGCACAAGTTCACAAATGTTGTGAACAAAAAATAGGATGGTTTATTTGGTCTGGAACATGTATGATAAGGTATGACGATCAAATGTTCTACCTTCTTAACAACCAAACATCTTCACTTCCTGCTTCAAATCAGCAAACAGGTGAATCTAAAGACTATAAATTTATAATAACACTTTTTTTTATCTATTGATTATTCTTCTTTTAATATTGTCACAGATAAGAAAAGGGGTGATAAGAGGTCAAAAATCTTAATCATTAGCATCAGTCTGATGGGGTCAATATTTCTACTGTGTTTGAGCTTATATCGCTTCTGGTACAGGAGAAGAGTTAGAAAAGGTAGTTTCCTGCAATAACACATTCCATAATTCGTATGAAAACTTATTAATAAGGCTATTTTGTTGAAATATGAACTCAGAAACTTCTCTTTGTAGATGGGTTTCGTCTATCTTCGTTTCATAAAATTCAAACAGAGGAATCATGGACCACAGACCTGCGCATTATCCCACTAACCACAATTCTGCAGAGTACTGATAACTTTTCAGAAGCATGTAAATTAGGAGAAGGAGGATTTGGCAGTGTTTACAAGGTTTTAGTGACTTAAATTTATGACACAGATTTTTCACTTTTTATCAGATTTTATTTATTGCAAACTTTTATCAGGGAATTCTAGCAGATGGAACACAAATTGCAGTCAAAAGGCTCTCAAAGTTTTCTGGTCAAGGCTCGGAGGAGTTTAATAACGAAGTCCTGTTTATAGCCAATTTGCAACATCGCAATCTTGTGAGACTTTTGGCATGTTGCTTGGAGGAAAACGAAAGCATACTAGTATATGAGTATTTGCAGAACAAAAGTTTAGACTTTCACCTCTTTGGTATGTTTTTGCATGGCTTCAATGCTCAATTATTTTACTGCATTCTTTTCTCAGCATCTCTTAGTGGAAAATTAGTCTTGGCTAACAAGTCAAGTGGTGCTACTATGACCTCTGAAGTAGTCTTTTCCTTTCATAACAAGAAACTAAGTTATCTTTAAGGAGGAACAGCTAAATATATTCATTTTGTTATCTTTTCCCCCATGCTAAGGGCAAATCTTAGCATTTGGTATCTGCTATATCTATGCCACAATATGTTTTTCTGTTCAAATCTCTTCACTGTCCATTTTTGCAGATGATGAGAAGAGAAAGCAGTTTGATTGGAAACTAAGATTAAGGATTATCAATGGAATAGCAAGAGGTATTTTATACCTTCATGAGGACTCTAGAGTCACAGTAATTCATAGAGATCTCAAAGCAAGCAATGTTCTATTAGATCATGACATGAATCCCAAAATATCAGATTTTGGATTGGCAAGGGCATTTGAAATAGGACAAACACAGGCAAATACAAAACGAGTAATGGGAACTTAGTGAGTTCTACCCCCATTTCTTTCAATAACAGGATTTTTCTAATGCAAATTTAAACACTTAATTGTTTGAGAAATGAAGTTCCTGTTATATTTTGTTCAAGGAACTAAAGAAGTTGTATTGATTTCCTTTAGTGGGTACATGGCTCCAGAGTATGCCATGCAAGGACTATTTTCAGTGAAATCTGATGTTTTCAGCTTTGGAGTTCTTGTTCTGGAAATCATGTATGGGAGAAAGAACAGTGGACTGTATATGTCAGAACATGGTCAAACTCTTCTTTTATATGTGAGTCTTGCACTCTCATTGATCATCAAATTATTCAACAAATCTAAATAAGTTTAACAGTGTTCACAAATTGCAAATACTTGCAGGCTTGGAGAACATGGAGTGCAGGAAAATGTTTGGAAATGATTGATCCAATGCTGGAAAAATCCTTCATAGGGAGTGAAGTTGAGAGGTGTATACACATTGGTTTGTTGTGTGTTCAAGAAGATGCAAAAGATAGACCAACAATGTCTGATGTTGTTGTAATGCTTGCAAGTGATACAATGGTTCTTCCAAAACCCAAGCACCCTGCATTTTCAATTGGAATAATGGCCTCAGAGGAAGTTCATACATCAAAAAGTTCCAAGATTGTTTCCAATAGTGATCTAACAGTCTCTGTTTCTTTACCAAGGTGATGAACAAGTGCTAAAGGATTTTCCTGTTCTCAAATGTGACAAAGTAAAGTTGTACTTATCATTGATTTAAATATAAATTATCTCTTAAATTTATGCACTTGTCATTGAAATTGATCTGAGTGATTTCTGCATTGTCAATTAATAAAAAAAAAATTCTTATACAGTGTTAACTCTTCTCTCCAAAAGTCACTCAATGATATTTGAAATGTCTACAAATTAGGGTCAATAAACAGTGTAACCATTAAGGGTGCCAATGTTGACTTCCACCCACCTCCATTAATATGGAAAGTTAAGAACTTCTACCTTGGGACTTGTGAGGTAATGATCCTTTTGTGAAACAGTACCATGGATATGGATGCCTCATGAATGTTTTTTTTAGAGAATATCATGATGGAATAACACTATTATTAAACATTTTTCTATATCATAAACTTTAATTATTATAAAAATATTCGTTGTTATCTAATAATTATCTACGAATTTGAATTTGGATCAATAGATAAATTAGTACCTACATGATTTTACCAATAAATTACTATCTATAAGAAAAATTGAGTTTTTAGGAAAATAAAGTAGTTTGAAGATAAAATTATGTGTAATATGGAGGTATATATATATATATACTCAATTTATAATATCTATAGATTTATTGTAAATTTTCGTGTAGTGAATTTTATTTCACTTGATCATTTAATACTTAATCAATTACGTAAAAATGGATAAAGTTTAAGAGTGTAAAATGCCCTTTTAAATTTGGATAGTATAACCCTTTCTGAATTTGATTTTAATACTTCTACCATAGACTTAATTTGTCATATAAGGGAACAAATAAAAAAGCATTACTTCTATAACGATCAAATCAATAAAGTATCTTCCGTGAAAGTGATTTTTTTTGTATTAACAAAGAATAGAATGAATAAAACTGAAATAAATGTTCCAATCCTTAAAAAAAAACATAAAAAAATATCTATCTCATTGAACATTACAAAACGAATCTTATATCATCTACCATAATATAAAAATGTAAATTAATTAATCAAATTGTAACCAATAAACTTCATCCTAATATTTCTGTGTACATTTAACATAGTCATGAAGGGCAGTAGAAAGGTTCTTCCATCTATCTATAAGCAAAAGTTGCATACGTTTCTGATGTCAGAAAGGCTTCCAGATACAAACTCATAGTCAACTATTAATATTTTAATAAGGCTTGCCCTCAAATATTGACGGGGTGAGTTTACATTTCATACAGTTTGAATTTCAAATTTGAAGTTCAACTTATTTAATAAGTATTGTTAAAGAGTAGAATATTGAGAATGAGTAACACATGACACTCAGGGTTATTGCATGCCATATGTTTCAATCACTGTGGCAAATAACATTATTAAGCAAGTATACTTCATGGTAGGAACACAAGGAAACGTGAGATCAATATGCTTTAGTTTCTTGTTATTACTGAGTTTCAGATCATTCAGTACAAAGACCAAAGCAGACACATACCTGGGAAGTAACTGCGACAACACCACCCAACAGACTCTCAGCAGTGCATACCAAACCAACCTTGATAGAATCCTCACATGGATGCCCTCTGATGCAGCCACCAGCAATGGTTATAACCACACCACCATAGGCACCAATAGCTCTGTGTATGGCCTCTATGATTGTGGTGGTGATGCGGTTGGATACTTTTGTCAATTTTGTATTTCCACTGCTGTAAGAGAAGCCCCTCAGCTCTGCTCCAATAGGGTGTCTGCTGTGGTGTGGAATGATTACTGTGTTATAAGGTACTCTAATGAGGACTTCTTTGGGAAAGCTTTGACAGACCCAACATGGCATACTTTTGGAACAAAAAACATATCCAACACGACAGAGATTCAGAAAGGTGAGGATTTTGTGAGAAGTTTGATCAGAAAAGCAACTAATGAAACCAACCAGTTGTACTATAAGGATGGCTTCAATTTGAGTGCCACTGAGAGTAGGTATGGCGTGGTGCAGTGCACTAGAGATCTCCCAAATGAAGTGTGCAGACAGTGTTTGGAGGACATACTGGCTGAAGTTCCCAAATGTTGTGAACAAAAAGTAGCATGGATGGTTTGGTCTGGAAGTTGTTTGATAAAGTATGATGATTATATGTTCTACCTTCTTAACAATGAAACAACTCCAGCTCCTGCCGCCAATCCACAAACAGGTGAATCTGAATCCTACTATAGTACTTTTGTTGAATATTAGTTGTTAAAATGTTAGTTTTTTTAATACAGAGATTCTAAACACAACCTATTTCTCCCTCCCCCTTCCATTTTAACCATATAACCGACCTTATACCAACATTCATCTTTTATATTGTCACAGATAAACAAGGGGATGATAACAGGTCAAGAATATTGATCATTATCTTCAGTGTGGTCGGGGCAATAATTGTACTATGTTTCAGCCTATACTGCTTCTGGTACAGGAAGAGGGTGAGAAAAGGTAATCATCAAGAAAAAACGAGGGATGGAGTTAGAGAAGGTAATTTCCTCTGAACCCACATTCCTTGATTTACATGATAGTTAATTTCTACCAGTCAAATAAGACTATTTTGCTCAGATATGAACTCACAAACTTCTTTTGTAGAAGAGCTTCCTCTACCCTCTTTTCACAAAATTCAATGGGAGGAAACGTGGAACACAGACCTGCCTAGAATCCCATTTGCCACAATTCTACAGAGTACCTATAACTTTTCAGAAGCATCTAAATTAGGGGAAGGTGGATTTGGCCCTGTTTACAAGGTAGTAATGATTTGGAGTTTTGAATATAGATTTCTTATTTTTACCAACTTTTATTTATTGCAAACTTTTACCAGGGAACTCTACCTGATGGAACACAAATTGCAGTCAAAAGACTCTCTAAATTTTCTGGTCAAGGCTCAGAGGAGTTCAACAATGAAGTAATGTTTATAGCTAAATTGAGGCATCGCAACCTTGTAAGACTTTTGGCATGTTGCTTAGAGGAGAATGAAAAGATACTTGTATATGAGTATTTGCCGAATAAAAGTCTCGACTTTCACCTATTTGGTATGTGTTCACCTAACTCTTGTGGAAGTGTTGCTTTCACTGCAATTTGTTCTTCAGCATTCACCAGCACAAAAAATAGTATGGGTTACAAAATAGAGTGGGGAAACTACGGGGCTTTAATGCAGTTTTCCTGGCATGTAAATGGTTCCATTATAATTTAAAAATAAAAGCAGGAGGACACTATCATAATACCTAAAACAATCAACCACGTTTTCCACTCTTTCATATTTACATTAAACTAAATTCAGTTATGTCATGTCATTAATAATCATGTTACAAGTTATCTTTAACGGGAAAATGAAAGATTATATTGGTATTTTTTCCCCATCCTGTGGCTAAATCATAGCATTTGGTGTATTTGCTATTTTGTTTTTGCTTCACTAACTGTTTTGATGTTCAAATGTCTATGCTGTTATTGGGTTTTCAGATGTTGAGAAAAGAAAACACTTTGACTGGAAACTAAGATTAAGCATTATCCATGGAATAGCAAGAGGTATTCTGTACCTGCATGAGGACTCTCAACTCAGAGTAATTCATAGAGATCTCAAAGCCAGCAATGTTCTATTAGATCATGACATGAATCCCAAGATATCAGATTTTGGATTGGCAAGGGCATTTGAAGGAGGACAGAACTAAGCAAATACAAAACGAGTAATGGGCACTTAGTGAGTGTTACTTACAGCAAATTCTTTGAAAACAATAAGGTTTATCAATGCATATTTTAGTATTTAATAATAGTAAAATGAGATTCTTTTTTATATACTCCCTGACACGAGATAATAACAAAACTCTATCGATTTCCATTAGTGGATACATGGCTCCGGAATATGCTATGGAAGGACTATTTTCAGTGAAATCTGATGTTTTCAGCTTTGGAGTTCTTGTTCTAGAAATCATTTGTGGGAGAAAGAATGGTGGATTCTACATGTCAGATGGTCAAACTCTCCTTGTATATGTAAGTGTTCACTCTAGTGTCGTTGAGAATTTTGCTAAGATAACTAAGGGTTAAGAGTATTAAAAAACTACATATACTTGTGTAGGCTTGGAGAATATGGTATGAAGGAAAATGTTTGGAATTGATGGATCCAGTGCTGGAAAAATCCTTCATAGGAGATGAAGTAGAGAGGTGCATACAGATTGGTTTGTTGTGTGTTCAAGAAGATGCAAGAGATAGACCAACCATGTCTGATGTTGTTGTAATGCTGGCGAGTGACACAGTGGCCATTCCAAAACCCAAGCACCCAGCATTTTCAATTGGAAGAACCTCAGAGGAAGTCTCTACATCAAGAAGTTCCAAGAATCTTTCCATTAATAATATAACATCCTCTATTACTTTACCGAGGTAATTTCATGATTGCAGAATGGATTTGTATATATCTCTTCAAGAGTTACAACTAAAGTTGTATTTATAATTGATTTAAATCAAATTATTTATTAATTTACCTACTCATATTAGCATTGAATGTACTCATACTTTTTGAATGCATGCAACCAAAGTTCATGAAACAAAATTATCATCATAAAGGCAAAATACCTAAAATGCTTGTGTGAGAAAACCATCCCCAGTAACCCTGCAAGTCCCTGCCAAAGCCAGAACCAGCAGCACCCTGTGTTTCTCCAACAAGGAATCAAGCCTGACTGAGCCATCAGTTTTCTTACTGACAGAAATAGTTCCACTATCACTATTCCACTCTGTTAATCTAGAAGCTGATTTATACATGGTTAAGGCAATTGGCAACACAACAACCAGTAAAGAGCAAAGCTGATGTACATTCTAGAAGCAACAAAATCTGGGAAATTTTTCATAAACAGGCAAATTTCCATAAAAGTTCAAGTGGGAATTGGTAGCCAAATATGAGATAAAAAGTTCATGTCTAGTCGACAAGCTTTTGAAAGTAAGTTATCACGTCCTTCGGTGAGCTCAAGATTAATCACAACAACCCTTTTCTAATCAGAAGACATTAAGAAATTGAAAAGATAAAAAAAGTTTGATAAGAACAGATAGCCTCAAACACACAGAATTTGCCACAATAACCCATTAAGAAACTATTTACAAAACTTGACTCACACGAGCAAATAATGCTCTCAAGACTTGCGTATCCCCCAATTTTCAGGGGCAAAAAACCCATATCATACATTCCATAAACATCACCATATCTCTCCCAGGTGTTTTCACAAACAGGTCATAGCCATTAATTAATGTGTTAAGTTGTGTCAGTTTCTTCTGGGCATGCACAAACGTGCTGTCAGCGAAGAATATGGATACCATTATCATTACAACAAAGCAAAACAACTTTAGAAAAACAATATATTTAGAATCCAAATGATTTACTATAATATCGAATATTGTTGATCAAATTGCTTCAATTGTGGATATTACTTATCCTTCGTTATTTTCATGATTCTTTCAACACATTGTATTCAACTTGAATTAATCTATGTTGTTGCCATTAGTTTTTATAAGAGAAATAAGATACCTAAGTTTTGGCAGCTTATGTGTAGAGAGTGTTCATTTCAATACTCCTCATGATATTCAGACTCCAAATTTGTATTATACAAACTCATCTAAACTTCAAAATTATCTAAAAAATTTAATTAATAACAACTAAATTTAGAGATAAAAAATAATTAATCATTATGTCGATTAAATTAGATATTATTTTAGAGCGTATAAAATTATTTGTATCTAAAATGGTTTCTATTATTAATAAAAATTTATAAAATGATAAACTAGTTATCAAAATTTTAGCTACTAATATTTTAGATTATATATTAATCTTTAAAAGACTCATATAAACTAATTTAGAATATAAAGTAATTAGTAGCTAAAAACTTAGTAGTAGATACCAATTTAAAAACTACTTTATAAATTTTTATTAATAATAAAAACTACTTTAGATACCAATAATTCTTTTAATTCATAAAATGATTTCTAATTTAGTTAAATAGTAACTAATTATTTTTGTCTCTACTATTAGTTTCTATTTAATGATTACTTTTAGTGGAGACTTTAAAGGTGAACATTAACGTTATTAACAAACATTATTTATTAATAAGTATTTTTACTCCATTGGATCTATTAGAACATCATTAAATATAAACTAGATTTAGAAACAGAAAAAAATAATTACTTATTATTTGACTCAATTAGATTATCGATATCTAAAATAATTTATATTATTAATAAATAATTTTTAAATTAATATCTAATTAGCTATCAAAATTTATTTGTCAATTATTTAAATTTTAAAATTGTATTTAGAATCCTGATAACTAATTAAATAAAAGTTTAAAAATTATATGAAAAATAAAAATTAATTTAAATATTAATATTTTTTTAATATTTAAAATAATATCTAATTTAATAAATATAATAATTAGTTATTATTATTTTATTAAATTATTTTTTTATTTAATGATTTTTTTTATCGTGTATTACATCAAAAGTCATCTATACAGTAAGTATGGACACGAAGAATATTGGTTCTACTTAATCATTGACTTCTTCATATAATAATTGACTTCTTCATATAATAGAATTTCTTTGAAGTTTTAAAGAAGAAAGTTTCGTATCAATGAAAGTCAAAATAAGAAACTTACTTGGCAAAGTCTATCTTTTCCCATAAGAAATTATATATTACAATATCTAAAGTCACAATCAAAAAATTATTGAAATTACTTATGATGATAAAACACATTTTTTTTTCTTATTTAATATTTTTTGTAATAACAACTTATACATGTATTATGGGACTCTATAATTTAATTTCCGTCATATTCCTGCATCGTGTATCGTATTCCTACCGTTTTCATAAAAACAAAATTGCTACCAAATTGTTATGAGAATAAAAGTAAATTATATACCAAAACCAATTACAAGAATTCTATTTCTTTTATATATTTTATTTTATATACTAGATAACTTTTTGGATCAAATTATATAAGAATCTAAAGAGTTAAAAAAATATTTAAGATAACCAAATTTGATCATTTAAAGAGGCAACCTGTAACGGTCCCGGATGACTGAGGTTATGCATTAAATAATATAATATAATAAATACGTGGCAAGAAAACGCTTACAACTAACTTTAAATGGGTCAAGAGACACGTCGAAGCGCACTTTCCGGTTACTTGGCCCACACGTATCAAAGCCCAAGTCAACCTATAAAAGGAACTTCTGAAAGGGGGAGAATGTACATTTTTAATATCCGGAGAAACTAGACTAATTACTAATACTGACTTGAGCGTCGGAGTGCAATCGCAGGTACTCCGCTGACCGAACTAGCGCAAGCGCGAAGGAGAAGGAACTTAAGGAATCAGGGAGTTGCAGGCACAACAACAAATTGTGCATCAATGTGGATCAACATTACTCTGGTCCTGACATCCACACAGGTACAGAAGCTATATAAGCTTAAAATAACATTGACATAAAAATTAAGATAAAATAATTTAGTTTCATTAAAACATAATCAAATAACAAGAAAAAATTTATTCAGTTCTCTAAATTTGATCTCTTTTATAAATAGATATCTTAAAATTATTTTAATTTTAATTGATCATTAAACTTGATTCTATCTGTAAATAGACACAATAAATACTAAATGCATAAGGATCAAATTTAAAATAAACACCATTTTTCATGCGTAGAACCGATTTAATAATAACTTTGAGATAAGAACCAAATGAAGAATTTCTTAGAAGTATAGGAACAATATTATTTTAAAATGTTTTGGATATTCTCTGTTATCGTTCAGGTGAAAATGATACTTTTAACTCTAAGCAAAATTGCATATCTACATGATGTCAGAAGGGCTGCCAGGCACAAACTGATATGAACTAGTCATATTTTTACCAAGGCTTGCCCTCCATTATTGGCTACGAAAGTTGACATTTTGTTCATGTCGAATTTCAAATTTGATGTTCATCTTGTTTGATATTTATCATTAAAGAATAATAAATGGTACTTTAAGTAATCAAAATTGACAATTAAGAAAGAATAACACATGAAACGCATGGTTTTGTGAAATGCATTACTTGCTATATGTTCAAATCATTGCAGAAAATAACATGATTAAGAAGGTAGTTCATAATAGGAATAATACAAAGAAACATGAGATCAATATGCTTTGCTTTCTGGTTACTGCTGAATTTCAGATCATTCGTTATTACAAAGGCTGAAGAACCAGCAAACCTGGGAAGTAACTGTGAAAACACCACCCAGCAAACTCTCAGCAGTGCATACCAAACCAACCTTGATAGGATCCTCACATGGATACCCTCTGATGCAGCCACAAGTATTGGTTATAACCACACCACCATAGGCACCAATAGCTCTGTGTATGGCCTCTACGATTGTGGTGGTGACTTGGCTGGATTCTTTTGTCAATTTTGTGTTTCCACTGCTGTAAGAGAAGCCCCTCAGCTCTGCTCCAATAGGGTGTCTGCTGTGGTGTGGAATGATTACTGCGTTATTAGGTACTCAAATGAGGACTTCTTTGGGAAAGCTTTGACATACCCAACATGGCATACTGTTGGAACAAAAAACATATCGAACACGACAGAGATTCAGATAGGTGAGGCTTTTGTTAGAAGTTTGATCAGAAAAGCAACTAATGAAACCAACCAGTTGTACTATAAGGAAGGGTTCAACTTGAGTGCCACTGAGAGTAGGTATGCAGTGGTGCAATGCACTAGAGATCTCACAAATGAAGGGTGCAGACAGTGTTTGGAGGTCATGCTCACTGAAGTTCCCAAATGTTGTGAACAACACATTCCATGGACGGTTTGGTCTGGAAGTTGTTTGATAAGGTATGATGATCATATGTTCTACTTGCTTAACACCCAACAACCTTCAGCCCCTGCGCCCAATGCACAAGGTGAATCTGAATTAGTCTTTTTTATAAACAACTATTACTTGTTAATATATTAGTTTTTGTTCATGGACTTATCTGTTTCTCCCTTTCTTCCACTTTTATCACCAAATCAACTGTAAATTTTCATTAATCTTTTATATTGTTACAGATAAACAAGAGGGTAATAAAAGGTCAAAAACTTTGATCATTACCTTCAGTGTGATTGGGCCAATAATTGTACTATGTTTGAGCCTATACTGCTTCTGGCACAGGAAAAGGCTGATAAAAGGTAATCAAATTATCTCCAGGCACAGACTGCTTGATTTTCTCCTAGTCAAATAAGACTATTTTGCTCAGAAATGAACTCACAAAACTCTCTTTGTAGTAGGGCTTCCTCTTCCTTCATTTCGTAAGATTCAATCAGAGGAAATGTGGAACACAGACCTGCCTAGAATACCATTAATCACAATTCTACAGAGTACTGATAACTTCTCAGAAGCATCTAAACTAGGGGAAGGTGGATTTGGCCCCGTTTACAAGGTTGCAAAGATTTGGAGTTTCGGATATAGATTTCTTATTTTTAATCATCTTTCTATATACTTTTATTTATTGCAAACTTTCATCAGGGAACTCTACGTGACGGAAAGCAAATTGCAGTAAAAAGACTATCAAAATTTTCTGGTCAAGGCTCAGAGGAGTTCAATAATGAAGTAATGTTTATAGCTAAATTGAGGCATCGCAACCTTGTAAGACTTTTGGCATGTTGCTTAGAGGAAAATGAAAAGATACTTGTATACGAGTATTTGCCGAATAAAAGTCTCGACTTTCACCTATTTGGTATGTTTTCACATAACTCCTGTAGAAGTGTTACTTTTTCTGCAATTTGTTCTTCAGCAATCTCAAGAACAAAAATAGTATACTATTTGGCGTGTTTCCTATTTTTTTGCTTCACTGACTGTTTTGTTGTTTAAATCTCTATGCTGTTACTGTGTGTCAGATGTCGACAGAAGAAAACAATTCGATTGGAAACTAAGATTAAGCATTATCAATGGAATAGCAAGAGGTATTTTATACCTTCATGAGGATTCTCAACTCAGAGTAATTCATAGAGATCTCAAAGCAAGCAACGTTCTATTAGACCATGACATGAATCCCAAAATATCCGATTTTGGATTGGCAAGGGCATTTGAAGTAGGACAAAACCAGGCAAATACAAAACGAGTAATGGGAACCCTGTGAGTTTTAGTTATAACAAATATTTTAGTATTGTTATGAAATTATTTGCTATATGTTTCTTGACACGAGACAGTAACAAAGTTCTATTGATTTCCATTAGTGGATACATGGCTCCTGAGTATGCTATGGAAGGACTATTTTCAGTGAAATCTGATGTTTTCAGCTTTGGAGTTCTTGTTCTAGAAATCATTTGTGGGAGAAAGAATGGTGGATTCTACCTGTCAGATGGTCAAACTCTTATTTCATATGTAAGTCTAGGCTCTTGTGTGGTCAAGAAATTATTCAACAAAGCTAAGATAACTACACCTTAACAATGTTATAAAACTACAAATACTTGTGTAGGCTTGGAGAATGTGGTATGAAGGAAAATGTTTGGAATTGATGGATCCAATGCTGGAAAAATCCTTCATAGAAGATGAAGTAGAGAGGTGCATACAGATTGGTCTGTTGTGTGTTCAAGAAGATGCAAGAGATAGACCAACCATGTCCGATGTTGTTGTAATGCAGGCGAGTGACACATTGGCCATTCCAAAACCCAAGCACTCAGCATTTTCAGTTGGAAGAACAGCCGCAGAGGAAGTCACTACATCAAGAAGTTTCAAGAATGATATAACAAGCTCTATTACTTTACCGAGGTAATTTCATGATTGCAGAATGGATTTGTATACATCTCTTCAAAAGTGAAAACTTAGTTGTATTCATCTGGAACTTGAATGATAATCAAGACGCTAAATGGGTAAAGTAATTGGCAACAGAACAAGCAAAACTGATGTACATTCCTGAAGCAGCAAATTCTGGGAAAATTTTCATAAACTAGCAAATATCCATAAGAGTTCAAGTCGCAATTGGTAGCCAAATATATGTATGAGCTCAAAAGTTCATGTCTACTCGAAAAGGTTTTAAAAGTAAGTTATCACGTCCTCTGGGGACCTCAAGGGTAATCACAATAATCATTTTCTAATCAGAAAACATTAAGAGCTAGTATATTTGTTTCCAAAAATTGAAAGGAAAAAATGTTTGATAAGAACAAATAGCCTCAAACTCACAGAATTTGCCACAATAATCAGAAACTATTTACAAACCAACTAGGCAATTTACTTAAACAGGCTAATATGCTTATCGGCCAACTTTCAGGCGCAAAAAAGCCATTTCTTTCATTCCTTAAACATCACACAGGCATTTTCACAAACAGGTCATAGCCATGGCAACTCACACTTGTTTGATTGAAACTCTAATAAGACTATGAATGGAAGTGGAGACACAAAATGAGTAGTGAAATGAAAAATAAAAAAATAATAGTTTTAATTTTTATTGTATGATTACCCCCAGTTCTCCTTCTTTAATCTAGGCCACTGAATATTTCACAAATATATCTAACGGCTATGACTGGTGGTTCACTAGTGTACCACTTGGATTTTCACCTTAGACGATCTAAAAACTTCACTAATAACCAAGCTTTAAAATTAACATATTAGACAATAAACCACACTCAACTCAAATTTTTTTTCCTACAATTCTCAAGTAAAATATTTTAAAATTCCTTTTTCAGAGTTAAAATAGCTTTTTCCCAACATCTCTACTCCATTTTGTGATTATTTTTTAAATTACAATATATTTAGGTAAGTCTAATAATAATCTCACGTAGTTAAAAGTAAGAGCCATTTAAATATATTTTCCATCTTTTTAATTTTTCAATACTTTTTAAAAATAAGTGACGGTGGAACGTAATGATTCTATGTCAACGGATTTAAAATGGCAACATAATCACAAAAGTTCAACAAAAATTACATAAAACTGTCCCATAAAAAATTACATTTTAATCAAAAAATTGTCCCATAAAACTTAACAAATACTAAAATTGTAAGATTTTTTACACATTTAGAGATTAAATCAACTTTTTTTTTAGTTTTTGAAAGATTAATTTGGTAAGATCTCCCACATTCAAAAACTAAATTGATTATTTACCCTTTTTTATTATTATTATTTTGTTGTTCCCTTTTTGTATTATAACAAAGTTAAAAGACTAATTTTGTACTAAAATGTGTCTGACAATTTTATCTTAAAAAATGAAAATTTTGATCTAGTATGGGAATGTGTCATCAATATAAATTAGTATCTCAATGTTTGTAGCTTTATGTTGGAAATGAACATAAGAAATTCTCTCTTAAAAGAATGAAAATTTTGATCAAATGTGGTAAAAATACATCTTTTCTTTCTCTTAAAAAGATTACAAAAACTCTCTCAATCATTCTCTTCTTTCTTTCTCTCAAAATAGGATTCTCAAATTAAATAGAATGAAATGAAATACTTTTCACATCTATAGGGACTCCTTTGTTAACAAAGAAACATAAAAAGGTGTAACTCTAGAAATCTGATTCTGAATTAAAAGACATAACTTTTCATGAGAAATGTTTGATTCAGGGAGAAGTTTCACACTTGATGACAAAAAGATTTGCTTTTAAAAATAGTAAATTAATCATTAACCCATTATAATGATGTGTACATAAAGAAAATGTTGCTGTTTCATTTGATGTTACAGTAGTTGAAGATCTTCTGGAGTTTTCATCAAGTTGGATATTTTCCAAAGTTTTCTTGTATTTGGATGCCGTGTTGGCAAAGTTTTCTTATGGTCACTGTCGTATTAATAAGTCAGATAAAATTCTAAAAATTATCATTAAATATTTTATATCTCAGTTTTTTAGAGTCACATATTGAAGAGAGGACTTGCACAGATAACTATGTTGACTTAAGATAGTGATACTATTTGATAAGAATATACATGTATAATCAAATGCATTCCTGGTATAATGTTTTTGAGTTTTGATATAATCATTTTCTGAACATGTGATTGAAGCAACTGCAGAGTTATGTTGGGGAAAAAACTACACTTATGCTTTGGTTTCTTCTTATTGCTGAGTTTCAGACCACATGTTACGAAGGCACAAGCACCCATTTTCGTGGGAAGTAACTGCCAAAACAACACCCAACAACCTCTCAGTGGTGTATACCAAACAAATCTTGAGAGAATTCTCACATGGGTATCTTCGGATGCAGCCACAAGCAAAGGCTATAACTACAAAAGCATAGGCAACAACAGTCCTGTGTATGGCCTCTATGATTGTCGTGGAGATGTTGTTGGATACTTTTGCCAATTCTGTGTCTCTACTGCTGCCAAAGAAGCACCTCAGCGCTGCCCCAATAGGGTCTCTGCTATGGTTTGGTATGATTTCTGCATCCTAAGGTACTCCAATGAGAGCTTTTTTGGGACTGTTTTAACAAACCCATCATGGCATGCTTTTGGAGAAAAAAATATATCCAACATGGAAGATATTCAGAAAGGTGATGATTTTGTGAGAAGTTTGATCAGAAAAGCAACAAAGGAAACTAACCAGTTGTTTTATATGGATGTCTTTAATTTGAGTTCCACTGCAAGAAGGTATGGCTTGGTGCAATGCACTAGAGATCTCACAAATGAAGGGTGCAGACAGTGTTTGGAGACCATATTAGCCCAAGTTGCCAAATGTTGTGAACAGAAATTAGGATGGTCGATTTGGACTGGAAGTTGTGTGATTAAGTATGATGATCACATGTTTTACCAAACATCTTTAGCTGCTGAGCCTAATCTGCAAAAAGGTCATTCATTGATATTACAGTAATACTTTTTTGTTTCTTTATTTAAGTTGATTACTTTGGAAATTAATTCTTCTTCTTTTATACTGTTATAGCTAAACAGGGGAGCAATAATAGGTCAAAAATCTTGATTATTAGCTTCAGTGTGACGGGGTCAATAACTATACTATGTTTGAGTGTATATTGTTGGTGCAGGAGAAGAACTAGAAAAGGTAATTTCCTTGAACAATACTATTTTTAGATGGCTTATTTACCATCCCATACTCAAATATGGTTATTTGGTTCACACAAAAACTCGAAAACTTGTCTATGTAGATGGGCTGATACCTCGTGTCGTTCGTCTATCATCATATCACAATGTTCAAACTGAGGAAACACTGAATCCAGAACTTCCTACAATCCCATTAAGCACAATTCTACAAAGTACTGATAACTTTTCTGAAGTATCAAAACTGGGGGAAGGTGGATTTGGCCCAGTATACAAGGTTTTAATGATTCGAATTCTGGATATAGATTTTTGTTTTTATCATCTTTCAATATACTTTTATTGATTGATAGCTGTGTTTATCAGGGAATTCTGCCAGATGGAAGACAAATTGCAGTTAAAAGGCTCTCAAAATTTTCTGGCCAAGGGTCAGAGGAGTTCAATAATGAAGTAATGTTTATAGCTAAACTGCAACATCGCAACCTTGTGAGACTTCTTGCATGTTGCTTGGAGGAGAATGAAAAGATACTAGTATACGAGTATTTGCCAAATAAAAGCCTCGACTTTCACCTGTTTGGTATGTTCTTATATAGCTTCAATGCTTCAATGAAAAGTAAATGCTTGCACTGCAATTTTTTCTTTAGAAATTTCTCTGGATTAACAAGTCAAGTCATTCTATTATGGGCTTTAAAGTACTTTATATGTATATGGGGTACTCTTGATTTTAAGAATAAGAACAGCAAGACAGGATAATAATACCCAAAATAGCATTCTCTTCTCCTCTCATAACATCAAACTAAATTCAAGTTATATCATGTAATGAATGATCATGTATAGACTATCTTTAAGGATAAAATACTAAATAATTCTTTTCCCAGGATAAGGCCAAATCTCATTTGGTATTTGATAATTTTTGCTTCAAAGCTTAATTTCTTCTCTGTTCTTGTGTTGTCAGATGATGAGAGGAAAAAGCTTTTTGATTGGAAATTAAGATTAAGCATTATCAATGGAATAGCAAGAGGTGTTTTATACCTTCATGAGGACTCTCGACTTAAAGTAATTCACAGAGATCTCAAAGCTAGCAATGTTCTATTAGACAATGACATGAATCCAAAAATATCTGATTTTGGATTGGCAAGGGCATTTGAAAGAGGACAGAACCAGGCAAATACAAAACGAGTAGTGGGCACTTAGTGAGTTTTACTCATACCAAACATTTCTTAAACAATAAGGTTTATGGAAGAATTATTAAGCTTATAATTTAGAAAAATGAAATTCTTTTTTTCATACACCTTGACATGACAAATAATAAAGCTCTATTGATTTGCAATAGTGGATACATGGCTCCTGAATATGCTATGGAAGGATTGTTTTCAGTGAAATCTGATGTTTTCAGTTTTGGAGTTCTAGTCCTAGAAATCATTTGTGGGAGAAAGAATAGTGGATTTTTTCTCTCAGACCATGGTCAGACTCTTCTGTTGTATGTAAGTCTCCTCAGTTATACATGGCCTGTTCGACAATTCTAGTTAATGCTTAACAATATTAACAAACGACAAATACTTGTAGGCTTGGAGAATATGGTGTGAAGGAAAATGTTTGGAAATGATGGATCCAACGCTGGAAAAATCCTTTGTAGGCAGTGAAGTTGAGAGATGCATACAGATTGGTTTGTTGTGTGTTCAAGAAGATGCAAAAGATAGACCAACCATGTCTGATGTTGTTGTAATGTTGGCAAGTGACGCAATGGCCCTTCCAAAACCCAAGCAGCCACCATTTTCAGTTGGAAGAATGACCTCAGAGGAATTCTCTACATCAAAGAGTTCCAAGAATCTTTCCATTAATGATGTAACAACCTCTATTACTCTACCTAGGTAATGAATATTTTTGTATTTGATTTCATTTATTCTCCTCATTGGACACTCCGTGTCACCTCACAAGTTGTCAGCACCAGCACACAACCATAACACCCTAGTCACAGGTCTGTAACTATTTACAACCACCACACCTACACCAGAAATAACCTGCCAAAGTTTTACAAGCCTGCACATCTACACCCTTGTCACAGTTCCATTATCAATAATGTACTCTGTTCAGGTTCAAGCTGAAGAAAAAGCTGATGTACATTCCATAAACAGCAATGTTGGAGAAAAAAATAAGCAAATATCCATATGTTAAGGTGGGTAGAGGAAACCAAAATATCTGTCCGTAATAACATGGCTCAATATTTGTTTCTAAAAATAGAAAAGGAAAAAATTGTGACGAGAACAAAATAACCTCAAACTCACAGAATATGCCATGACAACGCATTAACAAGAAAATATGCACAATACCAACCGGGCAAGTTAAGTCTTATATAAAGCTCTTTATAAAGAGTTGCATATCCTCCAATTTTCAGGCACGAAAAACTGATTCATTTTGCAATAAGCATCACCATATCCTCGTCTTTCTTTGCAAACCCACGGCCATTGTGCTCCATGGCTCTCTCAAGCATTTTCACAAATATTTGGATTCAATAATTCTAAAATTAGGGATGATTGTTATTTCAAACAAAAATTAAGGCCAAAAATGATTCAATTTTCTCATGTAAATTTACTAAATGTTGCCACTTATCATTGAAGAAAGTGGTGAGCTAGAGATTAAAATATCTGCACTAAATAAAGATTGTATTTGAAATGCTTAAAAGATATTGTGGAGAGTTCACACCTGATATAAACGTAGGCATATGAGAATTTGTGCCGTAGGAATTTCCAATTTGTGCTTCGTCTACTAGTTTACTATTTTTATCAACCCATATGTATTTAATGCGAACAATCTTTTCCCAGTCTTCAATGCTGAGTTGTGAATGGATTCAGGCAGACCCTCCTTTGGAAAGCATTAGATGAAGGCATTGAATCCAATGTACTGGAATTAAATTTAGATGAAATATTCAATCCACATACATATAAGCCCTTCCATTCTTGGTTATGATTGTCAAGTGTGTAAGTCTGCCCAAATTTGTATGTCTAAGGGGTTCTTTAACAACTTGCAGAATTTTGATTACTTCCATATGGTATTTTTGCATCACTGCTTGTTTGTAAACAATGTAGAGAACTTTATATAATAATGTGTGGTTTTAAACTTGGTCATGTTTAAGTCTGATAAAATTGGCAGTTTGAGACTGCATCTAAATCTAATTAATATGTATGTGCAGAATTACTTTGAGATTAAGTGTAATTGGTTACTCGTTCTATTAGGTAATATTTAGTGATTGATCATTCAGTACGAAAAATAACTAGCTATTCTTTTTCGTCAGTAAAAAATAAAATAAATGAAACAGTGGAAGTGTATTTTATGATGCTCCAAACCTTATACAGATCCAGAAAAAAACATATACCAGAATACAAATCCCCTACTTTCTTAAGGCTCTTCCCAGATTGAAACCAAGCTGCAATCACTCATACAAAAAGAAACAAGAAAGAATCAAACTAAGAGTTATTCCTTACTCAATTTCTGCTGCATTTTTGT
>Ga0123342_1004142_pt1 | contig 22473 bp, 9 predicted proteins | sample Turbeawhitnodule_FD_89960 | JGI IMG/M metagenome (GOLD analysis project Ga0123342, IMG submission 89960) | Root nodule microbial communities of legume samples collected from Mexico - Turtle bean Mexico white nodule | ecosystem: Host-associated > Plants > Roots > Nodule | place: Mexico: Nepantla... | reverse complement strand
TCATATTATTTACTCATTTTATAACTATTTTTTGTTGAGTGATGTGTCTCCAATTTTATTATATTTATTTTTATTGATTGTATAATTATCTTTGTTTAGGTATATTTATTTATTTATTTTATAGTTATCTTTCTTTAATGTCTCTAATCTCATATTATTAATTTATTTGATTACTTTATAATCATATTTATTTAGTAGGGTGTTCCTAATTTCATTAAATTTTATTTAATAATTATCATTAATTGACTGAGAAATTAAATTTTATTTGATAATTATCATTAATTGACTGAGCAATTAAATTTTATTTAATAATTATCATTAATTAATTGAGTGTTTCTAAATATTTAATCTTTTATTTTTATTTAATATATATATATATATATATATTAATGTTAATATTTATTATTTTTCTTTGGATGTAAATAAATATTTTTTTCTCATAGTTTTTCTTAATTTTATATTTTCATATACAAAATAATTATAATAATAATATCATTATTGTTAAGGGTAAATACTAAGTACAAATAAGTATTGATATATTTTATTTTTAGAACAATAAAAAAACTTACCGTCTAAATATAAAAGCTTTAATTTTGTGAATTTTTTAAATACAGTTATTGATTATGATAACTGACCATATGTTTTGTATTTAGTAATAATTACGTATATTTATTAAAGGGAGAAATCAATGTTACAATGCAATTAAAATTAAATGAATAACTAAAGATTTTAAGTTTAAAAAAAATAGTCAAAATAAGTCTTACCAAAGACTAACACTTCATCCAATGTTAAAAACTTAGATTATTAATTAATCTAAGATAAAGGATTATGGTAAATTTAATACAATCCAAGTCGTGCATCTCATATGTCACGGTGTGTATGAATTCCTCTATTAGTTTCACCATTTGATATCTTAGTCTATATGACTTAAATCGGGATAAAAGTTAGATGATCTTGGTTAAACATGTGTTCTTCATACTTAATGTATCATCAAACAATAACTCATACATTATATCAAATGTATGTCATCAATTTCATACAATTTTCATTATTCATATATAATACATATCATTCAATCACAACATTTAAAAAATTCATAACATTCAAGAATTTTTCCAACGTCAATATTTAACTTCCAAACTATAAAAAATATAATATTTATACATGCTCTCACAACATAAAATCAAACAATTTTATTAAATAAAATCCTACAAGACAAATTGAAACTTGGAACCACGTCTCATCCACATTCAAAGCCTAAGGTACTCTTGAAAGTTAAAGTTAATTTCTGTTACCTTAATTATTTGTTTTCCAAGAAACCTCTTGAATTTTATCCTCTCAGTCTGGATAAGCTTCAAGATATAAGGGTCTAATACAAGTTATCCAAACAGAACATAAATTCAGTCAGTATACAATAGAATAACTTGAGAGGACTACTTTTCTCAATTGACCTCATTAAGATTGACGATTAAATACTAATAAAGAGAATAAATGATCTTTATAGCAAATATGAACTTTGTTTGATAATCTGTTCGAATAAGAATGTTTCTTAATTTCTCAGCTACAACTTGGTGCAATCAGATTCTAAAATAGATGAAAATTGAAAGAGGAAATTAGGAGAGAAGAGAAGTTGGGAGAGAGACTAAATTAAGTGTGTGAATTTTGGTAGTTAAAACCTTGGTAGCTAATTACATAACAATTTAAAAAATATTTATCAATAATAGAAACTAATTTAGAAATCAATAATTTTTTTAGTCTTTAAAATAATCTCTAATTTAGTCACTGTAACAACTAATTATTTTTTGTCTCTAAAATTGATTTTTATTTAATGATTTTTTTTTGTGGTGGATCATATTTTTTTTATCATATTGTCAAATTAAACTATTTATTTTAATTTTTACGTTTTATTTAAATTAAAATTAAAAGACCTAATTTGAAAGTCAACTCTATATAAGAAAGTTGGTAAATGAAAACTGACATTTGTTCAAGACAAAAAAAATAATGTTTTTATTTATAATTAATAAATTAATTAATGCAATTTGACTTTTAGAATAGAACAAAATGCTTAAGATAGTGTCACCTTTTCCTTATATAAGTGTTCATTTGAATATCATCTTTTGCAACAAAATGGATACAAGAAAACCTACTGTTACTTTATTGACATTTTTATTGGCTTTCTTCATCATTGCATTAGGTTAGAAATCATGTCTCATTTTTCAGCAATAATTTCTTGATACAATCATTTAAAGCACAAAACTATAACATTTATCATTTTCTCTTACCCTTACATAATATAGTTTCTATGTATATTTTTCTCCATCACTCTCACTATATGTGGTGATTTTTGTATAGAAATGTTATTTTGAAAAAAGTGCTAATTAGTTATTACTTTTTGATGCAGATATGTGTATGAAATCCGAAGCAAGGGGACCTATTGTGCATTTGCACTGTAGTAGTGATGCAGATTGCCAATATCGTCCTTGTGCTGGTAAATGTGGTTGCATATGTATTGATTCATTATGTCAATGTTTAAAACCTTCTTTTCTGGATAATGTTCACACCCATCCACCCACAAATTGAGTAATAGGTCTTCTTCACATGCAATCACCAAGACTCAGAATGAGGACAATGAAGTTTTGCAATTTTATAGTATTTAAAGGAAAAGTTGTACTTGTATCTTATAAATGAAATAAATATTATGTTTAGTATTTTTTGATGGTAAAGAATGAATTAAATAAAATAAAGCATTTGATATATGTTTGAATCTATACAATAAGTTTGAGGTTATCTATGTGTCATATATAGTCTCCAATACCAAGTCCAGTCATCAGGCCTTCCTCTGATATAGCAATATTAGTTTTTGAAGTTTGCAGCATACACCTAAATGACCACTTCAACAGTTATATATAATGAGATAATATAATGATTGAGACATGTGAATATTGACTACGTGAACTTATTAAGGAAAAATATTCCCTAACTTCACTAATAATTCAAATAATGTATATTAAAATATCAGGTGTGACAAATTGAGAAAAATTTTGTGACAAATTGAGAAAAAAATCTTATACTACTATTGCGTATATGATGATTATTTTAAGATAAATGTATCGAATCATAAGTAATAATAATAATTTGTTTCTAAGAATGTATATTGAACCTACAAAGGGCAGTTTTAAAATCTTAAGTATAACATTTATTAAATAAAAGATAATATGTAAAAGTTTGTTGAAAGGTTGTTTGTATTGTGAATTTGGAAGAAATTAAATAAAGTAAATAAAATGATTTGTATGAGTCAATTAGAAAAATTGGGATTAGGGTTCATCCGTCTCACTCATTTGTGTTTCTCAAAAGAATATATATTTAATCTCGATTGATGTTGATGCACATATAAACATCATTCATATCGATTCCTCGCATACAAAATTATTAAGAAACTTTCCAAAATATCGATTCACGCATATTTATAAAAAATATTTATCATTACGAACAGATGTTATAAAAAAATTAACATTTCAAATCAATTCCTAACATTCAAATATGTTAAGCATTACCATTTAGATTAGATGCTTAAAAGCACTTTCTAGTCATATTTAAGGATCAAAATCATGAATAATTCAAGCTTTGAGAATAAAATTATAATACCAATCATCGATAAGAACTGAATATTATAGATAAATATCATCTCAATACATAAGAGTTTGAACGAATTACTCCCAATCCTAAAGGGAAGAATTAGTCATTCATGTTAGCCATTACAAGCATGGAAAACAAGAAAAGAAGATTCATGATGTTTCTCCTTGACGCTTATCTCTCCTTTAGGGTTTTTATACTTGTATAGGCAAAAGACCTAAACAGTACATGTGACTGGGCGTACAATTGTTGACGTGTCGATAATTCTCTGGTTGCTTCCTTCAAACCTTCTTCCTCAAATGCTGACACTTGGTTGGGGGTGACCTGCAAAAGGTACTATGACGCTTAAGTAAGTATTGTGTATTCTGGTAAATGGTAAAAACGTACATTATCATTTGGAGAGGGTTTTATTTATAACATTGGTTATGGGCATTTGCCATGATGGGCTGGATATCAGTTATCAACTGATATGCGTCGTGGTCCCTAATTAATAGGCATCTTTCAGTTAATCAGTTTATGACTGATTCTTGGAGATATTTCTCACATATTTCAAGATACTAATTATGACTCATTAAGTATCGTTGTAACTTTCGTTACTATGATTCATTGTGTGTCATGATATGTTATTCGACTCGGTCGGTTGGTCGCCGAGGTCGAGACTGGTTCATCTGATACTGGTACAATTTTCTATCTCTCTCTATTCTCCCCATGGTATCTAAGGTTATACCTCACGCCTTCTATTTAACCTAGTTGGGTTTGGGCTAAGTGACATCTCACTTAAGCGAGTTTGAAGAGAAAGCCTAACTTCATTGGAATGAACTTGTTAGGGCGAGTTCCTATGGAGTGATCTTGCTTGGGTAAGTTTGAGTGAGTTTTCAATATTTCAACTTTGTCTTTTTATCTTGTCTATTCTTCTTTAACCCGTTTATCTCCATCTTCCTCTAAAAACCTGAAATTAATATAAATTTGAGAATAAATTATTCACATTCCTCTTATAATAAAAAAGATATAAAAAAAATATAAATTCCAAAATTAAAAATTAAATTATAACTATTTTATTAATTAAAATTCATAAGTATTTTTTTAAAAAATATTATTAAATTACTACACTTATTAATATATTTTGTACCAGGATTTACTTAACAAAAATTGGTATACACATGAAATGGATATGACATTAGTCTCTAATATAATTCACTAAATGTGAATGTTATAAAAAAATATCATATTATTTTGAATTACTTTGAGTTCGAAATCGGCCTAGGCCCGGACGACTCGACATCGGTTCAGGTCCGGACACTCGACAACGACCCGGGCCCGAACGACTCGACATCGATTCGAGCCTGCTCTGCTCGACATCGGCCCAGATTGTCTTGGCTCAACTTGGATCGGGCCAAGTCAAAACCCAACCCAAAATGCAATTTGGATAATCCAAAAATGTATCCAATCCATATATAATCCATATCCAATTAAATGGATTGGATTTAAAATCCAAAAATATGGATTTGGATTTAAAATAAATCCATTTAAATGGATTAAAACTAATATGGATTTGGATCCTTATGGATTGGATTTTGTAATATGGATTTTTTGCCCATCCTTAACGAAGACAATTGTGTATCGACGTGGATTAACATTACTCTCGTACCGACGTCCACACATATACATATATTTTTTTTAATTAAATGCGACACAGATGCACAAAAGCTTCATCAATATTCAAGTTAGATTATTATGTGACCAATAAACTGGAGAAATGCAATAAATACTAATGGGATAGGTAGAAAAATTTGTTATGACAGGTTTTGATTTTTTCGAATTAACAGAAATTATTTTTATACATGGATATAATATATTCGTCGTATTTGTTAAAATAAGTTAGAAATTCTTAAATATAAATATGCAAATAATACTATTTTATTTAATTTTAAATATTAGTTTATTTACAATTTGTCATTGGTATTATATAATATAGATCTAAATTCTCTAAATTTTTTTAAAAAAAAAATCTTGTAATTTAACTATTAATATTAATAAAATCAAATTTTAATTTTAATTTTACTAGTTTTATAAAAAAAAAATACATTGATGAGATATTTATGGAGTTTTTTTTAAATCCCTACCATATTTTTAAAAAATTAAAAAAATCTAAAAAATTAAATAAAATTAAATATGTTAATAAAAGTAAAATCAGTAATTAATTGTATCTACTAAAATAGTTACTTATAGATGCAATTAATTGTATCCTCTGATCCCAAAGTATCCTAAAAAAATGGGAACCTTTTCTCATAGGTTTTGATTTTTTTTTTAAATTGAGTAAAAGTATTTAATAATTTTGTATTAATTATTAACTTATGATAAAAAAGTGAATATAAATTTGTTTGTCTGTAATGATTTGTTTCATAGTTTGTTGTTTGAGTATGTGTATATGCAATTTTTTGTTAAATATGAAAAGCAACCTGTAGAGAAGAAAGCAGTAGCAGAAGAAATCTTTTAGAATTTCATGAAGCAACATGAAAGGATTGCTTTCACAGGTCAAATACAAAAGCAACTATCCATCTAAATAAAATCCCAAAGAAAAGCAGAGCAACAAACATGTATCATAACTTTTTATTTGTTTCGTCCAATCTTATTGCATCAACCATGTGTTACCGTGTCTAAGAAAAGAAAAAAAAAAGTATACCTGTTCTTTTACAATACTTACAATTTACAAAATAATTATATTAAAGTAATGAGATGAATTCTCCATTTTTATTTTGCATCAATAATATATGCATGCAAATAATTTTCACCAAATAAGACTACTGGAAAGACCAAATCTTATAATTATCATTAGATAAAACTCTAGCTTTCCAAATTAAATCAGATTTGATATTTATGTTTTATTTTCCAAATAAAAGATGTTTTGGACTGGGACGGGAATTTCAGTGGCAGCATTTATAGAGTATGTTGGGATACAAAGTTGAAAGTGGTTAATAAAAGCTTTTACTACTGAAAAAGGCTATTTCTAGAAGAGAAAATTTTAAAAGAACTTGATTTTATATCCAAACAAGAACTAAGGCTTGAGCATTCAACATCTGACCTTTCTAATTTTCATTCGATCATATAGATATTTGTTTCACCAAGGTATGTAGGTACCATTCATATACCTGCTTTACATCATTACACAGCAACGATGAATATATAGTAGAAGCATTTGCATATGTTATGTAACTAAAAAAGCAAAGGAGGAAGGTGAACCTCAGATTTCAAAACTCCCTTTTTCTAATCATTTTTTCCTATTGTTGAAAGCCAGGTAAAAAAACAAAACCAACTTTACCATTCAGAATCATGTAAACCCAAAAAATTGAAAGAGTGAGCATTCCCATCATGTTAGGACTATCTCTTACCTGCAAGGAAGGGCATTTCAAAATGTAACAATTATCAGTACGTAATCGTTTTTTTTTCTCTTTCCATTTTAAAAATTAATCACTAATCATGCTGAAAAATTGCTGCTAAAGTGTTCAACTTTGTCTAAAAAACTAGCAATTTTTTTAAAATACATTTTCCATGAAAAAAATATACAAATTTAGACAAGTTATTCAGTTTAGCAATAGTTTGTTTACACGATTACTGAAATTTATTTTTAAAAAGGACAGCATGTGTAAAACATTGCATTATCCCCCAATGCCACAGGCTAAAGTAGAAGAAGGCTGGTACCCGAGTTAAGGGGAAAAATGCTCGAACCAATTAACTATGGTCAGGTCAAATTGGCTAGGTTTCTCAATAATATAAACTAACCTAGCTTGAAGCAAACCAATCAAATTTAGGTCAGGTTATGATATTGGTTATGATATTGGTTATGAATATTTATATATTTTTTAAAACTTTGACAGAGAAAATTAAATTAAATAATAAGGAGATTTCAGATTGTGTATTTAAAAAATTTAAAATATTATTCATAGAAGAAAAAAAACTGCAGTTCAAGACAGTTTGAACTCAAGTGGTTCGACTGTATGAGTATGACCTCAATAATCGTTGGTTACATCCCTCTGGACCTGATTTAACCAGTTTATCCAAACTAGAGGTATTTTGGTTAGGGTTCATCAATCTATCCGGATTCTTGATGACCCCATAGAACTTGCAATGAAATATTTGAACAGAGAACTACAGTAATTATCGAAACTAACCTTTAAGAGCTAATACTTGATGTCCCAAAGCAGAGAGGAATTTTTGGTATCAATCGCATATTTAAGATCAGGTGACACCCTCCCAGACATTCTATGTGATAACAACCTTGACTTCAAAACAGCCAGCAACTCCTTATGACGTGATTCCTTTCTCTTGAGTACTTGTATGTAAGCATGGAATCCAAGCCATTCCACTTCTTCCTTCTCCAACTCCAGAATCGGCTGTACATCTGAATTAAGACTCATGGAGCACATCCTTTTCTTTATCAGCATATGCATATATCTGGCAGTTCAGCATGAAAGAAAACAATTGATTAATGGTTGTATACTCCATAGAGTTGAAGTATTCAGAAAGAAATACATAATCATTTGATCGAAAACTCATGCAGAGCATTAGTTTCATGAGAAATAATAGGTTAGACACTTCAGAAAGAAAACTACATAATGTTTTATTGATTCTGAAAAGTAAAAAAGATAAAAGTTCAGGGTGCTGATGACTAAGTATTTCTAGAGTTAAGCTAAACAAGTTTCCTAACTGACTAGTAAGATCAAACTGTCACCAAAAGACTGGTTAAGATCCATCTGTCAACTAACTAACGACTTATAATTACACAAACTTAAGGTAAAACATACAGTATAAACATGTGTATGTTAGGTGCTAATTCATCCGAGAAAGTATACTCTGATAAGAAAAGTCTATCAAATCAAAATGAGAAAAGGCAGTCTTAATATAAGCTCGAAGGTAAGATCATGATATTACATTCATACCTCAAAGATCCCTGAATAATGTTTGAACAATATCTTTTGTGAAGTTTGAAGATGAATGATAGATCCCGAATATAACAATGAAACTTCATTGCACATAACAGAAATACTTGAAAAATATTTAATCTGACAACAGCTGCTGAATTTATATTCGAATCAAAGAATATCGGGTGGCATTTAGGTCTTAGAAAGAGACGCAGCTTCTCCTTAAGATTAATGCCTGGTTTACCTTGCCAGCGAACAGTAAGTGTGGAGCTTAAATGGTTACCCAAGTACCTGTTAGGCACATGGAATGGAACTACTTATTTCAAGGAAAAAAACCAAAATCTTATCAAAATTTGTAATAGAACTCAAAAAATCTTATCAAAATTTGAAACTCTACACTCAAACATTAATGATCAATAAACATAGAAGAAGATGCCTATCTATCAAAAATGCTAATTATGACAACAAGATCTATCAAAAAGCTTTAAAAGAATATTAACCTAGTGTAGTCAGCCTGAATTTCCATAGTGGAGCAATTGATAAGAAGACCACTCCATCGAAGAAATGAAGTAGCACCATCTTCACCCACATAAACCCTGTTCAATGAGGAACCTGATATCTGTTCTACATCAAAGTTCGCACCAAACTTTTTCCCATTCATGTAGCAATTGTAACCACGAAACCCTCTTTGTAGCCTGGAGAAAAAGCTATCTGCCTGCTTTTTAGAGGTTGATATGAAAAGGAAATCATCAATAAATCGCATTAGCATGTAAGAGGAAGATGATACTTTATCATCACAGTTGGTTTGCCCATCATCATTCTCCTTGCAGCTACCAGATTCAAGAGTCTTTTCAAGAAATGGAAATATTATATGTTTCTCCAAATGTCCATAATACATGGAACAAAGCAAAGATGACAAAATTCCTCCCTGGGGAATACCAATATCTTGCAAGTAAAATTTTCCATCAAACTGCAACACATTGTGCTTCACATGCTCCGTAAGATATGAAAACAGAACTTTCTTTTTTACAAGCTTACACCGTTCCTGATATAATACACGAGTTTAAATTAAGTAAAGGAATTTTTAAAGTAAAACTTGTTGGACATAAATAATCATATACTTTGAGAATTTACCACAATTTCTTTGAAAGTAAAACAATACTAAGACATTATAGCTTGAGAAATATGTACAGTTTGGCAATTAGGCCGGCTTACCCCATATTTATATCAACCATATACATTTAATATTCCTAAAACACAATAAATTTAACCCACAACTCAATCGCTCTTATTGTTCTCAAAGATAGATGAGTCACAATTAGAACAATAGACTTAATTATTTCATTTATTTAAATTACATAGCATTAAATGATCATGTTTTGCTAGATTTGGATACGAGTACCAAAATCTCATAAAAAAAGCCACACTAGAGACATGGAAAAAAATGCATGAAATTGTTGAGAATGAGATATCATTTGTCTGCTCTCTCTCCTTTCTAGTAGTTACAGGTCTCGTTTTGTGCCTTTAGAGATTTCACATCAAAATCTGTAGGGAGGATATTATGAGATGCTCAGTCCCAAATCGAGTGGTATGAGATTCTCGATGGAATATTTAAATGTTGGTTGACCTTAATAGCTAACTTTAAAGGAAAGGTTTAAGGTTTCCCAAGTGCTTAGGTGTTTATCAATTGGTATCAAAGCTGACTGTCGATGGAATGCTCGGTAGAGTAGAATAATTAAGCTTCTGGTTCTCCCCCTTTAACAATTAGATTTTAAGGGTGGGTTTCCCAAGTGCATAGGTGGTTATCGTTTTCTTTTCTCAAAACTGTATTTCCTGCTGAGACTTGGACAAAAGACTGTCAACAATAGTAAAATTTCCTGCACTGGGCTAAAGGTCATCAATATTAAGTGGGGTATGATATGCAACAGTGTTTTGGAACCATGTGTTTTGGAGAAAATGAGGAACTATTTACTAAGGATGTTTCCATGAATTTGCAGGAAGCACTAGCTGACTAAGTTGTGGTATGATATGATAGACTGAAATTCCTTTACTTCTATACATGGTTTGAATGGGGAACATTAAAAGATAATAGGGTTATTGCTTATTATTGCGCAATTGGATTAGCTTATTTTGATGAAACATCGCTTTTGTTTGCTGCATCCTGAGAAAGCTTTTAAAAAAAAGAAAAGAATGGTTCCTAGAAAAAGAAGGCAATACCAAACATGCATTTAGTCTTATTAGTGTTAGGCACGGACCTACACTTCTAGTACTAACATAGCTATCAATCTTGAATAGCAGTATAGAACAGCTGATCCCAAAACAGCTTTAATGGGATAGCAAATAGTGAGACGGCCACTATTACAAAATTTTATATATAATTTAAATAATATATATACTAGAAATTTATACAATTTCCTAATGTATAAATAAATAGTGCAAATTAAATCATACTAACTGAGTAGAAAAGGATGCTTCAAATTGTCTTTTGTGTCCAAGCCAATGCCCGGACCATGGAATCTAGTATATAAAAATAATTAAATAAAACAAAATGTCATTTTAAAATATGAGTAATTTTAGTGCCTTTCTAAGCTTACAGACAATATGGGATAAAAAGACAGTTTAAATTAAGGCAAATTCTTCCTACACCCAATCTTTTTGAACATGCACCCTACATAATTTTAAATTTCCAAAATTGTCCTTCATTCCAGAAATGAAAATCTGAAATGGAAAATAATACGTTCTGGAAAAGTAGATCCAGAAGAAAGAGATTATTGTGTTCCGGACATAAAATTCCAGAAATAAAAATAAAAATCCTATTCTAGATAAAAAAATCCATAATACAAAAAATTTGTTCTAAAAAAAAATCTAGAAACATATTCGGGAAAAGGGGGTTTGGAATGTATTTACATGTACCCATTTATTTAGTGGCATTTTTGTTATTTCATACTAAAATTGGGTGATATGGTGCAGGAAGTAATTGCCTTAAATTAATATACATCACCAAGACCCAGTCCACATGTTAATTAATCATAAATAGGAGGAAAAGAAATATCATATTTATACATTTATGCTTGAATGCGTAAACTTGTGACAAAATTAAACAGAATAGATGATGACGTGACGTGCAGTATACACACCCTGTTGACTTTCTCCCATGAAAAATAATACCTGGTTAACAAAGACAGAATGCCGGGAATGAGCGGATGTAAATGAAGTGAATCGAGTGTGACCATTGTTGCTTGTTTCATCCAACATTGTAAATTGCTTTTGAACCCACAAAGACTTTTTTGTGCAAACAACTTGATCACACTGCTTAAGAATATATTCATCTTTCAGTAGAACATTTTTAACTATGCCAAGAAGGTTGTTCTGATCAATAGAATCAAATGCTTGCAACACATCAGATGTAACAATGAATAAATTAGGCATAGTTCCTGGTTTTTTCTTTTGGCCAACCAAAAATGGGCATAGTTTTTTGTAAACATCATTGTAGTCAAACACCGAAGAACCTAGCTTGTCAGGATTCTCGAACAGAATTCCTTTTAGAATAGTGTGGGCATCACGAAGAACAGAATTTACAGATGGATAACGTTTACACTTGATTTTCTGGTGGTTTACCTTCCCTTCGGTTCTACAATTCCGAACTCCCATAGTGGACAAAGACAATGGCATTGTTGACGAACCTTTCAGATTTGCCACCATCCTTACTCCATTTTCTTTGGGTTGAAGTCTAAGTTTTGAAAACCCAAATGGTCTACCTCTAAGAATATTATGTACAGCTACATCATCCAGGTAACTGTATCTCCGGTCTCTGAAGCAGGCAATAGTGTTAGCAACCAACTTTTCCCAAACTGGTTTTGGATAATAGTAAATATCTTGCTTCCCTTTCTCACTTTCAGTAACATAAAAGTTTGCTTGCAGCAAAGGTACAACCAGACAAGAGAAATACCAGAAGATCCACTTCTCCAACAGCTTGCGTTTGACAACATGCACAACATCATTCCTATTCTTGAATTCTTTATGAAACAATTCATTTTGCCCTTCTATATACTTTAGAACACGGGCATTTTTACTACTTAAGAAATATTTATTTGATAAGAAAGGAAACAATGATATTTTAAGTTTGTGCATGCATAGCTTTAAAGGGAATTTCTCAAATCTTCGTAGGTGTATGAACTTTGAAATATTTCTCCTCATTATTCTCCAAGCAGGAGGAGTACCTAATATTTCCGAAGGAAGTAAACTCCTAGAAACAGCCCATATGAAAGATACAACTTGACTTTTTGAGCAGTATGAATTAAATTCATCAGATTGCGAAGATATTGCTTCCAAAGTATCCACACAGTCTTTAGTACCCAACTCCTGATATTTCTTGCGCAAATTTGTCCCTGATTCATTGTCCTGCAGTAAAAATTTAGTTTCAAAGGTATATGATATTTCTTTGAATATGGAAAAGTAAGAGTATCATAACTATTAGGAAAAAGCTACAAACTTGCAAGCACTAGAGAGATTCTAATTTCTATGTGTGAATCAACTTGAACACAAAAATGTACCCATGCACATCCACTGAGAATTCTAGGGAAAGTTATACATAACCTCACCAAGGAAGTGGAAACTTCTTGAATCAACCGACTAGCACTTTAGTATTCTAAAAGGGGGGGAAATATAACCTGAAGTCCGGAACATGATCTTCTAATTTTATTTTTAACCAATGACGGAAAAACACAATGCTTATTCAAGAGTTTTGTATGCTGGCAACACCGTGTCCTACGAATGAGATGCTTAAACCACTTAACAAGAGAGTGATACCTGCAGAAAGAGCACTTAATTTTTTTAAATAATTACAACTTATAAGAAATTAGATAATTCATCATTGACTTAAATCTAGTATATCAAAAGATCATCTAAACTGCTCGATGCGAATCGTTAGAAAACTGAAATAATAAAAGGAGCAATTCGAAAACATGAAGAAACAAGTGTAATTAAAATTGAAACTGTAATTAAAATTGAAAGTGTAATAACATTCATATTTAAGAATGTGTTGTAATAAAAAGGGCCTGCCTGAACTTACAGGCATTCAGAGTCAATGAGACATGAGTCATTGCTGTGCAAACAAGACGTTGGCGGAGCACTCACATTTACATAAGAGAAGCCAAAAATATGGCCAATGAGATGCTTTGAACAAGCCAAATTTGGCTTTAAGGAATATAAAATATCTGAAGATAATCAGTGACGGAAAAAGCATACTATCTTTGAATTAGAAGGAGCAACACAATAGGCTCTTATGACATTATTATAATAGGGTAAAATAATGTCTTTAATACAAGGGTAAAATAAAGTAATGTCTCTATAAGGAATTTGAACAGCAAGAAATTGTGTAAGAATTAATAAAACAGCTCAAGCTTGAGCTTGTAAATATAGGAGCAAATCCATGTAAAGTATTAAAGTATCAATGATGAAGGGAAACCAAAAAATCCCATCCAAGAAGTGCCAAGTACAACATTGAACGTCTTAGCTTTGGTGTATAGAGAGGATTGCTGGTAATTGTGTGTCTTGTACACATGAGTACTCTTATTCATAGTGAAGAAGAGATACGGTAATAAAAAAACAAAAACAATAACTAAAAATGAGAAATGTTTTCTAAGATATTTCCCTATTTAATGTAATCAAATCATATCTCTAACATGGTGGATACTTTTCTTTGGAAGAACTGAATGAGAAGATTCCAGGCTATAAAAAATAGATTGCCTTTGGATATTGGTCCTCTTAGGAACAGCTGGAAGAGATTGCAAGATTAAACAGCAAGAACATTGCAATGACATCTGCAGCTAAACAACATTTAAGAAGCATGTGAATATAAGATAAACAATTATTGGAAGATAAGTTATGCCAAATCAGCATTGAAATAGTAAATTACTGTTGGTGAAGATTGAAATAGATCCTATGGTCCTCTTGTAGCTCAGCATTAATAATTTTGGTAACGGAGTTGTAACCTACCATCAACATCTCAACGCTCACTCCATCATTAACATATTCCAAAACTATAATCTGCATTCTTCTGAAAAAAGGATTTACTGTAGAGTAACTAGAATCTGAATGAAGATATGTCCATCAACAGTTTTCATCAGGCAGGCTAGTTTCCGTTGCTTTTTTTTGAGATTTTGCTAGCTGGATTTTAAAGCTTGCCTGGAGAATATGCTTGAAAATATTGTAGGTCTTATGACTGAAGCAAATTCCTTTACTCTTTTATGATGTTACTTTGTAACCTAAGGTATATTATTATGCCTCCTTTCTATCTTGGTGAACTTTTCTATTATGAAGAAAAAGTACTTTGTGTTGTGCCTATGGTAGATATGCTAACTTTCAGGGAATTCATTGCATGTTTCTCATTGTAATTAGTTACTTTTTTGCTCGTGGATTCCACCACGGTACAAATTGCTACACGCCAGAATCTAGCTTTAGAGAATTACTATTTTCAATACCACTTATTGATGCAAATGATTATTGGAAGCAGACAATCTAAACTATTTCAGCACTTCATAAAAATATCACATGATTCTATCAACAGTAAAGACCAAAGGTAAAAAACATCAAATATAATGGAAATAGATTAGAATATGTAACAAACTATGTGAACTTTTCTAGCACTTTATAAAAATATCCCGTGATTCCATCAACAGTAAAGATCAAGTATAATGGAAATAGATTAGATTACATTTCCTCCAGTTAGAAATGAACCGGACCAACTCAAGTACTCAACTACAACGTTAGCTAAATGAAGGATATGTCCCAAGTCTCATAAGGAGCACTATGTTCATATTCCGAGTCAATAAGGAATCTAATACCTACAATATCAAAGTACAATGAAATGTCTTTAGAAGTTTAACTTCCTCTAAATGTTGAATGATTACAGAAGAGTAAATAATTATTATCATTATTGCACTATGCACTGAATCCAAAAGAAGTAAAACAGCCTAAAGATTTCCTTCATTCTTATCAATCCATACAATTATAAAAATTATTACACAAAAAATTATCAATATTTTGCATTGATGCTAATAAAAAAAAGTGTGGAGTACATGAAGAATACAAGTTCTATACAAAAATGAATCAAATACATACCAAAATTTCAGGACAAATGTTTGTAAGTGGCATTCTATAATAGTTGATCAAAACAATTAATCACCTTTGCATGATAACTTAAGCTGCTGGTGCTTGGCGGACGCAGGCAATCTGAACCAGTGGGAAGTATATTGCAATGTATATTTAGACTATTTTCTTCAAGGGTTGACTGATTTTGCATTTTGCAACGGCGTCGCTGCCATCTAAATGGCCTACAACGCTTTCCTAGCCTAGGTGTAACACAATTTGAACCTTGTTTTCCTTCAGACTCCAACTTCCTTATTACAGTTTCAGTTCTTGTCGACTTAGGAACTTCAGAAACACTGACATCATAATTCCTGCTCCCATGATGCCTGATCAGTTGCATTGAAGACTTATCAGTTATGCCAAGGTTACTTGAAAAGCCCAGAGGATCATTGATACTATAAGAAATATCACACTTTCGTTTCTCTACTGGTAGGTCATCAGCATCAGCTCTCTTCCTCTTTTGCTCGCCTATTGCAAATAAAACCCATTATTGCAACATCTTACATTCCCAATATGTCACGTTTCTCGAACTAATGATTTAAGTTGTCAGGAAACATGACACAAGATAACGATAAGAATAAATTGGTTCAAAAACATCCACAGTTCATTGATTTCTGAGTTTATCCATAACTGATATACAGCAAAGACAATGTTTACTGATTTCTCAAATGTGTCAATTTACATTAAAATCTTCTAAGAATTTCTGAATTTCTAGACAAGTAATTTTAAGATCATAGAATCAAATACTAATCAACAGTCTGGCACTGTATGGAAGTCTAAATCAATAACAAAACCTTGTATGCTTTAAGAAACACGGTGGATTTATAAGAGTTAGGATCCATTTATACCAGGTGTAATGTAAGTATGAAGACTTACACCCAATCCCAACTATTAATTTTATCAAATATGATGATGTTGAAAATTTAATCAGAGAAGATTTTACAACCATATCCATGAACTGATTCAAACCATCAGATATGATAAATTAATGGTAGGGATTTGGTGTAAGTCTTACACATATTGTAAGCAGGTCCTAATTGTGGATTTAAACATGCTAAATGCATATATATTATTGCAATAACAAAAATTATAGATAAACAGACACTTACCATATGCCTGATAGCCAAACCTTCGCGAACCCGTAAGCATATCAAAACATAGACGACTGATAGGAGGACCTCCCACCTGGTGGTGTTTTCCAAGGGGAGTTGGCAAGAATATTGATGTATTCCTTAGTAGGTAAATCATAAAATCATCCCCAACCTGCATTGATGAAAGTTTTTACCAAGTTTTGATAAGAATAAAGCATAAAAACTACATTAATCTAAACAATGATGATCCTAAAAATCTTTATATCATCAAATACCCTGCTTAACAGAAGACACCAAGATGCACTGGATAGAAGCTCCACAGTAAGGCTTGAACATTTACTCTGCATATGAAGTTCAAACGGGAAAACAAACACCCTAAATCATAATAGTCTTCATAAAAAATTGTATTATTGCATCCTTTGATATTCCTCCATTTGACAATTTATATCATGTCAACACTCAGTATTTAACTAAAATATCAGATAACAGACCTAGTGTGCAAACAAAAACCATTAACAAGAATGCAACCTTGAGAGATGAAATAGCATAAAAGCCACTTAATTCGCAGTGCAAAACCATAGTTGAAGAACTAAGGATCAACAACGTCTTAATTAATAAAACAGATCACTTTAGGTAGTACCGAATGAACGCAATTGCATTATAACTCCGTGAAATATCTAATCCATCAGTATGAATATACAATGGAAAAACGGCAACATAGACAACAAAAAAAACAATTCCCGAGTGTAAAAAATAACACAAATAACCTAAAAACTGGTACAATAGAAAGGAAGAAACTTGTCACCCTATCATAACCAGAGCACAACACATTGGAATCTGCTGGTACCCTTTGATGCAGCATCTGTTCAATGGTCCTCTTTACAACCTGAAAGCCAAAAAAAGCATTTATAAACCATTATCTCGAGGATTCTACCCAAAAAACCAAACCCCAACACAGGGGAAAGCATATCCTACATTTTTCAACAAGTAAACTGTCAAAAACAGAAAGCAAACAGTGATAACCATAATCTATAACGTTCAGAATGAAGTGGAAAACTGTATTAACCTCACTATGGGATGGAATTAGATATCCGAGTATCAGAAACCTACATATAAATTAGCAGAAAACAATCAAGGAAACCTTCTATTTCCTTGCCCAAGCTAGGTCTAATTCTCAAGGACATATTTCCTCCCTGAGACCCCTGTATAACAGATACCTCTTTCCCCCCACCATCATAGCCCCCTGCATCGTGCCTTCTCATTTTAACTATGTTTTTGGAACCTAACTCAACTCAACAAATCTGGTTTACTGGGAAGTAGTGTACCCCATTTATTTACATGTTCGTGACAATATCTCATAAGTTTATGTGAGACTTGGGTTGTTTTTCTAAGCACTTTTGGACTAGCAGCAGTAATAATATTATAAGTAGACAATAATGGATTAGACAAACTCTGACATCATATAATAAAATAATATGATATCAGAGTTTGTCCCAGTTATGTACATTGTTATCTTGGTAGTATCGCTAGTCTATTGGAACATTTTTCCCAATAATGATTAAGGATACAGTAGAAAAAAAAAATATTGTTCAGTTGATTGTTGAATATAATATATTGAGTCAGTTATTAACAGTCTAATGATTAAGAGGTTCTTATAATGCATTGCAGTCTTTTGTGTTGTCTAACTTTTTTTATTTGTCAGCTTTTTAGAAGGAGACTTATTGGTTCTTATAATGCTTACAGTTCTGTAATGTATCTATTTAAAACGCTATATTATTCTGAATAATAGGTATAAGAGAAAGAAAAAGTAAACTCATATAAAACACTATGATACACATTCAACGTAAAAACCTTAAGCATGAGTGATTTTGGATCTCTTTTTTCCTTAAATCTCACTTAACTTTCAGATTTCTAGTAGCTCAAACTTGTACTCCTAAGATTTAGTACCTGATTTTGGGACAAGCCGGAGAGGGGGACGAAGAACGGGAGCGAAGGTGCGTTTTCGGAAACGACGACGTAGCACTGACTGAGGAGTTTGCGGTAATCGGAAGGATCGTCGGGTCGGAGGAGAAAGGACTTGGCGTCGAGGGTGCAGCCAAGGCAACGGCGCCCGTTGCAGCGGCAAAGCTGCGGCGGAGGAGGGAGCAAGGATGTGACGGTGTCGGAGAGGGTTCGCGCTCGGTGGCGGAACATGCGCCACAAAACGCCGGGAACCGATCGCTTGTTGCGCTTCCGTGCCATTTTGGCGGGAAAGTGATGGAAGAGTGAACGACAGAAATCATTTCAAATTAGAGAGAGTGAATTTATTAATTACTTTAGATGATAAAATGGAAAGTAAAATTATTCGGTGTAATTTATTAATATTTATAGCTCATTTACTATAAATAAGTTTATTAATAATAAAGAAATTAATCTAGTTTTTTGCTTTTTTTTATTTAATCTAGATAATTTTATTTTTCACTTTTTTTTTACTTCATATAGTTAAAAAAATAAAGACTAAATCCAGTTTATTTATCCTTCATACATTTTTTATAAATCCAGTTTGCTGGAAGACTTTTTAAAGACTATTTATTCGAATTATAATTGTAACTATTTTATATTATCATGTAAATATATTTTGTGTATTTATATATAACTATTCATATAAAACATAACACACAAATTATTATGTAATGAGTTTCTTAAACTATAAATAAATTTATCTTTTGACAATTTTATAAATTTGATTTTTTTATGCGGAGTAATAAAAAATTCTGTCTTCTATACATATAAATACTTGTTGCTTTAGTATTGATCGAAGGCAAAATTTTTATTTAATTTAGTTGAGAAGAATATTATTATTTAATTTAATTTCCCTACTTTTTGTCACCTGCATCTGTGTTGGTCATATAGTTAATGTACAATGTACAAAATAACTAATGCAAAAAATAGTTTTTCTAGTAGTTATTTTAATAACATATTTTATGATAAAATTTAGTAATAATTAATTTTATTATAATTTTAATAATAAAAAAATCACATATTACGAATTCAAAATTTGTTTGAGAAAAATAATTAAAATAAATAAGTATAATATAAAACATTAAATTCATAATTATAATATAAGGACGTAACATCGTTAGACAATAAGTGTTTAGTAATTTTTTTACAACTTAATTCGAATGAGTTATCATTTTAATTGGCAATTGAGAACCAACTGTTTATTAATTAATTGTTAACAAGATTAAGAACTATTTATTAGTTAATATTAATAAATGTTATCTCAAAATTATAACAGTTTTTTTTATCAGCAATAAATAAATAAAATAAAATGAGACATTCAGGGTGTCCAACCCTTATACAAAAATCCTAAATCAAGTTTCCTAACACTTAACCAGCTAGGAATCCAACCAATATTACACCTTATCACCCGTATTAATAGACCATATCAAGATACAAGATCCCAACAAATACAATTACATCAATCCTCTAAAGGAATCACATTCTCAAAGCAGGACACACAATCTAAAAACTAAACAAGATCTCACATTCTCAAAATTATAACAATAGCATTCAAAATTATACATAAAAAGTAAATGAGATTGTTGTATGACATATGATTGTTGAAATACAAAGGGTAATCTTATCTGATATATATATGATATGTCAGATTTTATAATTATGCATAAGATAAAATTTTAGAAAAAAAAAAAAAGGATGAACAACATAACACCAAAATGACAAAACACCAAACACAAATCATACAACATAACATAAATTTGCCCAGCTCACTCCTATTAGTTCTTGATGTACTTTATTATAAGTACTTTATGCATAAGATTGATGAAATTAATTAAAGGCTATTTAGTTAGGCCCATAATACATCAACTATTATTTCTTAGACATCAACAACATAAGATATGAACTTTATTTATATATGACAACTAATGATCTACTTGTGCTCTTGAGTAAGGTAAGAATCAATGTTCTTGATGAGTTCAACTCCCAATTGCAATAAGGTGTGAGGATCAGGAATGTGATTTCCTTTTTTCTCAAACTCCAATGACCACACCACCACACTGTCATTTTCCTTTGGAATAACTTGCAAAATAGATTTGAAGCTCTTGTAAAGTCCTAGCAGGTCTCCCTCTAAAACCTTGAAGCTCACTTTATAGTTTTCCCTATCTATGCCTTCAACCACCTCCTTCGCCACACAATTGGTTCCATCTGTTGTTGTCCAAACTAAAATTTTAGCTTCTTTATAAACTTATTTCTTTATAATTTCTCTAAAAAACTTGGCACTAAGAATCACAATGTCTAAACTTATTCATGTAAATATTATTATAAAGTTGGTGTTCTTTCAATGGTTGAAAATAAATTGAATTTGAATGAATAAATAAATAATATAATATAATGTAAAATAATATTTGATTGATACATTAAAAAAATCATTAAATAGAAATCAATTTTAGAGCCCATAAATAATTAGTTGCTATATTAAATAAATTAGACACTATTTAAGAGACTAAACAAATTACTGGTTTCTAAACTAGTTTCTACTATTTATAAATAGTTTCTAAATTGGTATCTAATTAGTTATCAAGGTTTTTGCTATCTGAATGAGGTTTTCAGCCTGTTTTGAGGGAGACCAAGGGTTATTTTTCTGTATAAAGGTTGGACCACCCTAAAGTGGTTTATATTTTTTTGATTACTGATAAAAAAAAAAAGTTTTTGCTGCCAAATTTAGAATCTAAATAATTGGTAATTAAAACCTTGATAGTTAATTATATATTAATTTAAAATTATTTATCAATAATAAAAAGTAATAATTTTTTTAGTCTCTAAACTAATTATTTTTAGTCTCTAAAATTAGTTTTTATTTAATAATTTTATAGTAGTAATAATAAAGACCTCAAATAATTTAGTTAAACTACTTTGATTATGATGTTCTTAAGAGAAATTGTGAGGAATGTAATGTTTTTTTAATGAAGTTTAGAAGTGGAAGTATCCATACCAAGTATGTAATTCCAGGAAATGATGGATCCCTGAGTGCCCCATTCTCCTTTATGAATTTGAACAGACTGTATTATCTGAGGTAAAATGTTGGCAATACGGTATGGCCTATTGCAAAAAACATCATAGAACTGCTCAGCAGAAGCCTTGATATGGACCTTAGTTTCCATCTTTTTGGAGTTGTGAGTATGATAGATCTCTTTCACTCCTAAGAAGGTATGAAAAATATGTGAACAATACACCTATATATATACTTCTCTTGTCTTGTTGGAGTAACCTAACAACACATATTTTATATATATATATATATATCACTTAATTAAGTATTTTATAAATTTAGACAATTATTTATTAAAAATTTCGTTCCATTAGATGAAAATAAACATATATTTAAAATATTTAATACAAAGTTAATTAAACATTCTCCAATTTATGAAGTGATTAAAACTTAATTATATATAAAATGATATAGAAAAAATCACATTATTTTAGGAAAATAATTGGAGGCAACATTTGTTAATCAAAATTAAACTTGAATTCACTTTGCGTTTGGTTTGATCATTGAATTTTCTAAATTAAAGGAATATGTGCTTTGAAGTTTGAGGTGAACCACCACTAGTGGAGGAGACATCTTCTTTTCTTTGCACTAATATGGCTTCATGGCCTCACTTAGCAGAAAAGGGATAACC
>Ga0123342_1004141_pt1 | contig 22481 bp, 9 predicted proteins | sample Turbeawhitnodule_FD_89960 | JGI IMG/M metagenome (GOLD analysis project Ga0123342, IMG submission 89960) | Root nodule microbial communities of legume samples collected from Mexico - Turtle bean Mexico white nodule | ecosystem: Host-associated > Plants > Roots > Nodule | place: Mexico: Nepantla... | reverse complement strand
GTTAATATATTTTAAAAAATCAATATTAAATATTATTATTAAAATTTATTTTATTATATGTATAATTAATTATATGTTATCAACTTAACATATAATCAATTATATATATATATATATATAAAATTGAATGTTATAATATATCTATATATATATATATATATATAATCGATTTTATATACGTCACATATAATCGATATATATTTGTAAATATATGTTTGTAAACGTAATATATAATTATAATCGATTATATTTATATATAAAAATAAATAAATATATTTTACAATTAATTTAATATTTAAATTATAAATAAAACAATTATATGTAAAAAATATTATAAAATTTGAATCCATAATAGAATAAAAGAGTGAAAGCACACTTCTATGTACAGAGATATCTTGAGGGTAAAAATGAGAATGAACACTACCTCCTATATATGTTTCCTCTCTTATCTCTATTTTCTTGCATCTCAGCGAGAAAGGAATATCTACATTTTCACGCTCTCTTTTAAGTGCAAATCAGTGAGTCTAAACTCACATAATTTTTTATTTATTTTTCTATCTTCGAGCATAGTAAAATTATGAAAACAAACAATGGTTATGGAAATATAAATTAAAAATAAATATTTGTATGGTTATGTGAGTTAATGATAAATATTTTTATGATTATATAAATATAATTATTTAATGATAAATATTTTTATGATTATATAAATATAATTATTTAATGATAAATATTTATAATTATGTAAATATAATTATTTAATAATAAATATTTTATAATTATGTAAATATAATCAGATAATGATAAATATAAGTCTATAAATACAATAATGATAAATATGTAAATATAATTCGTTAATGATAAATATTTTGATGGTTATTATAAGTATTTTTATGATTGTGTAAATATAATTACTTAAAGATAAATATTTATGGTTAGGTAAATATAACCATTTAAAGATAAATATTTGTATGGTTATGTCAGTTAATGATAAATTTTTATATGCTTATGATAAATATTTTTATGTTTATGTTAATATAATTCCTTAATGATAAATATTTTTACGTAAATATAACTAGATAACGATAAATACAAGTCTGTAAATACAATAATGATAAATATGTAAATATAACCCGTTAATGAGAAATATTTTGATGGTTATGATGAACATTTTTATGATTATGTAAATATAATTACTTAATGATAAATATTTATGATTATGTAAATATAACCATTTAAAGATAAATATTTGTATGATTATATCAGTTAATTAATGATAAATCTTTATATGGTTATAAATATTTTTATGATTACGTAAATATAATCACTTAATGATAAATATTTAATATTTATGGTTATGTAAATATAATCACTTAATGATAAATATTTTTATGATTATGTAAATATAACCAAATAATGATAAATATAAGTCTATAAATACAATAACGAGGGAGTACTTTTGATTTACTTAATGATCAATATATTTACTTATTAATCATATATCTTACCATCTTACTCTTGAGCATCAGGGAGGTGGACTTTCACTCGATTTTCATCGCTAAAGCTGGACAATCGTCAAGACAGAGATTGATCTACCTGATCACCTCGGATTCACCACCTTGGACGATTCAACCTCGAACCTGGTAAGAATGTTCATTTAAAAAGTATAATATATTATACTACAATTAATTTTTAATTTGCTACATGTTTTCTTTTATTCATACATTATTTTCATTAGATGAATTTATTTGATTTTTATATTAAAGTAAATTTATTATATTTAATTTACTTTTGTTAGGAAATTAAGATGAATATACCTAATCAAGCTATCGAACAAGAAGATGAAACAAAACCTTTATGGAGATATGTTTCAAAGTTAAGAAAAACTCCTGGTGGTGGAAATAATATGATCAAATGTAGTCTGTGTAATTTTTCATTCAATGGATCTTACACTCAAGTAAGAGCTCATCTGTTAAAACTTACGGGAGTAGGAGTTAGAATTTGCCCAAAAGTAACTCCGTCAAAACTTGTTGAGTTTAAAAAATTAGACAATGAAGCAACATTGAAAATAGAGGGTTTGAAACAAAAAGAGGTTCATCTACCACCTGTATCTGATGAAGGAAATCAGATAAACAATGATGATAACCCAAAATTCAAAGGTTCTTTGCAAGCCGCTTTCAATATTCAAGCGAGAGATACTCTTGATTGTGAAATTGCGAGAATGTTTTATTCTTCCGGACTACCATTTCATTTATCAAGAAGTCCTTATTATAGAAGTGCATTTTCTTATGCAGCTAATACTTCTAATCTTAGTGAATATGTACCGCCAACATATAATAAACTGAGAGGTCATTTACTTTCAAAGGAAAGAAGTCATGTAGAAAATCTTTTGCAACCTATACGAAACTCATGGAATCAGAAAGGTGTAACAATTGTTAGTGATGGGTGGAGTGATCCTCAAAGAAGACCACTTATAGATTTCATGGCTACCACTGAGAGTGGATCAGTGTTTTTGAAGTCAATAAATAGATATGGTGAGATAAAGGACAAAGATTTTATCGCTAAACACATAAGAGATGTAATTATGGAGGTTGGGCAGAACAATGTTGTACAAATTATAACTGATAATGCAGATGTATGTAAGGCAGCGGGTATGCTCATAGAATTAGAATTTCCTTCAATCTATTGGAGTCCTTGTGTAGTGCATACCTTGAATCTTGCATTGCAAAATATTTGTGCAGCAAAAAATACCGAAAAAAATAGAGATATTTATCATCAATGTTCTTGGATCTCACAAATTGTTGATGATGCTACCTTTGTTAAAAATTTTATTATGGGACACTCTATGAGATTATCAATGTTCAATAACTTCAACTCATTGAAGTTGCTTTCTCTTGCTCCAACAAGATTTGCTTCAACCATAGTCATGTTAAAAAGGTTTAGAAGTTTGAAAAAAGGACTCTAAGAGATGGTTATTAGTGATGAATGGTCTTTTTACAAAGAGGATAATGTGGATAGTGCACAATTTGTAAAAGAAACTTTGTTGACTGATCATTGGTGGATGAAGGTTGATTATATACTTGCTTTTACTGCTCCTATTTATGATGTTCTCAAAAAAACAGATACGAATATGGCTACTCTTCACTTAATATACGAAATGTGGGATTCAATGATTGAAAATGTGAGAAGGGTCATATATCATCATGAAAGGAAGACAAAAGCTGAATATTCATCATTTTTTGAGGTAGTAGAGTTAATATTAATGGACCGTTGGATTAAGAGTAACATCCCTCTTCATTGTCTGGCTCATTCTTTAAATCCAAGGTAATAAATTATATAGTTAAATTATTTCATAATTATATTTTGTTGTGTACATATTATTTATAATATCATCAATTTATAATATTATATTAATTTATGTTTATATATTTTTAATTTTGTAGATATTATAGTCATGAATGGTTAAATGAAGATTCAAAAAGACTTGCCCCACATCAAGATGTTGAAATTACTCATGAAAGGAATAAATGTTTTATGAGATACTTTGATGATGCGGACGTAAGAAAACAGGTAAATATAGAATTTGTAAACTTTTCAAATGGAAGGGAAGATTTTGCCGATGTTGACTCTTTAAGGGATAGAAGTAAAATGGATGCAAAATCATGGTGGATTATTCATGGAACTCATGCACCAACACTTCAGAAGATAGCTCTTAAGCTACTTGGACAATCATGTTCTTCTTCTTCATGTGAAAGAAATTGGAGTACCTACTCTTTCATACATTCTCTAAAAAGAAATAAGATGACATCCAAAAGGGCAGAGGATCTAGTATTTGTCCATAATAATCTTCGTCTTCTCTCAAGAAATTCCTCAAAATACAAAGAAGAGGAAACTAAATTGTGGGATATTGCAGGAGATGATTTTTCATTTGGTGAAAATGGAATTCTTGAGATTGCTACTTTATCTCTTGATGAACCAGAATTAGAAGCGGTATTTTTCAATGAGGATGAACAAATGTAAAATTCAAACATTATAATTTAAATAAGTTTATCTTTTGTTGGATTTTTTTTATAAATGTTTCTTTTAATTTTTTCAAATTAGGAAGTATATTAATACATTTTAATAATATATATCGTGTTGTGTGTTTTCTATTTTTTAATTTAGTTATATCTTCGTGTTTGGATATGTTTTGTTTCCGTATTTTTAAAATAATTAATTTAAAAAATATCTTTCATATAAGATTTATTTATTTTAAATAATTAAATTAGATAAACATATTTATTTCCGTATATAAAAGTTCAATAATTTATCATATAAGAGACTTTTTTTTATATGTTTACATAACATATTTTGACTTTAAGTCTAATGACATATATTTAGATCATAAAAGGTAAAATATTGTGCGTTTTAATATTTGATTATTTTATTTTGTAAAAACGTTTCAATTAATTTAAATATCTATAAATAATGTGAGAAACTAGAGTTCTCTATGTGCATCAAGTAGAAGCTTTACGTCTGTGTCGTGTATGCATATGGGTTTTGTTAGTTTGATAAGTCCTTTTCTCTTACGCCCTTAATGCTTATTCTTTTCATGCAAGTTTCTTCTGTTTTCTTGTACTAGTTTCTTCTTGGTTTTGTCTACCTTTCGCACACAGAAGCTATATTTTCGATTTTGGCAAAAAACTTTAAGAGAATTCAACATTTTGGTAATATTAACATGCATATACTTTTATATGCTTCTTAAACTTGGAACATAGAAATTATTTTCATAAAGATTGTTTCAAAGATTTTCTTCATCATACTCTCTCTATGTGCATATTGTCTCACCATCATTGTACACAGCGTTGATCAGAATTTTTCATTTTGTGGGGAGTAGTGGAAGATCTGATAACTAAAGTACTGACTCACACCATCACTGTACCCAGTACATGCATTATTAAACTGCACAAACGATCAGATTTGTGGGTAACTGTATCATATACATATTCGCTGGGATAAAGCATAATAAAAATTCAGTACTCCAATTTCAATTCTGGTTACATAATCTGCAATGCTAGAAATAAAACTAGACCAGAATACACCCCTCCATCACTGTAACTGCTTTCCCACGCAAAAACACTCTTTGGTTCTGCTCATCTAAACTAATATTGAAAATTCCTCCTCTGAGTGATGCCTGTTACAAGTGTAATTAAAGATTAGTATGAAAATGAGACGATAATCCCAACGAGTGAAAGGAAGTACCTGATAAGCATTCAAATCATATTTCCCCAGCTTCTTGCTCCAGTAGGATGCTAAGGAACAATGTGCAGTCCCACAAGCAGGATCCTGAAAGTTCAGACCAGTAACATCATCTCATTTCTATTTTTGATCAAATAAACTCTAATGAAGATTTATTTTGCTTTTAATATCCTTCCTGTGGACCTTGTAAAAATACGTAGCACATGAAATAGTAGGTATCTTGATCCATAGTTCCTTGCTTTGTTTAATTAAAACAAGTGAAATGTTTGTATGTATTATAAAACTAGATCCCAGATCTGATACATGATATAGCATTAGGGTAAAACAACAGGAAATAGAACAAGTGTTTTAACGGATAGTGCAGTTCAAGAATTGCATCAGTATAGTTGAGTTAAAAATCAATCAACACTTTACCTTACTGTCTATATTTACTGCACAATAATTAAGCAGAACTTACCAATGCAAGTAGAGAAATATAATATAATAATCATAATATCTCAGCCACAAACCTCATTGATTCCAAATTTTGGGGAGAAGAATCGACTGTAGAAGTCAAATCCAGATCCCGGAGGAGCAATCCCCGAAACAATTATTCCCCTTCCGGGACATTTAGCTATTGCATCGAACTGTGGCTTTATTTCTGTGACATTTTCCCCAGATGTGACTACAACCTAGGAAATTAAATAAGTCTCATAATGTTCAGTGCGCACCAATTGCTCAAAACACACACTAGCTATTTTGCAGAGAAAAGTAACAAGAGATTTGTTCTTCATTAATCAAGCAAGTTAGCTGATAGTAGGAATGTGTATAGTAAATAATAAATATGGAACAGATTTAAGAATTACAAGTAAGTCATCTGCAACTTGAGTCCTCCTTATGTCAATTATGGAAGCACCACTCAAGGCCCCAGAAACTAGTGAAGTTTCATCAAAGTTGAAATCTGTTACAGGATCAGCAGGAAAATCCAGTTCAATGTAAAACCCATCCTCAGTTTCATCATTTTGCAAGTTTGAGGCACTGGAGATATTGATTGCAGGGATTCTTTTTGCAGTTAATAGCCCAGATAGCGTTGCAAATTCAATAATATTGGTATCCACTGAACCGGATGAAAAGAGTATGTGTGCAGCAGCTAATGTGGCATGGCCACAAAGTTTAACCTGCACAAGGGTGCCCCAATAATGCTATTAATGGTTACTCTCAATCATTTTGTTGGTGATGAGTGTTATATCTAGGAACCATTCTTCATCCTTGAAAAGGCATCATCATCATCATAATAACTGTTGGAATAACAACGCTACAGAACCAACTTAAATAGAAACTATTGAAGAAATAATCCACATTATGACTATATTTTGCCAACTATCCGTAAAAGAAATTATAATTATTAGGTTGAGAAAAGGTGTGAAAAAAAAATGAAAATACAAGTTATGAAGAGCTATGAAAATAGAAGTTTTTCAGATTACTGTTATGAAAAAATCTCCTCATAATTAAATCCTTTAAAACATTTATTTCATCCAAGTTATGAACATAGGGAATAAAATAGAGCACCTAATTAGTCCTACACAAGTATACAGTAGTCTAATTTGTGAAAACTGACCTCAGTAATAGGAGTGAACCATCTGAGGCGAAAACGGGGATTAGAGGTGCCATTGAGCGAGTCAAGAGGGTCATCAGACTCAAGAATCCGGGTTAAGAAACAAGTTTGGGAGATGTTGAACTCGGCGGCTACAGCTTGCAACCAGTGGTGGTTCCTCTCTTCCTCTTCCTCTAAGAAACACACTGCGGCAGGGTTCCCTTTGAATGGTAACTCAGTGTATGCGTCCACCTGTTTATAAACTCAGACATTTGATTTGACCACACAGCCCAAAATTCACAACAATGCTTTAATAACAATTAACAAACACAGCAACATACCAGAAAGTATTTGACAGGTTTTTTTGCCATATTGAAGACAAACCTCACAAAAGAACACAACAGAATTTGTAATGCAGAAAGGGGCTCTCAGTTCTCTAGCAGCCACTTACATATTGTTGTAGTACTTTCTCGGGTAGGTAGGAAAGAGAGTAGGTAGGAAGGTAGAAAACTTCAACAGTTTTGTCCAAATCAAACATTACAAATTCTTCCAACACTTAGTGGGTATTCCATACTTACAAAACCAACTGCATCTCCGCTAGAGTTACAAAAACATCTGCATCATTGCACTTCCGGTCGTGTGCGTGTATGTATATATATATTTCTCATATTTTTTTATTATTTATTTAGTTTGTTCAAATTAATATTTTATTAAGGAATTTTGGTCAAGATTTTCAATTTTAAAAATACAATAATAGTCTTTTTAAAAGTTTACTTAAGTGAATTTAAATTATAATGATATTTTTTTAAATATTCAATCATATAGTTTTTCAACTTAAAAAATGTGTAATCATTTGGTAAGTTAAATTTAATATTTGATGATAAATTGAAATATGTGTAAATTTTAGCCGTCAAAAACTTTTTTCTTTTTAAGAATTTTACCGCTTTTTAGATTAATAGTAGTCACGTTATAGAACTCTTTTAAGCTTTAGAGATTTGATTGAGGCTTTTTCTTCGTGACTTCTAAACATACTCCATACTCATATTAACTTTTAAAATAACTAATTTACTCTTTTACAGATTTTCAAATATTTGTTTTGGGAATATTTTGTAAGAAAGTTTTTTGAAATTTTTGAAACATAACTTTCAAATTAAATTTCTAGAACACGGTTTCTATAACACATAAAATACATCATGAAACAGTATTTTAAAATATAATTTCTAAAACAAAATTTTCAGAACACATATGATAATTTTCGAACGATTTTTTTTAAATAAGCTTTTTGAAACACATGTAATAGCTTTCGTAACGAGTTTTTTTTTTTCAGAATCCACTCTATTTTTTTCTTCCTCTCAACGAGTAAAAATGGAGAGTTTAGCGATGGCACACGGAGATGATAACGGCGGTGACCTGGTCCAGTGAGGAAGGATGTTTGTTTAGTCTTTTTTTCTTTTCTTTTAGTATGGGATGCAGTTACTTTGATTGAATATTTTATTAATATTTATATATATATACCAATTAAAATAAAAAGTTCAATATTAGGAAGGTAATTGAGTCATATTTTTTTAATGATTACCATAAGTACAAACCAGAAAAAATTAGATAAAATAATTTAAATTTATTGAATTTATTTTAGTAAAGTATTTTGATTACCATCAAATATTACGTGATTTAGATAAAAAAAAAAATAAACAAAACTATTCGTCTTGAAAAGTAGTCTCACTAATATTGGTTGAGAAAATTTTGACAAAATTCAACTAAAAAATAAAACTAGCCTACATTAAGAGAAAATCTCAATAATAAAATTAAAGAATAACCTCTTGACTAAAACAATTCTCAGTTACATTGATAAAAAAAATAGTTTTATTGACAAAAAAGTAGTACTCTCAATTTCTCAAACCCCAAAAAATATTGTATATAACCTTCCTTCTTTTATGTCACTTTTAATAAGTACATTTTTTTAAAATGTTACTAAAAGCAAAATTTGAATAGTTTATAGTCTTATGATTAGTGCATAAGTTTTTATATAATCGATATACTTTTGTTGTAAGTAGCCTTTGACTATTAATCTCACTAGTCAAGATTAGTGAAAAATTAATACTAACAAGACTAAACCATCTTACTGTGAGGGATAGTGGTTACCCTCTATGACACTCAAGGCCACTATACAGAATTGGATTAAAACAAACATACATAAAACGACTCAGAAGGTTACTGAGTGATAATAAAAGAGTATCTCAAAAGTGTAGTACTTGGTGTCATCTGAAACATCATGCTATTACATACTCTGCAATGCTAACAACAGGACTAGACCAGCACAAACCCTTCCATTACTGTAACAGCCTTTCCACGCAAAAGCACTCTTTGGTTCTGCTCATCAAAATGACCATTGAGAACTCCCCCTCTGGCTGATGCCTGCACAAGTGTAATCTGCATGTTAGTATGACGGTAACAACTGACAAAGATAATCATTAGTCACAATCAGGGGAAGGAGAGTACCTGGTAAGCATTGAAATCACACTTCCCTAGCTTCTTGCTCCAGTAGGGTGCTAATGCACAATGTGCACCCCCACAAACAGGATCCTGAATGGAAATATTATAGTTATTTGATATTATCTCCCTAATTCTACTTTCATGTATCCAACTGGAATGTAAGATTGGTCTTGCTTTCCATAATATCCTTAGCTTTATTGATAACGATCCAACAATTGACATGGTAAAATTAGGTAGTAAAAAGAATATTACGAGCCTTCAACTAAAGTTTTTTCTTTCTAATATAATTGAAAACAGTGAACTGGTTGTTGTAGGTCGTAAAACTTGACCACAGATCAGCTAGAAAAGCTGAGGGTTGTATCATTTATAACAACATTATGCAGTTCCAAAATTGCATCCACAATGATGAGTTCATGATCAATTTGAACCCCAAGGCAATTTTGGAGGAACATTCTAGACTAAATTGTCAACCACTTTTTCTTATAAATACAAATTCTCAGACACTAACCTCATTGACTCCATATTTTGGGCAGAAGAATCGACTACAGAAGTCAAATCCTGAGCCTGGAGGAGCAATGGCGGAAACAATTATCCCCCTTCCAGGACATTTAACTATTGCTTCAAGTTGTGGCTGTAGTTCTTCAACAGCTCTTCCAGATGTGACCACAACCTAGGAAGATTTGCAACTTTCATAATGTTCAATGCACACAAATTGCATAAAAAACATAGTGGTTATTTTGCAGGTAAAAGTGAAGTTACATACTAACAAGAGATATATACTGGTCTTATTTCAATAATCAAGCAGGTTAACAAATATGGAGATTGATCCATAAAAAGAACGATGAAAAGATAATAGCAATAATAATAAAGGTATGGCTGATGTGTGCTAGACAATAACAGAAACCGAAGAGAGCACACAGGAATTACAAATAAGTCATCTCCATCTTGTGTCTTCTTTATATCAATTATGGAAACACCATTCAATGCACCAGAAATTTGGGAAGTCTCCTCAAAGTTGAATTCTATAACAGGATCAACAGGGAAGTTCACTTCAATATAAAATCCATCCTTAGCTTCACCCTTTTGCAAGTTTGAGTCACTAATGATATTGATCGCTGGGATCTTTTTGGCAGTCAATACTCCAGAAAGCGTCACAAATTCAATAACATCAGTATCCACCAAACCAGATGAAAACAGTGTGTGAGCAGAAGCTAAGGTAGCATGGCCACACAGCTCTATCTGCAAAAGGGTACATCAATAAGATAAAATAATTTAAAAAAAATCATGCATGTTTGACAACATTCATTCTGGTGAAGCCAGTAACTTTACCTCGGTAACAGGAGTAAACCATCTGAGGTGAAAACGAGGATTGTTAGAGGTTCCATGGATCGAGTTAAGGTTGTGATGGGACTCGGTGATGCGAGTTAGGAAAGCTGTGACAGATAAATTGAACTCAGCTGCCACTGCTTGAAACCAGTTTTTGTCCTTCTCCTCTTCCAAGAGACACACTGCTGCAGGGTTTCCTTTGAACACTGACTCAGTAAACGCGTCAACCTGGTTATCTAACTCCAACTCAGCACAATCTGATTCATATTAAGGATGTAATAATGAGAAAGGGAAGAACTGAGTTCAAAGAGAAACAAACCAGAGTGTATTTCACATGTTTCTTTGCCATTGACATGCTAACAGATTTCTCCAGTGCTCAAACCAAGGAATCGTGTTTCGTTTGGATTTCTCGCAAGATCCTCCTACCTATGATTTTTTTTTTTCTTCTTTTGTAGTGTTCACAAATCTTTATTCAATTAATTATTGTCCCACTAAAAATATAAAGGGTAATGATTTACAAATTCAATTTTTTATATAATCATATTATAACTTTTAATATTATTATTTTAATTTTTTTAATTATTTAATTATAAATTTATTTTTTATTATATATTTATTTTTAAAAGAATTGTATATAACTTCAAGAATTTTCAAACGTATAACTTTTATAAAGTGATAATAATTGTGGTTTGTTTATTACTAATTTGAGAAATGTAATACCCTTTCGCTTGGTTATTTAAATTACCTTTTGGTATTACATATAATGTTAATAATTATTCTAATTTTTTCATTTAGTTTTAAATAAAAAATGCCATCGTTTGTATAATCTTATGGGTCGTATTTCTTTGATTTTTTTTATTTTCCTATGTTTTATAGATTTTTAAAATATAATAATATTTTAATTATTCAATTTGATCCAGACCAACTTACTTAATGTTGTTAAATTGATTTTATTTTTATTTTATTGTATTAAAAACAAATTCAATTTAATTTCACTCAGTTACATTTTATTTTATTTTATTGAGTTAGATGTTCAAAAATTACTAAATTAGACTGTTATAATGTCTTTATAAATGGAAGTTATAGTTTGTTTGGATAGAAAATTTTAAGAAAGTAATTTATTTTTATAAAAAATCTGAAAGTACTTTATAAAAAAATATTGTTTGTTTGGATAAAAAAATTAAAATTGAATTAACTAAAATTAAAAATTTCTAAATTTTATATAAAAAAAATAAGAATGTGAAATTCTTTATATTCTCGAATTCATATTTTTTCTTCGTTTTTTTTTCTCAACTCAATTTTAATTGGGATATTGTCCATTTAACGAAGATGAAAATATTATTGGGGTAACTACTTTTTGGATTATGTCTAGTAAGATTTTTATTGATATTAATAAAAGTTATTATTATTTAAATTATTATAATTATTTTTACTATTGTTATAAATAATTGTAATTTTCATTTGATGGTTATATGTTTGTCAATGTCTATGTTGATTATTTCTTTTTTTATCATAGATCCAATGTTATTTTTTGTTAACGATTTGTTAGAGACTTTTTTCGACGTAGACTAAAAAAATTTCTGCCAAATTAATTAGAATTATTTTTTATCAATATCGACTAGAGAATTTTTAGTCGACATCGTTAAAGAAATTGAGAAAAAGAAACTTCAACTATTGTAAAAATAACTTTAATTAGTGTCAATCTAATTAATAATTGTAATCGATATTAACTAAAAATAATTTCAATAAATTTGAGAAAAAAATTAATCAATATCACTTGAAAAAATGGGGATGAACTTTGATAAAAAAAAGACAATGTGAACAAAAATCGGCTAAAAGGAATATCAGCATTGATACTTTTTAATTATGAACAATTATTTTATATTTTAAAAATTATGTATTTAATAGAAATTTAAATATTGATTAAAAAAATTAAAATTTAATAAGTTTAATATCTTAAAAATATTTTAAGAATAAAATAATTTAAAATGAGATTTTTTAAATATATTTTAATGTTTTAGAATTTTTTGTAAAAATATTAAAAAAAATATACAACACGGGCGTAATTAAGTAATTAGTGAGAACGGATTATGTACTCGCATAAGACATACTACAATCATATCTTTGAGTGATAATTGGCTTTTGGAAAAAAGTATTTTGATACCTTATATTTTCTCTTACATCTACTAACAACTATATATAATAATAAAATATTAAATTAAATTGATACATCTATTTAATAACAACAAAATAATAAAATATTTAATTAAATTATTTAATTAAAATAGAAATTAAATTATTAAATGGAAGTATGAATTTGGAGGAGTTTCAAAGTATCATCCCTCTTTACTCTTAAAAAGCCTAACTTGTTTACTATTCTCGTAGTCAATAAAAATTGCCAGAAAAGTTACTACTCCAACCATGTTTTTCAATGACAATTTGTGTTTCTATAATTAATTGTAAAATTATTCTCAGTTATTTTAATCTATTTTATATAATTGATTTTCTTAATGTATTATCATTTTATATTTATCTTTTCATTTTTATCTCTAAGTTGAATATCAATTATTTTTTAAGGAAATGATCAACATTTAAAACTAGCCTTTTACTCAATGTAAATTTAAAATAGAATTTAATAAAATTTAAGTAAAATCATATTATAGATGAAAAAATGTCTTACACGAAAACTAATTCATATATATAACTTTCATAGTCAATAAAAACGGGTATGCAAAGTCATTAGACAACTATATTTCTTTGACAAAATAGTTCCTGCATACAAACTAAGTCATCTTTAAAAAAGTAATTGATCAAACTAAGACTTTACTTTTTTTTAAATGAACGTGAAGATAAGATTTGTCTAAACATGATTTTAATAACCTATTTTCTCTTATCATTAACTTATTGGATTTGTTAGATCATGGGCATAGTTTGATATTTGGTTATTTATGGATCGGTTTTTCGATCTGTGTATCTAGCATTATGAGTGAGCACAAGTCAAGAGATCTCAATCAATTAAACTTAATCATCTTTAATGATTCAATTAAGACATAATTATGACTAAAGGCAGAGAGGTTACAATTCAATTTATATATACCTGATTATACTCTACAGAAAAGATCACATCATCTAATCTAATCTAATAAACAACACCAGAGTACTTTCAACTCCTATTTTATATTATGTCATTATATTTTATGATTTTACTGACTTGAGCATCGGAGTATCATCGCAGGATAAGTCTCTCATTCCCAAGAGGTGTTTGAAGGAAAACTCATCTAGATTTCGATCGACCTCAGATTGGTCAGAACAGGATTAATCATCATTGATAAATGCAATGATATTGTATTTCTTTTAATTAATTTAATAATTTATTTAAGGGTCAAAATAAAACGTCATAGTTAAAATGGGTAAGAATCATATTCTATGTCTTTATAGAGCGGAATGACATTTTTTTTGAATTTTTTAAAATATTCTTATATTTTAGAAGTATAGTAAACTTTTAGAATTTAATCACTAGCTCTTGCTCTTAATAGTTTCCAAACGATTCTTCACTGAAGAATATTGACTAATATTTCATAAGTTGCTATGTTAATACGTAAATAAAGTTGGCTAGTTTTTCTCCAAATTTTAAAATTAGTGCCATAAGTAGAAGTAAATATAATATACATGATTATTTTTAAGCTTATGTAAGTAATAATATCTTCAAAACCACATTTGTAAAACATTTTTTTTATTAAATAAATTCCACGTACATTTTATTAAATTAACTAACTTTTACTTAGTAAAACTCACATGATTTACTCAATAAAAGCATTACTAAATTCATCTATTCCATAATTCAACCTATTTAAGATTACGCAATTCACATTAAAAAACAACTGTATAACCCTGACAGTACACACTCTTGGATTAAACATAAGCAACCTATCTATGCATAGGCTCATGCCCTAATACTTATTCTGACAAAAAAGTAATAAAAGAATTAAGCTGCTGTTAAACTAATTTGGACCCTGATTCCATATCTATATAATGATTTACTATACCACTTTATCTTAATAGATCGAAATGTACCTCTGATAATAATAATAATAATCCAACCTTATAATATGGAATTTGTTGAATTTAGAATGATCAGATACAACAATGTAAACCAGCAATCAACAACTTGCGTTGACTGATGGTATCAACCAATCAAAATACATGTCATGGAAGCAATTTACAATGATATTCTAAAGAAATACTAAATATTGTACATTGTTCATCCTTGTACAACAACACTCTGCCCGAAGAAACTACCAACTTCCTTCCTTGGACATCTTCAGAAAATGAGACAGAGTGATGTTTGGGAGCACCGGAGAAGCCTTTTTCTTCTTCTTTATCTTCGTCATCTTCGATGACTGCACACCATCATAATCTGTCACTGTATCCGATGCCAGATTGTAGAACTGTTCATAGAATGTTGACGAGTTAGAGTACAAGAGTAAAGGTGGTTCGAATGTTGATTCGTCCATAGGAAATCAATTGGGTGTAACAATATAAATTAAGCGCACTCTCTCAAACAAAAGTCCTAGTTTGCTTGAAGGAATACATCCTTACGGAAAATATCATCTGAGTTTTGGCGTGTAAATCATTTTCTGTTGTTCAAGTAAAAATAATCTGATATTTGGGGTAACATTCAAAGGAAAAACATTTTCCATGTTACAGCACGTTGATAATGGAAGATGTTCTTATTTGTGCTTGCAGTATTTTCAAATCTTACTTTTCCGTGCAAGTCATAACGATTAATAATAGTAGAGTATTTAGTTGTGACCATTAACAAATGGAGCAGAATATTACCTCACAAACTCCGTGCAGAAGCAATCTATGGAAAGGATCCTGAATTTGCAATTCAAGAACATCTCCATCTGTGCTTGCTGTTATGAATGTACGTAAACATTCCTAAAGCAAAAGGTTCCGTAAATGCGAAAATGTACATTTGTAATTAGTTACAGCAAATGAAAAAAATTAAGCACCAATATTGGCCCCTTTTCTGCATAACATAATGATTTGGTGATGCAGAGGGGTAATATCAATCACGAATAAGATTTATACCTCATAATTGTCGATGAGCTCAGAAAGAGAACTGCGGCGAAGTGCATCTCTTGTTCTACAATCGATTCTACGCCAACAATTCAACACTGCCATCTTGTCAGCATCAATGGGACCTTTCCTTTTTTCTATAGTGTTTTCCAGAGAATTAATTATGGTAACCTATCAAAACAAACAAAATCTATTATGAGATGCTTGCAAGTTGCCACCACACCAAGTGAAGTGCTGGGAAAATTCATAATAAATTCTTCTCTTTGGTGTAAATACAAAATGGGCACTTGCGGAAGCAATAAGCAAATAATAGAAAATAGAGCAAATAGAATAATGACTCAGAGAATTTTTAACATGGGAAAACCTTCCGCAACTTGAGAATTAAAACTCACGGGACCTAGTTCAGAAAATTTCTCCACTATAAAAGTAGTATTACAATATTTTTTCTTCTCGCTCTATGAGGATAACACGCAATCTCATCCAAGGAATACAATGTCTCTCTAGCATCCACCATATTTTTTCCCTTCCACGGAAGTTTCCTTTATACAAAGAATGAGAGGAAGACTTCTTCGTAAAGAGATTAATGAATGATCATTACATTTCCAAGAGTTACTTTTAAAAAAAAAAACATTTGAATGGTCATCATTGGTTACCAATATTAATTGGTCGTAATCTCTCATTAAATTAAGGAAAGATTCCCAACAATTCTCCACCTTAATTGACTTAATTGAGGGGTATCAATAATTTAGCTCCCCACAATAGTGTTACCAATATTCATTGGTCATAATCTACCATTAAATTAAGAAGGGATCCCAACATGAAAATATATGCCAACCCGGGAATCAACAATGAGCCACAAGGTTATACTTTCCCCTTGATCTAAACTATACTGATCCTCAGGTGTACACACATAGCTTCACATGAACATAGTACCCATACAAACCATTAAATATATACATGTCAGACGTGCCATGATTGAAGTACCAGGCTCTCAAGCACAATTACAACAGAAACAAAAATCACAACATAAATGAGACCAAGACCCTTTTAACTAAATGCTAAAAGAAAAGTGGGAAATTGAAGTTATAACTGTGATCAAAGACAAGTCAAAATCCAAAAATTAATATTATTGATTTGATGCACGTTTGTTCAATTGACGGTTCACCAAAATGCTTTCTTGAACAGTAAAAAATTTCAAAGATAGAGTCTACAAAAAAAGAGAAGTTAAAAATATAACTATGTGACCTCTTTGTCCATGTCTATATTCCTGAATCGGTCCCACTCCTCTATGTTAGTCATGGAAAATGTAGAAGGCGGAACTTCATCACCTGTAAAATGAATCCAATCACTGTTAACATATAAAATAGGAGCAATCAGTGGACACACAGAAGGAAAAAAAGAATACATCAGAAAATGACTAAAACAATTATAGCAAATATCATTGCTGAAATTTCAAAGTCACTTCACTTTCAAAGTGTTTTATGATTTGATGTAAATTTCGAATGTGCCTCTTTTATTCCCATGCAAGTTTAATAAATAATGTGCTAAAAAAGAAAACCATGTAATTTAGTAAGATATCTTGCACTGTGTGGAAGAATTCAATTCTTGTTTGTCTAAATGCAATATTGCCTTAACAAAAAAGAAACAAGACAGTCAAGAAAATGCCTGAATAACACATACAGCAGATGAGTCAGATAATTACCCCAAGGTGGTGGGGCAAATAAGCCTCTAATTTCTTCTGCATTTAAACGTGGTACTAATTCCATCAAGAGACGGTCATTTAACCACCTACGGGACCTTCGATTTGTGACCTAAAACAGGTAGCATAAGTATCAATAACCTAATAGTCAAATCAAAAAACTAATATGAACTGACAACAATTAGCAAAGATCAGCCTCTTAGGAGATCCACATACAATGTAAACAAAAAAGTAAAATCTTAAAATACAAAATCCTGCAGTACCTAATTAACATAAATGCTGTAAAAAGAGATCCACAAAACAATAATTCATATTTCATACAAACAATCGCTCACATGCAACCTTCCTTATCCACCACTTTAAAATACAAGAGTAGACAAATTATTAAACCGTCTTAATTTTAAAACATTCACAAATACAACATTTGTGATTAGAGTTGTTATTTAAAATTTTGTCCTCCAAACAAAAACAACTCAATCATAAAACACCATGCCACTTAATGAAAACTGCAATAGCTGGTTTTCATAATGCGATTACCAAATTTAATAATGTTTGCAAGTCAATTCACAGAAGAAAACAGATATTTAGCCAAGAACCAAAAGAAAGTGACAACATTAACCAGTTTCTCAGAACTATCCATTTCGTTTCCATATCAAATAGATGAGAAACACCAACACTTACTCACTGATAACTTAGTAAAATCGTACATGTAATATATACAGCATACCAACCTTTCCAGTTAAGCTCTCAAGGTACTCTATCTTCTTTTCGATGGACATGCCACTGGATTTCGACCCATCTAATCATTTCCAACAAAATTACTAATTAATTTAAGAACACGAGCAACATCGATCTGGCGACACAAGATTCAATCATTGAAATTCAATAAGCTCAAAACTATCTCCAAGAGCATGCAATTTAAAAAAAAATGCATTTTTTATTTTGAAAAAATAAAAGAGTTACCTTTGGGAGGGTCGGTGAAAGGGGATAAAAAGAGATGGTCGAGTTCTCTGTGGAGAACCATGATTAGTTGATGATGGAAGAAGCAAACAGATCTAGGAGATGGGATCGAAGAGAAAGATTAAAAAGAAAGGGATTTTTGGAATAGATAGAAGATAATCAGAGATTCATGAAGGCAAAGCTTGCAGAGAATAAATTTGGAAAAAACAAGGAATATCCTTGTGTTACTTGGATTCTCATATTTTATGCCTCACATGATGGCAGGTGTCCTTGGAGTGCAAGTAATGGACCGGGCCACGCATCTCATCAATACAAGGCAAATGCTTCCTACACCCAATTATTTTTAACCTGCACCCAACATATTTTTTAATTTTCAAAAATATCTTTTATTCTGGAAATAAAAATCCAAAATTGAAAATAATATATTTTGAAAAAATAAATCCGGAAGAGGTTATTGAGTTTTGAAAATAAAAATCTGAAAACAAAAATTAAAATTGTATTCCAGACAAAAAAATCTGGAATTGAAAATAATACATTCCAAAAAAGGAGATCTGAAAGAGAGATTATTGTGTTTCAGAAATGAAAATCCAAACACAAAAATGCAAAACACATTCTGGATAAAAAAATCTGTAATACAAAAAATTCATTCCGAAAAAAAAAATCCAATAGAATGTATTTTTATATTCACCTCATTTTTTTAGGATATTTTTGTGTTTTTCGCTGAAATCGGATGCAGGAAGCAATTGCCTCAATACAATTGGGCTAAATTTTGGGGCTGTATCTTCCTCATTGCACCCTATATTTTTGACATACACCTTAAAATCAACAAAATAAAACATTAAATTATACATTTGGTGTGTTCCATTAAATTATACATTTGGTGTGTTCGCTTTAAGTTGCAATCTTTTAGTACAATTTCAAGTGGTACAAAGATGAAATTTTGCACAAGTGCTCCACTTTTTTGTATTCCGAATAGGTTTTCTGAAAAAAACTGAGAAGATTTCAATTTTTTTGTGTTTTTATAATATATCTTAAATTATTTGGAACAAATTAATACATAAAGAAATTTTTTAATAGAAGTGTTTCAAAATTATAATTTTTTTATTTAATATATTTTAAAATATATCTTTCAAAATGTTTTTAAAATATGTAATTCAAAAAAAGATTGATACCTTCCAAAAAGTATTGTTAGAAATTGAAAGAAAATATGAGATACAAGAAACATTTGACTTATTTTGATTGTGTTTTGTTCTCCTTATTATGAACTTTCTTGGTGTTATTAATGTTTTCTTCCTTCATTAGAAGGATGGTTGAAATTGAAAATTCACACCAGAAGAAAATTGAATGTTTCCAATTAAGTTTATACACTTCAATTTGTAATTGAAAGTAAAAGACACAGTTGTGAGAATGAAAAGTGTTAGTAATAAGGTGAATGAATGAGGGGCAAATGAGACTTTTGGTGAGTTAGTTATGGACAACCACGTACCACAGGACAAGGGAAATGAGAAGATGTGCAAATCCCAAGAAAACAGATTCACTGTTTTTTTACTTTCTTTTTCAAAACAGATTCACTGTTTTTCTACTTTATGTATTAGATTGAATTTCCATTTCTAAGGATTTTTAATAGAACATAGTGATAATATCAACTTTCTAAAATTTAGAATTATACATTTTTATAATATTTTTTTATTTTATTTCAAATTTAATTTATTATATTTAAAAATAAAGTTATACCTAATTATTTTGGAAAACTACATATATTAACAATTACCTCCACACATGCATTAGATGTTTTTTATGACTTACAATTTAATCTATACATCCCATATATGGATTTTTTATTACAACTTCAATTTTTAAAATTCTTATGTGGAAAACTTTTGGACATAGTTTGTAATTAATTATTTAAATGTATTTAATTTTATTTTTTTTAATATTAAATCATATTTTATAAATTAATTACTTTATAATTAATAATTTTAAATTTTAATTCATACTTATTCTTATTCAATTAAAGTAAATATATTTTTATAATTTATTATCTTACCTAATTAATATGATTTTTTATCTACTACAAAATTTCACTTATCTTCCTTCTCTATAGTATTTTATTTTTAATGTAAACAACTTTATTTTATATTTTTTTTCTATTTTCTTGGTTACTCTCATCCTAAATAAAGTTAAGTATAAAAAATATTAAACCATAAATTTTAAATTCAAGAGTTAAGATATTTGGATTAAAGTAAAAGGAATGAGAGATAAAAAAAAATAGAAGAAAGTTTTAAGTTGATTTGTTTGATGTAATAAATAATTTTATATTAATATATTTAGAAAATTATATTTACATAAAACTTTTAAATTAATTTGATATAAAAAATATTTTTTTAAATATAAACTAGAGTTAAAATAAATTTTAGTAAATGAAAAATTTATATTTCAAAATAAGAACATATTAAAAGAAATTAGTTTACAAAATATGAAATTTTTAATTAATTAATTAATTAATTTTGTTTTGTTTTTTATTTTAATTATATATTTTATTATAATATAAAACAAAACTATTAATAAAATATTAAATTTAATTATTTTATTTTATTTTTAATCTTTTTTTTTTATTTTTTATTTATTTCCATGATATAAAATACATATTAATAAATTATTTTATTTTTTATTCTAATATTTATATTTTATTATACTATAAAATATTTATGGTATAATTGATGATATAAAAAAGTATACTTAATAGTTATTTTTTGAATTTTTTTATTTTTCAAATTTCTGCAATTTCGTGTAGTTACATATTTTTATTTTATTACAATATAAAATACATATTACTAAAAATTAATAACATAATTATTTCAAAATTATTAATGTTTATAATTTATATGTAATCAGCATAATTATTATTGTTTTACCAATTAAATTATGTTATAAGTATATCATTATTAAAAGTATCAGTTCAACAAATCAAAATTGTATATAATATAAATTACAAATTGAACCTATTTTAAAAAAAAATGAGAGAGATTGGAAAAATATTTTATAAAATCTTTACATGCTGCTAAACACATTTTTAGAGTTGGTTTTTAATAAGCATTGGAAGATCATTACAATATCGTTTTCTTGTATTGAATATTATCACCTTTTCTAATGCAGTATACAAAAATTTGAACTTTTGACTTTTTGTTGTTTGTGTAACTAAAGGGTGTTTTGATTTTTTTTTATTGTTTGTGCAACTTGAAGAAGAGTTTAAGTGTACTTGTAACACATTTAGCAAGTGATATTAAACAATGTTGTAGGATTTATATTTTGAGTTGAGTAGTGTATTTTTTTTTCTTGAAATATTAACTAATTGACTTAATCAAGATTATTAATTTTAATACAAAAGTGAATCAATATAAATTTATATGTTTTTTATTTCTTTATTAATTCACCTCTCTCAAACTCATCATATTATTTAAACAAATATATCTTCCTAATGAGGAGGAAAAGGATGATGTAAAATACATGTCAAACACAATTCTTAATAGAATGAAACATCTGGTAGAATAATTCTCATTGTAGAATGGCAGAGAAGAATTATTGAATCTAAATTATATAAAATAAATATGTCAAACTCTACATTTTAAAAGAGACAAACTTTTTCGAAATAATGGTTGAGTATTTTAGAATAAACATTCAGAAAGTGTATAAAATAAACATCATTTGTATAATTTTAGATAAGATATTTAGGTAAAAGTTAATTCTAAAACTGATAATCTCAAGTAATATTTCTACCATTCCAGGTAACAAAATGGATCACCCATTTCCTTTAGGCCCCGTTCGGATCCAGGGGTGCTACTGTTGTCGACGACGGAAGTCACAACACCACCCCGTTTGGATCCATGCATTGTTGCGGGTGAGGGTGGAAGGAAAGAGAAAGGTGAGTGAATTTTGTTTCTCCTCAAAGATAAAGAGAAAGTTGCACTGTAGAGTGGGAGTGCCAAATCATCCACACGAACTTACAATGTTGCCCTTGCTTTTGTGCTGGAATCAAGAAGAACAGTGGCCCTGCATGCATGCCACATGAAACCATGAGATTCCTGACTTGGCTCAGGAATCGTTTGACCG
>Ga0123342_1004140_pt1 | contig 22488 bp, 10 predicted proteins | sample Turbeawhitnodule_FD_89960 | JGI IMG/M metagenome (GOLD analysis project Ga0123342, IMG submission 89960) | Root nodule microbial communities of legume samples collected from Mexico - Turtle bean Mexico white nodule | ecosystem: Host-associated > Plants > Roots > Nodule | place: Mexico: Nepantla... | reverse complement strand
TTTTGATCGAGCACTAGCATTATCGTCCATGATTCGTGAAGATGTTAAAGGTGAAAATCTAAAAAATGTCGGTAGTCTGAAAATGAATAACCGATTGTTGCATTACACATGGGTGCATATCTTATGCCCTCGTGGAAACAACTTTGCACAACTACTGAATGAAGATATTTTCATATTGTGGTTAATCAAAAATAATATTCGCATTAATTGGTCTCATTACATCATGCGACACATCATCAAATGTCGGGATAACAAGATGTCTCCCATATGCAAATTTGATCACGAGGATCTTGCAGGTGTATGGCTTCGACTTGTTGAATGAGCAACCAATAATGCTAGGCTGAAATCATTACTTTGGCAAAAAAAGTATGACAAAATTAAATATATTCCAGGTCAATGGCGTATGACAACTTGGTAGATCTCACCACGAAGAAGATGATGAATTGCCAGCACAAGATGTTGAAGTTTGTCAACCTCAACCAGCAATCCCCAGTCGAACTGAAATGTTAACCCAAATTTGGACGGAGATGCAAGACATGAGAGAAAGCATGAGGAACGTTAACATTCGTTTTGACAGGCTTGATGAAAGGATGGAGTGGAATGATCAAAGGATGGACAGATTGGAGGATACTCTAAATCAGATTCATCATCAACAAGACCATTGATTGTCTATTTGCATTATGTTATTGTCTTTTATTTTATTTCTATTTTTCGAGTTGAACATTATTATTGCTATTTTTGTTCTTTTTCACCTTGAACATCGAGAAATTCATATTTAACATTAAGCTTCATTTTATTTTAAATGCAAGTTCTTTAAGATTTGAATTTTATTATCATTAATGTAAATCTTTCGGGTCCATTATCTAAATTGGTAAATTAATAACATTCATTACGTAGCCTTCAACGTTTGCGCATGACATAACATCATCCTCTAGTTGCACTGGTTGTGGTGCAAAATCACGTGGTACTTTTACCCATGCTGCTGGGAGCACAAGTGCGTTTGTTGCTCCTATTTGTGATTGTGGACACTTTGCTGTTTTGAGAAAAACAACAACTGAAAAAAATGCCGGAAAACGATTTTGGGGTTGTCCCAAGTACAAGGTAAATTTAATTCAATTCAGTTTCATGCAAACTTAACTTCGGTGATTTAAATTTTTTCATTGTTGAATTTTATTCTTTTTCTCAAAACAAATTACAAGTGGCATTGTTCTAGGCTGTAATTTTTTCAAATGGTACAATGAAGACGTTGCTGATGACAAAGATGCAATCATTATCAGACAACTAAATAATATAGGCCTTCTAGAAACACGTTTGAAGGTTTTCACAAGAAGGGTTAAAATGTTATTACTCGGGATGTCATTTCTTTTTCTACTTATTATTATGTTTTTAAGTTTTATATAATTTCAAATTAACATGTAATGATTTTATATATTTTTGCAACTAATTAATGTTAATGACATTTTTTCTTAAATTATATTCATATTATTAATAATAATTATATATTTACATAACATTTATTAAATAATTATCTACAAACAGAATTTTTACTTTTTTTTTATCAGCAAAGAATAAATAAAATAAAAAGAGACACTTCAGGGGTGTTTCAACCCTTATACAAAATCCCAAATTACAAGATCCTAGAACCCTACCACTAAGGATCCAACAAACATTGTACTACATATCAAGGTAAAAAACCAAGAAATAGAAACCCACCAGATACAGTTGTCTCACCCCACCAAAGCGATCACACCCTCAAATAAAGACATACATCCAACAACAAAACAAGATCATTGTCGTCAAGCTGAAGGACCTTACCCGAGAGACAAACTCAAAAATACAAGACACACCATCCAATAACTAAACCATAACTTTGTAACAGACTGAGTTGTACCAAAGACCCAAGTACTAACAATGACAAACAAACCCTTATGAGAAGAGAACGTAAGCCAATTTACCCTACTTTGTACACAAGTATTTACACATAATACGTAATACAAACAAAAATTTTACTAATACAAATATTTTCAATTAATAAAATTATAAACGAAGAATTCATATTTTATTTCTATATTCTATTTTTTTAATTCATTTTAATTTTATATTATTTTTTAAGTTATAATTGAAACTTATAATTATTTTAATGATGAAAATTATGTACAAAAGTAATAATCATTTCTTTATTATTTTTTTACACACATGGACAAAAGTATACTTTATTATTATATATAATGTAATATAAATTAAATAATATAATACTAATTACTTTAATTAACTTAAATATCTTTAAACTAATTCATATTTCATTTTTCTATTTATTTATATACAAGGATAAATTTGTAATCTTACAATTTATACTATTCAAAATATATTAAAATACTCTCACAACTATCACATCATTCGCGCTTTTCAATAAACTTTCTTCACACATTCACTCTAACATCTCCCAATCCAAACACCTTCAACTTTCTCCACACTTTCTTCACACTTCCACACACCCTCAACTTTCCACTCACCCACAACCTCTAATCCAAACAAAACATAAAGTAATTATCATAAAAAAAATATTGCCAAAAATACCTTAAAGTAAATTATTAAAATTAAGATTCATATGAAATAAATTGACCACTATAGAGACCTAATCATGGTACTTGAATTGAGATACAAGTAATGTATCGGAAAACTGATATTGTGAATCGTTTTGTATTGTGTGAATTGTAAGTTTTATAAACATTAAAAATGTAATATATAAGGTATATAAAATGCAAAGATAGAATTAATAACAAAACAACCTCATGTTGAATGTTATGAAACTCGGACACTCCTCTTAAATGGCGTGTCGGTGTCCGATACAAGTATCGGACACCGACACTAGTATGACACCTGTAGGACACTTATCCGTGAAGTGTCTAATTCAAAAAGTATTTGTTAGATTTCTGACAATTCTAGTATGATTTTAACACAATTTTAAAAAGGAAAAATACATTAATTTTCTAAAAATTCAAACTTTATTGTATAAATTGTTATTATAATTATAAAAATAAGAAACAAATATTTGTGAACTAGTCATGAAAAACATTTTTCTACTTCAAAAAATAATCTGGAAGATACTTGTGCACATAAACCTTTATTGTCAATTTATATAACTTATAATTATATAATATATAAATTTGTGTCCCCGTATCCTACATTTTAAAGATTTTACATATCTTCGTGTCCGTGTCGTATCTGTATGAGTGTCTGTGTTACATAGATTATATATATATATATATACCACAATTTCAGCAACACAACCTAAAAAAAGAGTAGAGTGTGGTTGCTGCATAAGTAGGAAGACTTTCACACTATTGTTTTACTCATTTTAAAAATTCCAAGACAGCAGAAAATAATCACTCTGTTTTCTGCTCCTCTGCGCCTCCTGGCGGTTCCCGTGGCTAGTGCGCCTCTGGCGACCACCATGCTTCTAATTGCGCACGTCTGTCCCGCTGTTGCTGTCCCTCACCACACCTCCGTAGTCGCGCGCCTCCCGCTGTCACGAGTTTGATGGTCGTTGTCGCTGTTGGAGGAGAGAAGAGGTTCGCGTAGCAGAGGAGAAGAGGTTCGCGTGGGTAAAATTTTGAAATTAGGGTTTTTAAATCCTCATTGACACACGAAATGAAACGGTTAAGAAGCAGATATTAGATTTGTGCAATCAAATATCAACAATTATATAACTTGGCAGTAATCCATCAAATTATATAATAAACTTTTAGTTTCAGTGACTGGTTATGATATGATTCAGATTGGGGTTTGATTCTTTATTCATGTTTCATAACATCTTACATTGAATGAAGTTGTTGATTAAGTAAGGTGCTTGTAGATACGTGTATCATTTGAGTCTTGGGTTCAAGGTTTGCAGTTGTGTCATAAGAATGGATTGTGGAGGATTGGAGAAGGGGATTGAAGAGTTGAAAGTGAATAAAGAAAAGGGTAATCTACATGCTCACGAACAGGCACAGGGTCAATTGCAGATCACTACCTTTTCTGAACTTGTCAATGATGTTGGCCTCCATTTTCAGATCATTCGCTTTCCCAAACAGGTTTTTCCTCATCAAACTCTCTTCCTGTTTCAATTGATTCAAATGAAAAACAAAATAAGGTGTCATTTTTTTCTTTACTGGTTCATTCATCCAACTGTATACTTTGGTTCATTCATTCATCCAAATGTATACTCTATTTTCACTTGCATACGATTTGGAATATGGGATTTTAATAAGGTAATTTGTGCTGTAAACTATAATGAAAGTGCTTATCTTTCAATGCTTTTATATTTTTCATCTCTCCCAAAGGTTCATCTGATTTGAATGGTTAATTGACTATCGTAGATATATGTGTGGATTGGTTACAACTCTGCAAAATTGGGACACATGTATGCAGCAGCTCCCACTCGTCCTGTAAGTTGTCTCATTCCTTTAAGCTCAGTATAAGAGTATTTTTTGGAAGATTATATAACGATTGTGATCTATGGTGATACACAGAACAATTCGGTATCTGTCACTTCCATACTTGGAGGGTTTTCTGATAACACAGGGTCTGGCATTGCTCATCGATTAGGTAACTATTGTGTTTTTTATTTTGCTTTTCAACACTCAATCTCACTTTTCAAGAAATTAAACATGATGGGGATTCACGTTCAGTGGAGGTGGAATGGTTTTGCAAACACACCCTGTGATGTTTGGTAGTTAAAAGATCATTCTAGTTTATGAATTAACTCTCTCTGTTTCTCACAGTGTTAAAGACTGGTCTCAACATAATTTTGGCTTGCAGTATTCCAAAAAATAACCCCATGCTTGAGGTCTGGTCTCTCTCCCACTCACTGTCACTTATGTATGTTTGCACTTTAGCACAGCGATGTTGTGTTCCTTCTAAATGATTTTCTTACTGCAATATGATCAGCCAACTTCTCAAAACAAGAAAGTGATGTCCTCTCAAACATATCTAAGAATTTATATTGTTGTGCCAACTTTCTACTTGGATATAAATAATCATTTTACAGTTCTTTGCATATTTAGTTACTTAATTAGCTTACTAATATATAGAATTTTGAACATACTGATAGGTTCCTAGATTCACTTAGTTACAAGAAGGGAACTGGTAAAGCCCCAGTGAGTCAGTCACCCACTTATCTGGATCAATTCTCCATTTCGGGAGTGACTAACTTGTAAATAACAAATAAGAGGGAAAATTTGTTAGAGGGGAGTCAGGATAAACCTGTTATATTGGATAGTTCAGTGGGACAGAGGGGCAAGGACAAATTCACTTGGTAAGTATTGGGGGCAATTGCCCCAACAAACTCTTAATTTTTTCTTAATATAATGTAATGCAATTATAAATTGTCCCCATAATTTAAAATACAGTATAAAAATTGCTGTAATTCATAATCTGAATATTTCCCCAAAAGTTATGTATATTATTCCCACAATATAAACTTTCTGGATTTGTCACTGAGGGTATGTGTATTTGTACTATTGGTTTTGATTATTGCTTGGGGCCATAGGGAATTACCTTTTCTGTGAGTAACAATCTGAGCCACTATTATGCCTGGCATGTGCTGTTACCTAGTATTAGGCTTTGGCATTATCTATGACTGGATTGAAATAAAATACCTGTAGTTTATGATTGGTTTTAAATTTTCCAATTCTTGTAATTTGTAAACTGTCTCTTTGCTTGATGGGTGTAAGGTTGATCTTACACCCCCCAAAATCCTACAGTTCTGATGGCTTAACCTTTTTTTAAATGCTATTCACTTTTTTCATCACTTCAATTTTAAATTTCTGTTATTGATTTGTTGCAACATTCATGGATTCCAGATAGAAGCTGAGAAAATATTGATTCAGAAACTCGTTAGTCTGGGCTACACCAAGTCTAGATTGGGAGGAACATCCTTGTAGCACTGGCCAGAGAGACTTCTATACATATCAAACCTGCATTATCCCCCAGTTTTCTTTTCTACCTGATTTAGCAGCCATGGTTTGTGGGTTATTGAAGACTAGAAGCATTTTTACTGGACACCACAACAATAGGCGTTTTTTTTGCTCGGATCTCCTCTCCATGTTAGGTGCAAGTGTATGAGAATAGTTGGGATTTTCAAACATAGGATTCTTAAACGAAAATTCAAACAGATCTTCCGAATTTTTCTTATATTAGAATCCTTGCAGGTAATGAAAATGATGCTACATCACTCGAGTGAATGCTTTTTTTTCTTCTTGAACCTTTATCAATAGGGAACAATTGCTACTCACCATGATGTCAATTTTAAATTAATGACTATTCGTATGACATCAATGTCCCTTCTCCCGTGGGTTTTCATCATCCCATTGGGTAAAGAAAGTGATAGGAACCCAATTTAGGATAAGCTGACTAATATATTAGTATTGATTGAAAATGTTCCTTCTCTGCTCAAATCAGAGTATGCACCTCTATGATCGTCTTCTCTCTTCTTCCTATTACCCACCTAATAGGAAGAACCAATTAGAAAACATGATATTTTCCCCTTCTCTCCACTAATTCCAGAGAGAAGAATGTGGAAAATGTTTTGCTGGAGTCTGCAAGTGGTATCCATTTACTTGTTTTTGTTGATAATAATGGCAGTGACATTGGGTACACAACCTTTTAAATAAGCAATCGAAGGAAATTATTTACTGAGTGGAAACAAACAGTAATGTAAGGAACATTTTTAAGTGATGACCAAAACAAGTTCACTTTATCTCGCTTAGGATGCTCTTTTTTCGATTGTTCTTGCTTGATCACAGCAGCAACAGCTACTACAACTATTTTTTATTGTTCTCGTTTAGGATTATCTTTTTATCAACATAGATCCATCTGTGTTTTATTTTCCACCAAAACATCAGTTTGATCCAACGTACTATTTAGGATGCAAATTGGTCATGTTTGGTAATATTAGATGAAAAAATTAACTCAAAAGCTAAAATTTTAGTTGATAGCGGAAAATTATTAAATTATAAGTATTTGATAAAATTATCATGTAAAATGTCAAAATTCTACACGTTTATATAATATTTTTATGTATTTGTAATTTAATTTTATGGATACAATATATTTTTATTTTTAATTAATTCTAAGCTCTTATAATATTTAGTTTGCATATAAATTAGTTTTAATTATTATATATATTTTATATTGTATATTCATAACTAATCTTATACTATATCTTACAATATTTCTATTTAAATTTAAAATAAAATAAAAGTAACACATATATATACTTTCTTTATGTTAATAAATATAATAGTTAAAATATTTAGAAGCATAGTGATAATTAGATATCTACCCTTAGACACAAATCTACTTAATTGTCAACATTAAGTCGATATTTTTTTTTACAATAACAAAAATACCAAAGGTATATTTAATAAGTTTGTAAATTGTGATTTTTCTTAAGTTGCTTCGAGGCTAAACTGACATAATCTATTGCTCGTTAGACATTCTAACAAGTATTGTTAGTCAACCAAAGGCCAGACAACATACAAAATATAAGATTAGGAAATTTTATGAGTTATCATTAAATAATCTAAGATTTGGATGTCTTACAAGGAAGTTTCAGATGACTCGTCAAGAAATGATAAATCAAGAAATGAAGTCTTAGATAATCAAAATTATCCAAGCTTACCTGAAGAGATCACTTGGAAAAATCCTTGTTTGTGGTGTAGATTAGAACCATGTTGAGTTTTTAGATACCTGAAAAACTCTTACCACTTTTGTGTTTGTTGTATATGACATATATATTAGTTGGAAGACCAATTTTTATAAGGTAGTAGCTTTGTTGATGATTGAAGTTGAATAAATTGCTATGACAAAATCAATTAAGGAAACCATATAATTGAGGAGTCTAGTTGAAGAAAGAGCATAAGAGCAAGTTGTCATTGTCTATTATATAACAACAAAAAAACAAAAAAAAGTTAGTTGCACTACTTTTACACAACTTTTCAAAATAAAAATAATTATTTTTTCTTTAATCAAATAATTGATTTTGAAAAAATAATTGAAGAACCAAGTCACTTGACTCCTTTAAGTTTAAGTATTCTTTAGTTACCTAAATATTTTATACGATGTGCGAGACTTATATGTGTAAATGAGTCTTACTCTCTTTAAACATAAGAGATTATTAACATGATAGTCTTAAAATCGTTATATTAAAATAGCATTCTAAAATCATTATATAAAATAACATTCGACAAGTGTAATCATGTCATGCCATTAGATATTATTTGATTGTGACTTGTTAGTTTTGGATATTTTGAAGAGTATATTTGTAAAGAAAAAGAAGAAGAAAGTGAGATCAATTAAAAAAATAATTCACGTGGGTGATACCATGCAAAAACAATAAGGGCCTCAAAACCTAAATCATGTGAGAGTGAGGTTTTATTTGAAAATGAATTAATGGCCCATGGGGTATGAACATATGTTTCTTCCTGTATCTCCATATCTTCTTCTGCCACCTCCATACACAATATGAAAATACATTTTTATTTTTTTTGTCGCCTTCATAGATTAGTTCCTGGATTATGTAATTCGGAAACTCATTTGAAAAAAGACTTTCAGATTACATAATCCAGAAGTTAAATAAGACTTCCGGATTATGTAATCCATAAAGTAATCATGCATCTGGGATTATGTAATCCGGAAGCTAATTAAAAATTTGAAAAAAAAAACTTTCCAATTACGTAATCCAGAATATTATAGAGGAGCATTTTTGAAAATTAAAAAATTTATAGAGGTGAGAGAAGAAGGTATGGAGGTGTAGGAAGAAATAGTCCAAAACTAGTCACTCTCTCAACCATGTGAGAACAACAACAATACTATGCCAACCCATTTCTTATTTAGGCATATTCTCCTTGCACCATATCATTTTTAACTGGCACCTAATCACACATAGGAAAAGTCCAATCTACCCTTAATGAATCTGAAAATATCTAAAAATGTGATAGGCACCTAATCTCATGCACCCAACCCTATTCTTCTTCTTCTTCTTGTTCATTTGTGCTTGAAGCAGCAGCAGCCGCAGCCATCGTCATCCACCGTCGTCTCCCTTGGTTTCCTTCATCATTAGTGAGCTTCATCATCGCAGGCAGAGCAGCAACCGCCACCATCAGCTTCTGAAGTCGGAGAAGGAACCATCGTCAGAGAAAGGTACTCTGTCATGCCTACCGGATATTTTTATCCATAATTCATTATTGAGTTCTGCACTTTTTTATCCATAGTTCACTATTGCATTCTGGATATTTTTATCCGCAGTTCAGGATTGGATTCCGGATATTTTTATCCGCAAGAGGCATTTGACTTGCGGATAATTTTTTCTGTAGTGTTGTTGTTGTTCTGTGGATATGGTTATCCGTATTAGTGTTAGGTAGTTTAGGGCACTTGGCTTCTATGAAATTTTTTATTTGTTTTTTTATACTATATGTGTTATAATTTTTTATATCTGTTGGATTGAATGTTATTTTGTTATATATGTTGTAAGATGGTGCAGACTAGAGGTGGAGGTAGTTCTAGAAGATGGTGCGGAGTAAAGCTTCACACAACAATGAACTTCCTCTATCTCACCATACAATATTTTTTAAAGTGAAGAAGACAAGGGCATGATGGGATTTTAAAAAGTTCGTCGAGTGTCAATCACAATTGATCGGGTGCAGGAAGTAATTGCCTTTTATTTATTATCACCTCTAAAAAATATTTGTTTTAGATATTATACAAAACTTTGATATTCTAATAAAATTATAGCTTAAACTTTAAATCTTAAACCATAAAATCTAATATATGTAAATATAATAGACAAACTAAATCTATAATACAATAATAAAAATTTATATTCTAAATTTTTTAAAAAGATTTTTGTTTTAAAAAGAATTTCAAGTTTTTCAAAGCTCAGTTTGTATGTTTCCAAACACGTTTATTATATATATATATATATATATATATATATATATATATATATATATATATAACATTTAAATATGAATTACCGATTAATTTTTCAAGGAATTTGAATTTAACTTCTTGAACCAACTATTTATTAAGAAAACCAGTTAAATGTTTTATTTTTCATCACTGGGAAATGTAAAGAAACAATCAGTAATTATCGAAACTTTTTATAACAGTAAAACTTTTTTCTAATGTTACAAGATTTGGTAATTGTGGAAATAAAATCAATGAAGTTTTTTATACGAGTAATTATTGATTTTAAAACAATATTGAGAAAAATTCAATATGTTTATGAATGTGCGTCATTATTAACTTGAACTATTATTATTTTTACCCGCATTAAACTTATATTTAATTTATTATATTTGCATACTTAAATTAAGTTAAGCCGTCCTTGGTTTTATTAAAATATCAAATATAATAAAGTATCATCCCATGTGTAAATTATCAGTCACATCAATAAAATACAAAATTAGTGATTAATATGATACACTAATATTTTTTATTCATAATTTTTCTATTAGTGGAAGGTGGAGTTCTTCTAGATCTTATAAACTTTAAGATGAGTTAAAATTGAAATACTCTACTACTAAATGAAGGTATGTTTAGAAAATATTCTTTTGATATTAAAATGAGTTAAACACTTTAGAATAATATAACAGAAAATAGAGAGGATTCAATCATATATTTATTTTAGGTTTAATTAAGTTTTAAGTATATTATAAATTTGTGTATCTGTAATTGATTTTTTTTTAAATTGTGTTTTATAAAGTATTTAAAATATTTTTCATTTTTAAGTATTTTATTATTTAATTTTTATCATTAAATGACGTGATCATTTATTTGTTTTCCTTCATTTAATTTATTAACTCCTTTTTTATTCTCATTTTTTTTAACTTGTTTTTATTTTTTAAAAAAATTAATTGACAAGTGAAAAAAGGACTAAAGATGAAAGACTTTGAAGATAAAAATGACGATAAAATTAAACAACCGAGTAGTTAAATCAAAATAACAACATTTTGAATCTAATTAAATTTCAATAAGATTCAATTAAAAAATATAAAAATTTATAAGACTATTGAAATTTAATTAAATTATGGGTCAATTATGTTTTTTTTCCTGGTATTATAACATAAAATTTGATTTTAAACTTTAGACTATCCAGATACCTATAATATAAAAACGATTGGAATGAATCATTTTGTATATGAAATTATTGTTAGTTTTTTTTTCAAAAAATTGTTTTTGTTTTGATTAGAACTATTCTTAATAGGTTCATGAAGTGTAACTTCAAATTAAATCAATTCTACCTACAAAATGACCTATTCCAGTCATTTCCATATTACAAACACTTAAATAGTCTAAAATTTAGATAAAAAACGAAAACTAATTTGGTCTTATAATACAAAAAAAAAAAAAATTTAACTCTTAAATTATTAAGTTTTCTATTTAGTTATAATTTGTATTTATAGCTTTTGATTCTCATTAAATGATCTAAAAGAATTGATTATCATGTTTTGCTTTTGCATTGATAAACTTTTAAATATTTGAGAAGAGAAACATATTATATATAATAAAAGATTATATTATATTATATATAAGATTTGGCCTCTAATAAACCACCACCCTTGTGTTAACTACAAAACAAACAAGCCCCGTCGATGTTAGCTAATAACGCAACTTTGATTACTCATTCTCTGCACACAAACAAAAATGATTCCATCTCCATAATCACATCAATCAAATAATCCATTTATCATTTTATAATGGACAATTTTTTCCTTATATATTTTTGAAAAAATATAATAAATTTGTTATGAACTAAAGTTATCTTATATATAATTAGACATTAAATGAGAAATCAACTTATCTATAAACTAAAAATTTATAAAAAAAAGTAGTTTATTTTATTTTCTATTTCTTAAATTGTGTAGGAAGAAGGTTTTCAAACAAGTTTTAGGTTTGATTAGACAAACTCTTTCACGTGCATTTTTACTAGAAAAAAAGAATTAAAGAAGTACTCTTAAAATTTACAATTATCTTATAAAAAATTAGTTTGTATAATTTTTGTTTTTTTTTAAATTTAATTTCTCAAGCATGTTATTTTATTTGTCTATAAACAAATATAAAGGTAAAAACTAAATATTTTTATATTTTTAACAAAATTGAAAATATATTTTTGAGTACTTTTTATTTTAAAATGTTATATTTCCATAATGGATATCCCATATATTTTTCAAAAGTGTTTTTTTAATATTTATTTATTTTGATTTCATTCTCTAAAGAAAGGATAGATAATTGACACGTCACCTTTTGACAATTATTAGAAATAGAGAATTATAATTTTCTCTTAGTCATGTCATATAGATATGATGAATAGTAAAGGAAGAGTACTTGAGCGTGCACATGTTGAAAGGAACTAAGGAAATGTGAGACACTTTTATTATGTATGAGAGTTCCACTTAGTTAAAACTTAACAAGCTTAGCTAACTTACCTATTAGTATGAGTATTCAATATGGAAGCATACAAAGTATATCCAATAAGTTTCAAACCATACACTACAAAAAAAATCATGAAACAGAAATTAAATTTAGAAACAAAAAATAATTAGTCATGAAACAGAAATTAAATTTAGAAACAAAAAATAATTAGTTGCTATAGTAACTAAATTAGAGACCATTTTAGAGACTAAAAAAAAATTTGGTTTCTAAATTAATTTCTATTATTGTTAAATGGTTTCTAAATTGGTATCTAATTAGTTACCAAAGTTTCAACTACTAATTATTTAGATTCTAAATTTGTAGCAAAAACCTTGATAGCTAATTAGATACCAATTTAAAAACCATTTAACAATAATAGAAACTAATTTAGAAACCAACAAATTTTTTAGTCTCTAATTTAGTCACTATAACAACTAATTTTTTTGTCTCTAAAATTGGTTTCTATTTAATGATTTTCTTGCAGTGATACAAAAATGAGCTTTTGGAAAACATTATGATAATTATTATCACATTCAAAAAAAATTAATAAGTTTGACTAAAGTGGAGAGAACAAATGAAATCCCTAACAATGTTTAAAGGTTAGAAAAACATGCCACTCATGTTAAGGCATATATGAGATTTCATAACATTACACCCAAATCAAATATAAGAATCTTGCCATAGATAATCATGATCTTGATGATAATAAATAATATCATATTTTGGTGTGTCTAACAAAACTACCTAGCGTGAAATAGGTTACATAAGTCTATAAGACTTAAGCTTGAAGAAAGTACATCAAAGTGTTAGACGCTATAAGAAACTTAGATGAAGTCTAACATAAGTTCTAAATACATAAAAATCGTTACTTAAAAGCAAACAATAAGAAGACAAGGCACAAGTTCAAAAGAAGTAAACGAAGTCTACACACAAGCTAAAGATGTGTTACTTCAAGAGTAGACAAAGTAAAACACATGAAGACAAGACACAAGTTCAAAAAGAAGTAAATGAAACTTACATGTAGATATCATAATACACAATTTGAATTGCAAAGAGTCGTGAGAAGTTGACTCGCACATCCCAATGATGATTCTAATGCAAATAACCTCTTTTTAAAGTTTGTATGCTCAATATGATGTTTTTAGTTATTGAAAAGGATTTATACATAAAAATGTCCTTCACTAGGTGCTTTGAGTGCTATAGAGAAAGTTATCTACATAAAGTCAAACATTTTATGAAAAGCATTAAGACAAGGATAAAAAACAACACACAAGCTTTAACACCTGTTTAGGACATTTATTAATAGAATCCGTGACATTCAATAATGAATAATAATTTGAAGTGAATGCAATATGCGTGAGTTAGGTGAAAAAAATACATGCAAAATGAATGAAAAGCTTCTAAGTATTAGTTTAGAAGATCATCTACTAGACAAATTCAGAGAGTGACTTTTATTTATAATTTTTTCACCTATGTGAAGTTATTCTTTAGAACAATGAGTGTTTATATTTCATATCCTTTTCATGAAAGTAATTGTATAAATCCTTCAAACAAATTTTGTTGTATTAACATGAGTGACATTTCATACTTAGCTAAAAGTGGTGTTATGTACTTATTCTTTATACTTAAGAAAATAAAAAGATAGTTAGGAGTGACTTTATATACTTGTTGTAAGCCAAAAGTATCAATAAGAATACTTGTAATTATTTATTAATTAGTGGAACCATTTATAGTTGTTAAAGAAGAACTAAACATAGCTTAGGTTGTGAACTAGTATAAAAATACAATAATGTTTACTTTATTTCTACTATGTGTGTATAAGCCATTTGTATTTTTATAAACATTTGTGGAAATATTTGTGAACATATTCTAAAACTATTAGACGAGCCTCATACACCATCTAATAGACGACTTGCTGCAAAAAGTTTTCCAAAATGTTTTTGTAACTTATATTCAACATCTCTTCTAGAGCTAACCTTTTATTTTAGTTGGTATCAGGGTTACATTGGAGTTATTTCTTTGTAGAATGGGAGGAAAAGATGCAAAAGTTGTAATGGAAAATGAATGATAGACAATAAATAGACCATCTTTGTTTAAAGGTAAATAATTCAACTACTAGAAGTCCTTGTCGCATCAAAATGATGAATGGTGAAGGATGACCAATATATTCTTGTACATTATTAAAATGAGCATTTCCCATAACCTCATGGATAAACGAGAAGAAGCAACAATACTTGTTGAATTCCAAGGCATGAAACGCTCTTATGTGTGTCTTATCAAAAGAAGAATACTCAAAAGTGCACGTCTTCAAAAGAGCAATCAAGACGGGACACTCTTACTATCTCGTATGAGGGTTTTATGGATGTAAAATTTAATAAATTCAATTTGCTTACTCGATAGTAAGAATTAGGCCATAAAGAAGCTGAAGTTTGTTCATCGTCTATTCTCAATAAATGAGATGTGTTTAAGTCCTCAAGGACTAACAAAAAATATCCAAGTTTATCTAGGTATTACTTGTTATGATCAAAACTACGAGTATTTAGACAAGACTCTTGTATTAATACTTCAGTGTCTTATAATGTGACTAGGAGTCTATATCATAAAAACCTTTTATGCTTTGTAAAGGAAGTCAAAATATAACACAATATTGGAATAAACTAGTATAAAAATAAGATTAGTTTTTTCCCTACAGAGATTAGGGATGGCAATGCGGGTCGGCTCGCAGCCCGCTATTAGTGTAGAAGATTGTCGACTAGACGAATTTAGAGAGAGACTATGTCTATATATTATATCCTTGCCGTGAAAGTATGTGTATAAATTCTTCAAACAACTTTTTGTTGTATTAGCATGAGTGACATTTCATACTTAGTTAAAAGTGTGGTGTTATGTACTCATTCTTTATATTTAGGATAGTTAGGAGTGAATTTATATATTTATTGTAAGCTAAAAGTAGCAATAAGAATACTTGTAATTATTTATTAATTAGTGGAACCCTTTATAAGCCAATTGTAGTTTTATAAACATTTATAAAAATATTTGTGAACATATTCTAAAAGTATTAGATGAGCCCCATACACCATTTAATAGACGACTTGCTGCAAAAAGTTTTCCAAAATATTTTTATAAGCTATATTCAACATCCCTTCTAGAGCTAACCTTTTATTTTAGTTGGTATCAGAGAATACATCTTGGAGCTAGTTCTTTATAGAATAGGAGAAAAAGATACAAAAGTTGTAATGGAAAATAAATGATAGACAATAAATAGATCACCTTTGTTTAAAGGTAAATAATTCAACTACTAGAAGTAAAGGATAATTGCTTTCTTTTAAGTCTTGCCGCATCAAAATGATGAATGGTGAAGGATAACCAATATATTCTTGTAGATTATTAAAATTAGTCTTTTTTCCATAACCTCGTGGATAAACGAAAAGAAGCAGCGATACTCGTTGAATTCCAAGGTATGAAACTCTATTATGTGTGTTTTATCAGAAGAAGAATACTCAAAAGTGCACGTCAAGGAGTAAACAAGATGAGACATTATTATCACGATGAGAGTTCCATGGATGTAAAATTTAATAAATTCAATTTGCTTACTCGGTAGTAAGAGATTAAATATTTTGATAAGATAATCTCGAAAACCATCAAACAAAAAAGAATTAGGCTATAAAGAAGCTCAAGTTTGTTCATCGTCTATTATCAATAAACAAGATGTGTTTAGGTCCTCAATGACTAACAAAAAGGACCCATGTTTATCTAGGTATTACTTTTATGATCAAAACTACGAGTATTTGGACAAACACTCTCGTATTAATACTTCGGTGTCTTATAACGTGAATACTTATCTATATTAAAAAACCTTTTATGCATTGTAAAGAAAGTCAAAATATAACGCAATATTAGAATAAACAAGTATAAAAATTATGTCTCTTTTATTTCATCCATTACATTTGTATTATTAGTCTTAATTGTCTTTTTCAATCTATTTGCAAAAAAAAAAAGAGAGAAAATTTTTCAATTAACATACAACCATATTATATTGTCTCTTTTCAACCATCTTGCAAAAGTCTTCAAAGGTATTTTTAAGCTTTAATCTCTTTTAAACCTAATTTGTATCTCTTCAACATTAGTGTGTGGGAGTAGTATTTATCCATACATAGGTGATTTGCCCATCAAACACCAATACCTTACGAAATCTTCCATATTAACAGAAGTTACACTACTAAAAATTAAATTACTTTTTTTCCCTATAGAGATAGTGACAATAAAAGTTGGAAACATGGTTAATCTTATTTAGTCATTACAATCTCTGGTTAGGTAAAGAAGCATCATGTTCCCATACTTTATCTTATTCAGTAATTGCAGTATCTGGTTAGGTAAAGGAAGTGTGGAGTGAAACCTTAGATAGACTATAGCTTCAGGAAAACTCTTTTTGCATGCTATTTCTTTTTTAAGTACGTTATAAAAGCAAAACAAAGAAAAATATTCAGCTTACAAGAATATGGAAAAAGTGCATGTGATTTGGTTTGAGTTCTTACGTGATTTCTTATTCTACTAATTAGGTATTCTATTCAAAGCAAAAGAAATGAACTGATAAAAAGAGAACAGAGAAAGAATGGAGAAACTTGTACCACTTTGTAAGAGAATTGGAAGCAATGAGAATCTTGTTATGGATACTCAAAATGGGAGAATAACTTCTCTTCAAAGGAATATCCACAGAAGCAGCAGAAAGACCATGAAAAACTTTAACTTGCATGTGGGAGATAAATTGTAATTTTTATTTTCTATTTATACTTTCATGATCCATCTTTTTCATTAGATTCTTTGAGTTTTTTTAATTTGTAGAGGCCATTATTTTTTAGGAGTGTTATAGTAACATTATTTTTAGCTTTTTTTTATTTAAAATATTATAATAATAACAACACTACAAGAAAATCATGAAATAGAAACCAGAAAGAAAAAATAATTAGTTGTTATAGTAATTAAATTAGAGATTATTTTAGAGACTAAAAAAATTTTGGTTTCTAAATTAGTTTCTATTATTGTTAAATGATTTTTAAATTGATGTCTAATTAACAACCAATGTTTTTGCTACCAAATTTAGAATATGAATAATTGGTAGCAAAAACCTTGGTTGTTAATTAGACACCAATTTAACAACTATTTAACAATAATAGAAATTAATTTAAAAATCAAAATTTTTATAGTATCTAAAATATTTATAATTTAGACACTATAACAATTAATTATTTTTTTCTCTAAAAATTGATTTCTATTTCATTTTCTTCTAATAATAATAACTTTTCAGTACATTTCAATCAAATTCTATCTAATAAGTACTGGGAGAAAAGTCTATAGCTTAAAAGAAGAAGAAAAAAGTGATTTGGACCTACTTTGTCTTTTAGCTTCAATAGTAATGGATGTCACCTAAATTTGCATTGCCTTGATGTTACCTTTCCATAGATAAGATTCCAACACTTTCTATAGTTCTTTAAATAGTTTTAGATGGAGAAATTAATTTTTTAAGTTCGAATTAATTAACATACAAATTAAAATAATTTTTTTTAAAATTATATGATACAAATTTTATAAATTAATTCATAAAAAGTTAATTTTAATTTTTTTTTCTTATTTTTCTTTTTTTGTATAAAAACAGAAATCACACCTTGCACCAGTAACCCAAGTACTAATAATTCTCCTTTCCTTCAATCATACACACAAAGATATGTAAAACTTTTTTTTTTTCATTATTCTTATCTATAATTTGAAATTTTCAATAAAGTGTAAAGTGAGAAATATTAAAACAATGTTAAATGTGATTTTGAGGTGACATAGGAATTGTTGAATTTGTGAAAGGTAGGTCTCACAAATCTTCATAAGGTAAATGATGTAACTATCAGTGGTACTACAATTTTATGGCATAGATAAGATCGTATTAAATATCTTTCAATAAATATTTTTATTAACACTACTAATAACTTGTATCCTCATATTTTGCTTTTTACCTTATTATTTGTTTTCAAAAGTGTTTTGCTTTTATTAGGGTCTTATGTTTCAATATTAAGAATTTATTTCAAAGTATATATTATTAACTACAATGAAAAAAATGGCTTCTTTTATGCATCTATGATAAAGTTTATCTTTCATTAACTGCTTATTTTCTTTATTAAGATTCTGACAATTATATCAGTTTATTATGTTCAGTTTGTTTATAAAATTTTGAGAAGTATACATTGTCAATAAATTATTCATATATGAATTTAAGTTTAAATAGTATTGCATTTGGAGAAATGGTATGGTTAATTACTTATTTTTTTAATTAATTTTTTTAAAATGCAAGAAATACTCATTTAAGCTATTAATAATCTTATGGTAAAAAAAATTGTAAAAATCACTTATATTAAACTTCCAAAACATTGATTTTTATTTTCTTTATCAAACTAAAATCACATAATATTTGATTGTGTTAGCACTCACCAATATATAATGGCATGGTCCACATGTCCACCCATTCTAGATTTACAACCACTCCTTTCATGATAAAATTATATTGCTTTTTCTCAATTTCCAATATAATAAGAAAATATTTATTTTCCAAAAAAAACGGATGATTAATTTAATTGTTTAAATTAGTAGAACTTAAAGATAACCTTCGAGAGGACATATACAAAAAATATAAAATCAAATAAAGTCAAATTCACATACTCAAATTCATTAACTACTAAGTCTTCTATTAAAAAAAAAAGAAAACCTTAGATAATTTATGTAGATTTTGATAATCGTTATTATTAGAGCTTTTTGGAAGACATGTTTAATATTGTAAGAATTTTATAACATGCAAAATATGTTTAATTTTTTACTTTTAATTAAAATTAGTGGATTTTAGAAAAAAATATTAAATGTAACAAAAACAGATAACCTTTAATTGCATTTGAGAAAAAAATGCGTTTCTGTATTACTTATTATTGAGAAAAGAAGATTACAAAGAATAGCTAAGGAACTAACAAAAACACATAAATGCGTTTGAAATCTTAGTGAAAAAATAGCAATGGTTAATGAACAAGAGAGAACAAATATTGAGAAATTAATACCTCAAAAGACAGATTAAAAATTTCATTCCAAAACTTATTTAGTTACATATAAATTCTTTATAAATTTCTTATATTAAATCTCTAAAGAAACTAATAATTTTTTGAAAAAATAACAATTATTTCACATCATAAAATAGTTAACTATTTTTAAAAAAAAAGATATATATAATCAGATAAATATTTAAAATTTATTTATATGTCAGAAATTTATTATCAGTATAAAAAAAATATTTACGTGTAAAGAGTTTTTTTTTTTAATTTATCTTCTGCCCGGACATAATTTATTATGTGTTATAGTAATAAAATAAAATAAAATAAAATAAAATAAAAACATAAAAATGAGTATAAATTGTCTGAACGAGTGTATGAGATTTTTTATTAAATTTATCAATGAAGATCTTATCTTAACACGTGTCATAAACATGGTCCCACTCAAATTTGTGTTGGGAGGTACAATTCTCGTTTCTCTTTCTCATCATCAATAATACGGTGACCCGGTTAACCAGGTTCTGCAAATTCGCAACTTGCAAATGGAAAGCTCCAAACTTTACCCTCCAATCCCAGTTCAAGTCTAACCCAGTTTTCTTTCACTGTAAGCACCCCTAATCACTCTTCAATTTTCCCTTCTCTGCAAAAGGGGTGTCACACTTTATTGATTTTTCTTTGGTTTTTGTCTTCTATGTTTTTGCATTGTGTGCTTGAGTTACATGTGGGTTGGTGTTCCAATTCAGTCTCAGATTTAAGGGCTCTTGGCTCCAGAACCGCGTTTTCATGGCTGCCAAAAAGGCATGTGAGACGTTCTCAAAGTCCTTGATTGAGGAAGTGCATAGATGGGGTTGCTTGAAGCAGACAGGGGTAAGTCTGAGGTACATGATGGAATTTGGGTCCAAACCCGTTGACAAGAATTTGCTGATTTCTGCTCAGTTTCTTCACAAAGAGCTCGCCATTAGAATTGCCAGAAGAGCTATTGAGCTTGAGAATCTTCCCTATGGTTTGTCTCAAAAGCCTGCTGTTTTGAAGGTAAACTTCTTTCTCTACACTGCAGAATTGTGGCTTCTTGTTAATTCTGTGCTGTACTTTTTTTCCCATCTATGGTGCCCTTGGTTCTGTGTTCTTTGGTTTTGGTCTTATCTGTTTATGGGTAAGAGAGCTTTTATTTTTATGCCTTATATTATTCTAGTGTTTTGTTTGTTTTTCTTTGCTGCCTTAATATTGAGCATTCATTGAGATTGACTAACTTTTGAAAGCTGGTTTTTAAATAAAATTTAGTTTGTGATCGTCATTATCAAGATGAAGTAAATTCTTGTCTAAGGGAGACGTCCAGAGTGTCATTTTTGTGGATAATGTTGCCGTGTCAAAACCATCTTTGCAGTTGCTATGGAATATAAGCATGTGAAGTTTTGTATTGTTTCCACGGCTCATTAATTTATTCTGTTTAATATTTGTTTAATGAAAACATGTAAACAAAAGCTGAATTATTTGGTGGAGGCCAAGAGTGATTTATACTTCTAGAACACTACTACAAAGGGTTTTTACAATGTGAACACTACTCTACCGAGATTATATTTAGAAGCATGAGAATGAACTTCTAAGAAATTGTTCAGAGGTTCAAATATCTTGTCAAGAACCAACTAAATGACAAATTTAAGGCTTTGTGCTGATTGGTTCCGATATATAAACATTTTATCTAAAATTGGCCACAAAAGCTCTATGGTTTAGTCTCTATTTTAAGACAACATTGTTTTATTTCTGTTAGGTAACAGTCTTCTTATTTAACAACCAAAATGGAAAACATTGTCCGATATTAAATTCAACTATTCTTGGCAGTGGTTGTTATCGTTGCTCCTTGGGATTGAGATTCTATTTCAGAACATGATAGTGTTAGTTTATGATGCTGTTTGTGTGATGTGGGTTTTGATGTGTGCTTTGTGGAAGTTTTAGCAACATAATTGAGAAGAACTCCATAAAACTAACTTAACGTCTTGTAAATGTTTTTATTGATCTTTTGTGCTACATTTTTATGATTTTAGGTTAGGGATTGGTATCTGGATTCTTTCCGTGATCTCAGAGCCTTCCCTGATATAAAGAGTATGAACGATGAAAGAGTGTTCACTGAAATGATCAAGGCCATCAAGGTGAGACACAACAATGTGGTTCCCACAATGGCCTTGGGTGTTCAGCAATTGAAGAAAGGTATGGATCCCAAGATTGTTTATGAAGATCTTGTCGAGATTCACCAGTTCCTTGATCGCTTTTACATGTCAAGAATTGGAATCCGTATGCTTATCGGTTAGTTCAGATAACATTGCCTTCCTTACAAGACTATGCAGTTTTTTTGCTACTATTTTTTCTTTTAAATCTTTGTAGTGAAGGTTTAAATCCTATGCTTATTGTATACATTTTTCATTTTTTGTGGATTTAGGGCAGCATGTTGAGTTGCACAATCCCAATCCTCCACCCTTCGTCGTGGGTTACATACATACAAAAATGTCTCCAGTGGAGGTGGCATGGAATGCCAGCGAGGATGCTCGTGCTATATGTTGTCGTGAATATGGAAGTGCCCCAGATGTCCAAATTTATGGAGATCCCAAATTTACCTTTCCGTGAGTTATATAATCCTTACATTCTGGAATTTGTTTGTTTTTGTTTTCCTGACATTCATTTTAAAAACTTTTACACTATCAGTTTGGCTGCTCCTTTTTGTTTTCTTTTCAAGAGCTCACATCTTGTGTCCTTAAGCTAGAAATGGTTATCTCATAAAAATTTATAATTACAGTTAAGAAATTTTGTCTATTTTCTTTCAGTATATAATTATTGGATGTTTCCACTACAGGTATGTTCCAGCGCACTTGCATCTTATGGTATTTGAGTTGGTTAAGAACTCACTTCGTGCTGTCCAAGAGCGTTTTATGGATTCTGATAAAGTTGCACCTCCCATTAG
>Ga0123342_1004139_pt1 | contig 22489 bp, 7 predicted proteins | sample Turbeawhitnodule_FD_89960 | JGI IMG/M metagenome (GOLD analysis project Ga0123342, IMG submission 89960) | Root nodule microbial communities of legume samples collected from Mexico - Turtle bean Mexico white nodule | ecosystem: Host-associated > Plants > Roots > Nodule | place: Mexico: Nepantla... | reverse complement strand
TAAAATCTAATTGGACTAATAATGCAAAAAATCCTGAAAGTGAATTGGTTTGAGTGTAAACTTATAATAAAAAATTTTGTCCTAATGTTCGTACATATTTAACCTTGCACATGAAAAGTGGTCCTGTGAAACACAGTGTTAGCAGTTCTACAATTACAGTAATGTAATAGAGAAAGTCTTCTGTGGATTAAAATCTAATTGGACTAATCATCCTGAAAAAAAAATCCTGAAAGTGAATTGGTTTGAGTGTAATCTTATAATAAAAAATTATGTCCTAATGTTTCTACATATTTAACCTTGCACATGAAAAGTGGTTCTGTGAAACACAGTGTTAACAGTTCTACAATCACAGTAATGTAACATAGAAAGTCTTCTGTTTTTTTTTTATCAGTCGAGAAAGTCTTCTGTGTATGATTAAAATCTAATTGAACTAATCATCCTGCAAAAAAATTCTGAAAGTGAATTGGTTTTAGTGTAAACTTATAATAAAAAATTTTGTCATAATGTTCCTACATATTTAATCTTGCACATGAAAAGTGGTCATGTGAAACACAATGTTAACAGTTCTACAATCACAGTAATGTAACAGAGAAAGTCTTCTGTGTATGGATTAAAATCTAATTGGACTAATAATCCTGCAAAAAATCCTGAAAGTGAATTGGTTTGAGTGTAAACTTATAATAAAAAAAATTGTCCTAATGTTCCTACATATTTAACCTTGCACATTAAAAGTGGTCCTGTGAAACACAGTGTTAACAGTTCTACAATCACAGTAATGTAACAGAGAAAGTCTCCTGTGTATGGATTAAAATCTAATTGGACTAATAATCCTGCAAAAAATTCTGAAAGTGAATTGGTTTGAGTGTAAACTTAATAAAAAAATTGTTCTAATGTTCCTACATATTTAACCTTGCACATGAAAAGTGGTCCTGTGAAATACAGTGTTAACAGTTCTACAATCACAGTAATGTAACAGAGAAAATCTTCTGTGTATAGATTAAAATCTAATTGGACTTCATCCTGCAAGTGAATTGGTTTGAGTGTAAACTTATAAGCAAGATTCCTCTTTGACCTATAGGTTAGAGGATTGGTGAGAGGAACTTTTTTTTTTATAAAAGGGTTATTAAAGTATCCTTTAAATACTCCTATTGAATTAATTTATTCATTGTTAATAAAAAAACTTTAGGTTATTAGTTGTAACACACATAAATACTCTATACATAAGGGTTATGACACCTCTGAAGTGTTCCTACATTTCATTTATTTTTTACGGATAAAAAAAAGTAAAATATATTAAAATTTGTTGTTTTGTTGGATTTTTTTGGATAATTGCCTAGTTTTTTTTATATAAGTTACATTAGTTAGGAAACATAGTATGTCCATATCGTGTTGATATCGAATGGAATTTTTGGATAAAATTTGGAAAGTTTTTTAACTTTTTTCTTAATAAAGATTAGAATATCCCTTAAATATTTTTTTAATTTAATTTATTTATTATAAATAAAAAAATATTAAAATTATTTTTTGAATACAATATGAAGTGTCATATTCGTAATTAATTTTCTAATATAACGAAATGAAATTTATTAATAATTATATTTTTATATTATTAGAAAATAAATTTTTTAAACATATATCCAAAAATTATTCTCAAACATATAAAAGAATTATTTTCAATGAGAGCATTATTATTTAAAGAAAGTGTGATCTGTTTGAAAGAATTATTATTTAAAATTTTCTTATCAGCTTACTTATTTGCTTCTTGATCTGTTTTATCTTTCTTTTCAAGTTGAAATGCAATATTTAAAAAAAAATATAAATAAAAATAGTTATTAAAATCCTAGTGATCTTAAACAGACAAAGATAGGTTGACCGAATAGGGGAGGAAAACTACCAGCAGGAAGTCAAAGTTGTACTCAGATGAAAAATTTCACCATTTTGTTGATTGTAAAAACTATTTTTCTATTATTTCTACAGTGAGTTTTAAATCTCTTTCCTTCCCAAATCCAAATCTTCTTCCATTGTTGTGACCAGGTAGTATATGGTTTACAAATTTTGTTATACTCAAATTATATTTGTCTTTATGCTTTATATGATAAAAGTATTTAACAGTAAAAATCCTTTACACTTCAAAAAATTAATAAAAAAAATCAAATATTTACTTAATTTAGTACTATGTTAACTGCATAATGCACTGCTTATTAGAAAAATTACATCATAAAACTAAATCTTACTTTAATTGTATGGCCCTCATATACAGACTAAAGTACTTATGAAATTTATACCTAAATCATTATATGAAAGAATAGATCCTCTATGTCTTGAAGTGGTAGTCTCATATATGCCCCACTAGAATCACTTCAAAAAGGAAAATAAGAAGCTTAGCTTATCTTTCCAGCATATATCCATTGTCTTATTGGTATTTGCTTGAGCAAATGGAGGTATAATAGGTGCCTCTTCATGATCAGAGAGATTGTGGAAATTGCTTTCTTTTCAATAAATAATTACATAATACAAATTAAGGGGTGGATGACAAAAAAAATTGCACAGATTTGTCGGCTAAATTCCCTATGAAATTTTTGTAGTGATTATATTTCTGCGTTTGGTTTGAAAACTTGCAGTAGTACATATTTGTTAACAATAAAAACCAATTCCTTTAAAAGTATATAACTTGCCAAAGTAAAAAAATGTTCCTTTTGTTTTGCCAACTTATTTGTAGTTTTTTAACACTTAAGTTTGCATAATTTAGTTTTCTGCTATAAAAACCTAATTCTCATCCTATCTTATTACCATTCAAGATGTTTTGGAAAATCTTATCACTTCGCCATTTGGCAGACATAACCAAATTCAAATGAAGACATGTGAATTAATGACATGCATAGTAATCTGGGAGGAGATTTTGGTTAATTAATCTCCTTTTAAGTATTATATGAATATAAGAAAAGCATTACAAGTTTTTGGTTACATTGTCTGCCATTAATTTTCCTTGCCTTTTATAATTTCACTTCATTTGAAATGACAGCACTACAGCATAATCAGTATCATCAATCAACTTGATCTATTTAACAGTCAGCCGTTAGTAGTAGGGATTGAGAGGGAATAAATCTTGTCAGTTTTGAAACAGAAGTTGTTATGATTAAGCTTTAGAGGGACTATCATTGTTTTCTCACACAAAAATATATTTGGAGGAGACAGTAAAGCATATAAGTGGCAACTGTGAGGAAAAAAGGAGGTTGAGAAAGAGTGGTCATTTGTAGATATGAGAAAATGATGATCATCAATATCCCAAATGTAAAAATAATGTTATCCAACATCACCATGTATGGAAGTGACTTCTTACCTGTAGTTTCCTGGTTCAAAAACAATCATCTATTTGTGGAATAAAATTGTTATCAAGTGTATATTAAAACTCAATCCTTGGAAAGGAGAAAATTGAAACATTTATTTATCCCAAAAGCTAGAATGATAAAATTAAGACACATAATTAATTCACAAGTCTAAGCTTGACAATATCGAAAAGTACAAACATGTAGAACTATGAATAATAATACCATACTTTTGGTTTCTCATCACAAGGATCATGGCTTCCATGTATATCCATTCACTCTCACAGTCTCACTTCCACCTTTTCAGTACTTCCCACGCACTATCAGTCTACTACCAGTACCGCACTGTCTGCTTTTAAAGCAGAGATGCATGATATCCCAGAATTTAATTTTAAACTTTTGCTTCTCCCTGAACAAACAGGATCCAAAGACAAACAGTCTATATAGACCAGATATAGCAGCTTTCACAAAAACAAAAAAAAATTGACAAAGAAGAAAATAAACCCTAAATGTTGTGATACTAAATTAGACCATAACTCTAAAAGCATATTGGAATTGAAATAAGAGATCCCAGTTGAGGAAGAAGATTTTGACGCTGAGAAAAGAAGTAGAATTTGGCGTGGCGTGAGAATTGGATTCCCCTAATGAGTTGCACTTGCACCTGGAGGAGGGAGAGACAGTGGCATGGGTTGTTGCTGAGGTGGTGGACGCTTCCTTTTCTTCTTCTCATAGCTAATTCCTCTTGCTTTGGACTGCAGATCACGAACCTCACGAAGGTAGAGTCTCACAGCTCGAGCTCCAAAAGGGTTTGCCTCAGGCTTTCCTCCATTCTCTTCAAAAGCTGCACGCAGACGTCCAATCAGAGCGTCAAGGCTCCCCCAAGCTTGCCTAAGAGGACATGGACATGGTGCTGGAGGATTTGGGTGCCCATAAAAGGGGCAGATCGGTGTGTGCACTTTGGTCTTCCCAAATTGATCCAGGTACCTACACACACAACAGTAATTACAGAAAAAAAAAATAGAAAAAAAGGTTACATTCATTACAAACAAAGACCACATGTCCAATGGAAGGAAAACAATCTTGGTATGACCAGATGAAGAACTTTGTCATCTCTCGGTAATCTCTTATGCTATCTGGTTCGAGCAAGATTGATTCACCGGATAGATACATGTGTTCTTCATCAGAAAAAGAAAAGAAAGAGAAAGAAGAGGTGCATGGTGTGTAAAACTAATTAAGAGGGTGTGTATTGTATGTGTGTACCTTAGGAATTCAAGCACATGTGCACCGCTGCACCTTGAGAGGGAGAGAGGGGGTCGGTGATTCTTGAGGTATTGACCAAAGGTGTTCCAGTCACGGCGTTTCTGGTTCTCGTAGCGGCTGCTGCTGGTGATGGAGGTGGAACCAGCTGAGGAAGAGGTAGCACTAGTGGTTAGGCTGGTAGTGGTGCTATTGGCGATGAGGTTGCAGGTGTTGTCGGAGTTACATGTGTCTATAAAGTCTTGAATATTTGAATCCATGGCCCTCAGTGCTTGCTTTGCTTTGCAGATCCAAGGTTAATTGTTTTGATTTTCTCTGTGTGTCTGGGAACAGTTTATCTGGGTTGCTGTTCTAGGGTTCCCTAAGACAGTGACCAGAGTGAGGAGAGTGTGTGAGAGAGATGAAGGTTAATTGAGATAAACAATTACTATACTTATAGTTTGGATGTACAGTTGAGGAAATGTCCTTTTGTTTGAATAATTTCTTTTTTAATGTTTTTTTCCTTTTAGAAGTTACTGTAAATGAAAACAACAACCTTAAAGGGGAAAATTATTTTAAAAAAAAATGAAAAAAGGAAAGGGAACAAAGTCTGATTAATTGTTGATTGGTGTTACAGACTTGATGGGGTTTTTTTTCTATTTTTTTATTCTATGGGAGAGAGGGAGAGAGAGAGAGAGAGAGAAATATTGGAGGAGAGAGGTGACACACATGTACCTGCAAATGGTGAAGCAAAAGAAGATTTATTGATGTTGAGAATGTGATGAGATTGATGGGAGTGAGTGGCCCGTTGGTCTTAGCTCTAGCAGCAAGTTGTAAGTATATGTGTTGAGCAATGCTAGAAAGGTCACAAGGGTAGGTGTTGGTGGTTTTTTTAGTAGCTTTGATTTCTGATAATGCTAAGGGATTGGGTTTTTTCCTTAAAAGGGTGGAGCAAACTCAAAATTTCATCGTGACTTGTTAATGGTAGTATTAATATTCTTTCTTGTGTTGTGTTAGGTAGGGGAGAGAGAGAGAGAGAGAGAAGAAGAAGAAGATGAAGTTATTAGGGCTTTGGAGGAAATTGGAAAGAAAGGTTGGACAGTAGGTTTGGATGGAGACAGGAAAAAGTTTGAAGGGGTAAAAATGAGGGAATAACATGATTCTGTTTCTTGACCCTGTAGCCTTGAATGACAGTTCCTTCTCAATTTACCCAAATACCCCTACCAGTTTACCCTTTTTAACCTTTTCTTTCTCTCAACAAAGATAAAACTTTAATTTCTGACACCACCTTTGTCCACTTCTCACCCTCATTTTATAAAACTTTTCAAACACAAACAAAAATTCAAATAAATGTTTTCAATTTACTCTTTAGCTATCTTACCAGCTAATCAAACACATCCTAATTGGTTCACACAAAAATCACGTTCGAACCCAACAAAAAATGCAGTCTAACCATCCACTCTTCTGCTTACTTTTAAATTTCATTCTGATACCATTTAGATGTCATGAGATGCATAAATCTCAACTAATTCAAAATGTTTAATCAAGTATTTTACTCCTCATTTCTAGCTTAAGAAAAAATATCACATATTTGAATATTTATCCATGTGTTGAAAAAAAATTACGAAATATAAAAGACTTAATCAAATATCAGAGGGTCTACTCTCAAAAATAATATTATAAAGTAAACTTGGATTCTATGAGATGATTAAGTTTCATATACTTGATAAAATACTAAAGTAACTTACATTTTCTCCTTTGCTAGCAAACTTTTAATGACAGTTCTCTGAATGCATAACTGCTTTTCACATTCCCAATACAAATTAATTTCTTAACTCTAATATTTAGAACCAATTATAGTAAAATGTTAAAACTAGAATTTTTTGTATTAAGAAAATGTGTTTCTTCTTAAAATATCAATGGTATTATTATATATAAGATTTAATGGTTTTCTTTCTTATTTATATATATATATATATATATATATATATATAATACCTTTAATTTTAAATAACCTTAATGTCGAGAATTGAAAAAAAAAAAATCATAGTATGTTAGCTAGGTGAAGAACATAAGATAAGTAAACATGTACTTATTATATAAGACATATGCTTGTGTTAAAATTAAAATAATGCAAAATTTAATTATTCACTATTGCCAGTGCTATTTTGATGCAATCACGTTTTCAGAAGTAAAAAGGAACATGCATGACAGTTGTTTTCTTCTTAGAAATTTATTTAAGAAGGGTGTATCTTGTGATATTAAAAGACAACAAATTTGATACATTATTTAGTGGAACGAATTTCGATAAGAGTCAAAATTTGGATTAATTTCATTGTCTTATAACCAAAATATTATATATTTTTATACATCATTTACTCTAATTACTCTCAAATGATATAAATATGTGTAGTCTTTTCATTTTTTTTTTTTAAATTCTTATGATACATATTTTAAAATTCAAAGTAAAAAAATCTAGATATCAATTCTTTTTCTTTTTTTTTTAAATCCTATAAGTAGTAATGTTAATTTGTACACAATTTTTAAAATCTATATTATTTTTTATGTAAATAATCATTTAAAATCCTCATTCAATTATATTCAAAACTTAAAATTATGTGAAGATTATTACTATTTTCTCCTTCACAAACACAAGTAAGTCTTGGTTAAATGAGATCGTGTTAATGTATTTGAAGAAAAACAAAGATGTTTTAATGTTTTTAGTTTTTTAACTTAATTAATGACGTGTTGAAAGAACCGCAAGAACTTTAGAAAGAATACAGGAGAGAAAGATTATTCATACTGTATTCTGTTTGGTGCAATAAATCTTAGAATTGGTATAAATATGAGAGCTAGACCCCTCATCCAAATGGGCCTGAATTAATGGGTTTGGCTTCAAAAATTCTCCAATATATCAGACAAAAAAAATTATAGACATAAAATAAAGTAATTTTTTTATACAAATGAACTTGTACAAACTTGATTTATAGGTTTAAAAAAATAATAATTATACTTTTAAAAATAAAAATATTTTAGCCATAAATATGTATTACAATTTATATATCAAAATATTATATCTAAATTTAAAATTAATTTAATTAATATAACTTAAATTTCAAACGGTTATATTTTATTTGTATTTATTTATTTATTTTTGTTCAGCATATCAAAATGACTAGTTGCACCAATACAGGATTAGATAAAAAAAAAAAAGTTTTATTCTGAAAACCAACACAAATACATTGGATAATCCATCTTGTTGTTATATATTAGACATTAAAGAGATGAAATAACTATTCATAACAATATGTGGTTTAATTTTTTATAATAATTTTAATTTATCAATTTTACTCTTATTATTATTTTCATCATTACTTTTTTTTTAAAAAAAATTTGTTATAAATTTTTTAGTATGACAACAATTATCACCTTGACACCTATATTAATAAGTTGTTTTGATGATATTTGTTAGTAATAATAAAAGTTAAGGATAACAAAATGGGTAGAATTCCACATTAGATTGAATTCCACAAAATGGGTAGAATTCCATATTTGTTATCATTACTGTTGTATTTTAGGTAAAGGAATGAATTATAGGTTTTGCATGAAGATTTTCAACCATGTAAAGAATACTTGAAATAGATGAGAATGATATACTTCATTATCTTTCTAAGATATTTAATACCAATAAGACTTCTATCATCATCAAATGACATGGTTTAAATCTGATTTCTCATAAAGACAAAAATTTATTTTAATTTTTGAAATACATAAGACAATTATAGATCAAAAACTTTAATGGTGCATAGAACACTTTAAACAAATATAGATCAATACACAACTTGTTTCATGATTTTTAATAAAAATAAATTATTTTTAAAAAATCATATTTATTTATAGATTATTATCCATGAATCTATATCTGAAAATAAATCACCATTATATACTAATTTTATCAATCTATATTTATAAATAAATTCAATAATATATATATATATATATATATATTATTGTCAAAAATCTGTATTCACATATATATTCAATATTACAAAGGAATTATTACTCACATTTCTATTTGTCTATTCGTCGATAAATTCAATATTAGATAAATTATTACCAACTTACTAACAATAAAAATAATACTAATATAAATAATATTAATAATAATGATAATAATATTAATATTATTAAATATTATATTATTAATATTATTATTCATAATCTTAATATTATTAATAATTTTCATATTATCCGATATAGATTTGTGTGAGTAAATTTACTCCCGAATATATCCATGAGTAGTATTAAAAATATTATTTTTATTAATTAATTAATTTTAATTAATACTAATATTATTTTAAATATTTTTATGAGTATTATTAATATTATTAATATTATTTTTGATATTTTTAATATTATTATAAAAAAATTGATATTATTATAAAAAAATTAATATTATTATAAATAATATTATATTTATAATTATTATTAATATTATTTTGAATATAATTGATATTATTAATATTATTATTATTATCTATATTTATATTATTAATATTAAAATTATTATTAATATTATTGTAAATATTATTTTGAATATAATTGATATTATTAATATTATTATCTATATTTATATTATTAATATTAAAATTATTATTAATAGTAATGTAAATTTTGAATATAATTGATATTATTAATATTATTATTATTTAATATTATTAATATGTTATCCTTTTTTTTCTTTTTTCTTATTTTATTTTTCAAGAGTATCCACGTATCTTATTTATGTTTCATCTCATTTTATTGTTTTTATTTTATATTTATCTTTTTATCTTTTTAATTTTTTAATTTTTTTATCATCTATTATTTTATTATATTTTACTTTTTTTTAATTGTCGGAACAAAATTAAGTGTGGACATTTTACCTTTAAAAGTGGAAGTTACACTTTGAACTCATATTCTAAAAGTGATATATATATATATATATATATATATATATATATATATTGAATTGTTAAGCTTTAAGTAAGTCATAATTAATTAGACTTGTTAAGGATTATCATAAACCACAAGCTTTTATGAACATAACATACACATTTATAGATTCAAGAAAATAGCTTCTTTTTTAAAAAAAAAATATACCTTTCAAATTAAAACTATTATAGATTCTAAACACAAATTATTTAACAAAACAACTTCTTCTTCAAAATATAACGAAAAAATTACTCTAACCATGATAAAAAAAAGATAAAATTATTGAATTTTTCTTTTTTATTGGGAAAGTATATTAAAATAAAATGAGATTTCATAACTATATTAAATAAAATTTTAAATGATACTTTTGTCTAACTCTTCACTTAAGAAAGGTTGTGCATTCTTTTTCCAAATGTAGGTACGTAAATAAAGAGTATAAGTGCCTTATTCAAACTCTATTCTTTGTCATCTTCAAGCTTGTGATTGGTTTGTTCAATGAATTCTTTGGTGATTAAAAGAAATGGCTAAATAATTTGATTTATAAGTAGTCAACATATAGATCGTCTGCGTGAGGGTTTTATATAGAAGATATCTACTTTATTTAAGGATCTGAGAATCCGTGTACCTTATTATTATATTTTTCTCTTTTACTTATAAAAACAGTAATTTGATTTTTTTAAAAAACAAATTGAACCAGGCCAGATAATGAAAACAACATGTACTGCAATAATTTTTGAAAAAAAAAATTAACTATCTATAATGCGAAGCCATATATATTCTATCTGGAAAGAATATTTTATTTTAGTTTTTGAAAACATAATTTTGTATTATAAGCTAAAATATATTAAAATTTCCACCATCCCTGGCATTTTGATTTCTTATTAAAAAGGAAACAAGAAAGTCCAACTAACAAGCCACTGATTGATTGAATTATCCTTGCTATGACCACGTACTGTGTACTGTTACAGATTTATATTCATCACCATGCTCACTGTTACTTCAATCACCACCACCTCTCTTATATTATTTCCAGTCAATACCCTAAATTTTACATGTTCATTATCCCTGTGAGTATCATCATATTCAGTAAAAAAAGATTAATGAACTCAGTATTGTATATTGTTAACAGTTAGATTGAATTGAGTGAGAGTAACTGGAAAAAAAAAATGAAGTACCTGTTAATAGTAATCACATTAACACAAGCATAACTTGTATGAAAACATTTGGCTGAATAAAGGGGCATTCATAGTTTCATATGATCCTTCTCATTTCATATTTTCTCCACTGCTTATAGTATTTTTTTTCTCTCTTTCCTTTGCATGTATTACAGTTCATCATGGTTTAATTGAGCAAATGGTTTTGTTTTGCCAGGACAAGCATCCTAGTGGGGCAATTAAATATTCCATAATGAGAGGGAATTCTTTGTCCTCGATTATTTTTTTAATTCGTCATGACAAAATCCGGTACTAGGATCTTAGACTGTTTTCTTGCCTTCCACACAATTTTATCAGAGTTATTATATAAATTCTTCTGTTCAATATTGTATTGGTTCATCTTCCTTCTCTTGTTCCCATCACAACAGTGCACTCACAATTTTTCTTTTCTTACTTACGTATATTCTTATCCTTCAAATGCAAAAATGTATGCCCTTGAGAAAAGAAAAACAACTAAGAAACATTATTTCAAAATTATGTGAGGGGACACCACATGTTTCATGATCATAGATTATCTCAATCACACCCGCCAAATAAGCTTTAGTGGGTGGACCATCCTAGTTAGTTGATATAAGAATTGGTATCTGATTTTTCAATTATATATATAAATTTAATGTCAAAGTAAATGTAACTTTCAAGCTTACTTGACAATTCATGAAGTGCCTTTCACATCATAAAATAGATAATCAATTCCATACAACACTTCATATAGTGTGTTGTTACTCGCACTTTTAAATTTAGTTCACATGGGATGAGAATCTGTGGTCAAATTACTAATGTTTTGAGTGGTACCAATCGTTATTGCTCAGCCACAAAAACCTACACGAATGCAATTTTATACAAACATTGCAGATACCCGCATCAATAGTTTTATCGGAGAGCGAGGGATTATTAGTAGAATCTTTTATATTTTGATATTTTTCTTCAGATTTTTCTACAAAAATTCATCAAAAGTGAGTTTTATGTATTTCTTTTTTTTAAAGTTTCTTCAAAAATATTTACTGAAATTTTTTCATAAAATATGAAGCATTATAGTAATGGAGGAAGTTCTCTGGTGGTCAAACTTCAAGGCTGGATGACATTGTTCTGTCATGAATCTACTGTTATGAGTTGTGAGAAAATATAGCAGTAATTTGGTTGCAGCAAAAACAAAATTATATATTAAGAAACTATACAGTAACATCTATGTATGTTTGTCAATTTCACTCTTCTTCGTGTTTGTGTGCGCCAAGATTATTGTTTTCTAAAGCAGAATTTCAAGCCCTATACATGTAGGGCATCACATTCATCCACTATTTGGAATCTCCAATTTCCTTTGTTTCCTGTCTTTATAACAGCTCAACATGATTTACTCACATCACTTACTTATATATATGAAAACTAAGCATCAAGGTAAAATATTATCTACTTCGTGTGGAGGTTATTGTCTCCATAGTCCTTTCAGCTATATTATTAACAAGTATAAATTGAATATAGCTCTAACACTTCTTTTAAGTCAATATTTGAATATCTAAAAGTTTACAAAACTCGATGACTATAAATAGGTTTAAGAAGTTAATAAACTTTAATATCATCGTAAGATTTAACTTTACATATTGTCAATATTGAAAAACTAGTCCATGAATTACCTCCAATTAGTCACGTAATTAAGTAATTGATAAGTAATCCCCAACACTATTCTCTAACCTATGTCCCTTTGGAAATTTGGCACTGCTTCTGATGCAGCAATGGAGGATTGAAGAATGGATATCGATGTGCATTATGAGTGAAAGTATAAGTGACAGTTTAATTGTAAAGAGTGACGCATACATGGGATATGTATGGATTCAACATGAAACTAATGTCAACATAGTACAGATATGACTAAGTTACAACATAAATTTATCTAGTATTTATACTCCAATACGCAACTTTAGATGTTCGATAAGTATAAACATGATACAATATTATTATTTTATCGCATTTATATTGTCATAGAAATTGATATATATATGATATTGTTTTCATATCCAGAATATGTGTAGTTGGTACGTAGCAGGTGGAGGAAAGGTTCGTAAATTTGATGGCAATGAATAAGGGTTCAGTTTATTGATATTTTTGTCACAGTGGTGTTAGAATATGGTAGGTAAACCATTGATTATTCATAATTGAAGTAATCAGGGTGTTTGGTCATTCATTATTTGGAGGGGAAGCAGGATTTCATGATGTTGTGAGTTGAGATAACAGTGAACAGAATGAAGACCGTGTTTTCACTGCACTTGGCAGTACCAGTGATGGAACTTGAAGTACAATTTCAACCTAAGGACATGAATTTTTGCATATAAAGTTTAGTACCAATTTTTTGTAAATAATTTAGGTGAAGTAAATGAAGATTGTAATGGGTAACAGTTTGATTTGATTTGGAGACAGAGAAAGGGTTTTATGAGAAAAGGTAATGGGCTTGAGTGGACCCAATTTTAGTTATGTGATAGTACTAAGGATTCAGGGACTTAACTACAAATAGGACTCAGCTAGCCATGCTGTTGTGTACCCACAGAACAATAATACAGATCATAGACAGCTGGTTTATTCATGTTCCATAAGCAAGCAACAAGCACTCTAATTGCTGTCTAATTAAATGAATTCTTCGACTTCTTGCCACCTCCTTCACCTCTTCAACTATTGCAACATCACTCCCCAAAAGCTTATCAATTGGTTTTCCTTTTTCTTTCATATCTGGTGTACGGAATCTTTAGCATCTGGTTTCTTTAATAATTAATATTACTTTAAATGACTCACATTCAATACTTTGTACAACAATTAAAAATATTAAGTGTTTTCAGTTCAAAATATATCCTTTAAATATGTATGGTTGTTTATCTTAATCAGATATGCTTGTCTGAAAGACTTATTAGGAAAACTTTTGATATAAAGAAACTATATAAATTTAAGATTCTTCATTCATTCTTTAATTCCATCACTAAGATAAATCATCGCATCAGATATCATTGTTGAATATTTGGAGGGGATGCATAGAAGATTTTGACACTAATGAGCTATTAAGTCAATCCATATAAAAGACTATGATACCACCTTTTACCAAAATCCTAAAGACAATGACTTTGTGGGTTTTCTTCCTTATATGTTTATGAACTTTCTCATTTCTATTTAATGTGAAACTCAAACTCATGCTTAAATTCCTAACAATCTTCTCTTCTGCTCCATTTGGTTCTCAAAGTATACGTAGGTTCTTCTCTTGTGTTTAGTATAGTTTTACTTTATTAAAAAATTTCAAATTTACATGACATTTTACCTTAACATTATACTCTCTATAGTTTTTAAATATATTTTTATGGTATTGGAATAATGATTAGTTTGTTGAAAGTATTAGTATAGGATTTAGAGATATCCTGCCCCACTACTTTTGCAAAATTCGTATTTTAAGTATTATTCTACTGATATTTTGAAAAAATTATATGTAATTTTAAAATTATCAAACTCAAATGAGTTTCATCATCTCGTAAACTTGGAGGAGAACTTTATACTAAAAACTATATTATCCAAGATACTATGCTCGATGACCAAACATGGGAGTCCTCACGGTTGAATTTCATAAGTGTAAAGTACGATGAAGTAAAGAAGAACGTAATATCAGTTGATTCCTTTATAGTGTTATTAAAATCTATAATAAATATGTTTAAATGTTTAAGCTAAAATTAAGAAGATGGTCTTGGTGTTAAAGATTTAAAAACTATTTAGTATGAGTTTGGTAACTAAATGGAAATGGAGATTAGAAAATGAATTAAAGAGTTTATTGGAAGATATAATTGAATAAAAAATGGATAGGAGAAACATGATGAATACAAGTAAAATAAAAAAAGTAATCAAGATGATCGAAAGAGATTTGAAATATTATATAGGGAGGGAACTATAAGGGATTTTTTTAAAAGGAGAATATTGGTTGGAGTATAGGAGGGGAAATAATAAGGTTTTGAGAAGACAAGTAATGTGATGAAGTATCATTCTCCCAAAGATTTCCTCTAATATGTAGGAATACAAAATCCAAAAACATAAAACTTGATGAAGTAGGATATTGGCAAAACAAGTGATAATGATATCTTGAGTGGAGGAAGAATTGGTTTGAGTGAGAAATACCCCAAGTGAGTACATTTATGCAAGAATTCATGGGCAAAACTCTAAACATGAAGATAAAATATAAGGTTTTGGGAAGACAAGTGATGTGGTAAAGTATCATTCTCCCAAAGGTTTCCTCAAATGTATGGGAATAGAAAATCCAAAAACATAAAACTCAAGAAGTAGGATATTAACAAAACAAGTGGGAATGATATCTTGAGTGGAGGAAGAATTCGTTTGAGTGAGAAATATTCCTAGTGAGGATATTGATGCAAGAATTAATGGCACAACTCTAAACATGAAGAAAGAATATATGCGGGTATGGAAGAATTGTGAAACTCAAGTATACATGGTCAAATTAACATACAATTTTTTTTTTGCATGGAGAGTAATTTTAGACCATGTGCTAAATAACTAAATGTGGGATATTTGGCCAATATGATCATAAACTAAGGAGTATGAGAGTAGGATCAAAGTCCAATTTCACAACTATATTACACTTGTTTAAAGGAACTCAAAAGGGACAATAATGATAGTAGCACAAGGAACAAGGAAGTGGGTAGACAAGTTTAGGAAAACAACAATGGTGGAACTCTTGGGAATTGAAAGTTGGTTTTATTACAAAGTGGACTTTAAGCCTAACTCAACCCCATAAAACCGGCTCAATGAGGTGAGGTTTGCACCCACTTATATACAATGAATTGTCCTCATCTCTAGTCGATGTGGAATCTCCAACACACTCCCCTCACGCCGAGAGTGACAACTCGTGTGTGGGATAACATATTATGGGTGGTCCGATAACAGCCCAATAGCGGGTGACACGATAGGCCCAACACAAACATTTGCTATGATAGGCTTGAAATGGATTTGATATCATATTAAGAAGTGAACTTTAAGCCTAACTCAACCCCATAAAACCGACTCAATGAGGTGAGGTTTGCACCCACTTATATACAATGAATTGTTTTCATCTCTAGTCGATGTGAGATCTCCAACATGTTTTTCTTTTTTTGTAGGAACAAGTTTATCAAACCTCAAAGGTAGAGATGATAAAGAACCTAATTATGATGACAAATTAATTCAATCCTATCAAGATAGAGTAGACAAAGAATGGAATGTTAAAGCATTGTTGGGTGCATCAAGTGCATGAAAAAATAGAACATTATAACACATTATTCCAATAGAAATAAGTGTTAATACAAAAGATGAGGTTGTTAAGGATAAAATGACATAAAAGAGGAGAAAAGACCATCATGCTAACTTGTCAGACAAAGATATTCGTAGTCATGGTCATCCACTACATGAAAATCATTAAAAGAAAACTAATTCTAGAGACCAAAACAAATAGTTATTATTTGAGTAAGTTAGAGACCATTTTATAAACTAAAAAAATTGTTGGTATCTAAATTAGTTTTTATTATTAATAAAAATTTATAAAATATTTTATAAATTGGTATCTAACCCTTAACTACTAATATTTTAGCTATTACTACTTTATATTCTAAGTTAGTCTCTATTAGTTTTTTAGAGACCAATTTAGAATATAAAATACTAGTAACTATAACCTAGGTAGCTAATTTAGATACTAATTTATAAATTATTTTATAAATTTTTATTAATAATAGAAATCACTTTAGATACTAATAGTGAATATAATGATTAATTATTTTTTGTCTCTAAATTTAGTTGATATTTATTGATTTTTTTTGTAGTGCATCTTGTAATCATCATTGAAATGGAATTGGCAATGGAAGACTAGAAAGATCAAGACAATAATATACATTTGAGCTACATCATTTGAAAGATTGGGATTATAAAGGCATCATACCTACAAACACTATATGATATAACATATGAATAACAATGATAGGACAACAAGAACACCTAACTACCAAAGCTGAACTATCTTTGCCTTGATGAAGATTTTCCCAATAGTTGTATTAGGAAAGGAAGAATAACAAGAATCATGGAAAGAAGGGTGGTAAGATGTTTATGATAAGGTTTGATTTTGTTAGAGTATAGGACATATTTTGACTGGTATAAAATTAGACTGTCAATTCTTTTATTTTGTATTTTTAGGTTTGGTTATCTATTGGGATGTCCTACTTCATCTAATTTGTTGAACTCTGAACCAATTTGCATAAATTTATTGTAATATTGATGTGTTTATACATATACTACAAGAAAATTATTAAATAGAAACTAATTTTAAAAACAAAAAATAATCAGTTTGTCATGTAAAACCAATTTCGCGTAAAAATACAAGATCGAAAACATGTTTAATCCTTATTTTTATTTTTTTACTTCGTCCTCTTCTCCTTGGGAATTGATAAATATATTCTTTTAAGAGATATTTAGATTAGGAAATATTTTTTTATTGCTTTTAAATTTTTTCATAAAAAGTAAAAAATAAAATTTCACTACAAGAAAATCACTAAATAGAAATCAATTTTAGAGACAAAAAATAATTAGTTGTTATAATGACTAAATTAGAAACTATTTATGAGACTAAAAAAATTATTGATTTCTAAATTAGTTTATATTATTGATAAATAGTTTCTAAATTGGTATCTAATTATCTACCAAAGTTTTAATTACCAATTATTTAGATTCTAAATTTGGTAGCAAAAACCTTGGTAGCTTACTAGATACCAATTTAGAAACTATTTATTAGTAATAAAAACTAATTTAGAAACCAATGTTTTTTTAGTCCGTAAGATGTTCTTTAATTTAGTTAATATAACAACTAATTATTTTTAGTTTCTAAAATTGATTTCTATTGAATGATTTTTTATAGTGTTTTCTAATATTAAATAAGACATAAACTATTTCTTATTTTTTTTAACCAAATAAAGTTGAAGAAAGTTAGAAGGGGAAAAAGTAGTGGCTTAATTTAAAATTTTGAAACTTAAAACCTTAAATGTCATAGATATTTTGAAACAAGAAGTATCCAAAAGATTTTGAAGAAAGAAAGTAGGTAAGAAGAAGAAAAGATGAAAATGATATGTATAAAGATAATGGATTCCACTTTTCTCTGCTTTAAAACTTGTTTAAGTGGCTTCCCATCCCTCCAAAAAAAAACTTGTATAAGTGGAAATTTATATTTATATGCATCAAAGTCAAAAATTAAAAAAAAAAATCTATGAATAGTTAATTTATTAGACACAAGGTATTAAGAATAAACTCCACCTACAAGAAAAGTTTTTTGTTTGATAAAACACAACTGTAAAATGGATATTATCTCTCTTAACGAATGATTATTTTAATAAACATCACTAAGATGAAGTCTTAGCTAGTTAAACAAACTCAACTATCAATAAATTATTAGAAAAAACTTTGTGGATGGAAATATTATATTTTACTTTTTAATTAACAAAGCTGACTTATATTTTTATGATTTTAATTAATAATAAAATATATTAAAAATGTCATTCTAACTTTTTACTAGTGGGAAATCTTGCTTTTCTTTTAGCATCAATGCCTTCATTGCTTGTAAAGTATAGTTAGTTTAAGTGCATTGAATGAGTAGATTTCTAATTTCTAATTTCTAATTGACCATACTTTAGGTAAATTCCCATCCAAATTGAATGATCAAAGCTTGTGCATATGAAGCAAATCCACCCTCATTATTTTGATGTTTCTCTTTTATCAAAGAAAAGCAAAGAAGAATATGTTTGTTGTGATTTTCAACTGAGATTTTTCTTGAACATGTTTTTCAAAGATTTTCAAATAATACATGGAATATATTCCTAAGGTTAAGATTTGTGAAAACATTGTGCTTGTCAAAGCAAAGTGACACATTAATTTCTAATGAAAGCGATATACATAATGCTACAGTTTTTTTTTTTTTTTTTTTCCTTAGCTTTTACAGTGGCATTTAAATTTAAAGTAAAGTTTTGCATTAGTGTAAATTGTGTTTAACCATTAGATTTTTGTTTCCCCACTTTAGGGAAGGATTGGTTGAACACATTGAATAACTTTAAAGTTCTTGGAACAAAATTTGCACATCTTGGTGACCTAGTAATTCACTTCAGAGTATTAATGGTGTCAATTTTATTTGTTTCCTTTTACTTAAATGATGCCTTATTGAACAAAAAATATCAGAAGTCCAATCAAGTTTTGATCGTAATCATAAATAATCCAATAGTTGATGCATATACATATAACATTATGTTAAAACTATCTTATCTGTTTTTTATAAGTTTTATTATTTTTTTATAGACAATGCATAGAAAATAAACTTTTGTTATATGTCAACATGTAAGAAATTAATAATGACTCACTGAAACTGTACATCCAAATCAAAATTTTATGCATTTTAGTTATGTTAAAAAAAAATCTGTTAAATCATATAATAATATAATAGATCCACTAAAAAAATTATAAAATAGAAACTAATTTTAGAGAAAAAAAAAATTAGTTGTTATAGTGATTAAATTAAAGACTATTTTAGGTACTAAATAAATTTTTGAATTTTAAATTAATTTTTATTATTATTAAATAGTTGTTAAGTCGGTATCTAATTAGCAATCAAAGTTTTTGCTACCAAATTTAGAATCTAAATAATTGGTAGTCAAAACTTTGGTAGCTAATTAGATACCAATTTAAAAACTATTTAACAATAATATAAATTACTTTTTTTTTATTTATAAAATGATATCTAATTTAGTTACTATTACAACTAATTATTTCTCTAAAAATTAGTTTTTATTGGATGATTTTCTTGTAGTGATCTCACTACACAAAAATTATTAAATAAAAATTAATTTTAAAAATAAAATAATTAATTATCATATTAAATAATATTTTATAAACTAAAAATTATTAATATTTAAATTAATTTTATTATTAATAAATTTATTAACTAATTTTTAAATTAATATCTAATTTTTAATAATTTTAAAATATTATTAATATTTTAGTTGTCCACTACTCTATATTATAAAGTTAATAACTGAAAGTTTACTAATCTATAAATTAATTTATAAATTTTATTAATAATAAAAAATACATTAAATACTAATAATAACTTTTTATTTTTAAATAATATCTAATTTAATCATTATAGGATTATATATTAAATTAATACAAATCGGTCGTCTATTTTTAATGTAACGTCAAATTTATATATATAATAAATAATTTTAAGAAAAAATAATTAAAACTATTATTTATTAAATAATATTATTTATTATTTCACAATAATAAATATTAAAAAATAACTAAAGGTACCAGCCTTCACGGGTCAGTTTTTTCTTTTTACAGTAAATTGCACTTCACGGATCTGTTGGTTTGGTAACATGCGTTGTAAAGGGTTAAATGGGTAATTAAAATGACAATACATAGTTCCACATCTTCTCTTCATTTCATGTTATATTTTAACTTTTCAAAATTTGTCTACAAATAATCTTAAATAACCTAAGTTAAATATATATTATCCTCATAAATCATCTCAAATTAATCCTCTAAATAATAAATTATATGTAATCTAAAATTAATTTTTATAAATTAAATTAACTTACCATAAATTCAAAAAAAATTGAGAATTTTATCACATAAATAATTATACCAATATTTTTAATTTATGCAAAAAATCTTTTACTTCTTTTATTAGCATTTTTGAAAAAAATTATCTTATGGAAACTGGTGCCAATGAATACCCAAATGGTCATGAATAAGGTGTCATTGATCTTCAACTCATTTTCAAGATTTGTCCGTGATGTCATTTATTTTTGTTATGAAGAAGATTCACAGAACTACCTAAACAATTATTTTTACAAAACTATTAATAACACACTCTTTTGATACACTCTTTCGAACCAATTAAAATAACATGTTGGAGAAATAATCTTATTATCTTGCATTATGACGTGGTTCAAGATTCACATCACACACAAATTTATATAAAAAAAAAAATTAGATTTTAAAATTAATGACTAAAATTTTAATAACTAATTATATTTAAAATTTATTTAATTAAAATAAAAGCTTCTTAATTTCTAAAAATATATATAATTTATTCAATATAATAATTAATAATTTTTTTATCTTTAAAATTAGTTTTTATTAAATTATTTTCTTATAATATATTTAAATATGATATCACATACAAATAATACATATGCTTTCAACAAGAAAAATAAGAAGAAAAAAAATCTGAGAAAAAAAGAAAAACCTACTCAAAACTAAAAATTATCCGTTGAGATTGTCAAATAATCCTTTTGCTTTAATTTATGTACTTTGATAAAAAAAGAATAAGATACGACTTTTAAAACTCCCGACAAAATATTTTAAATAAATGGAGAATGAGTTTGTTTTATATTATATACAAATTTTATAACATTTAATAATAAAATATTTTTTTTTTTTATCTTACAAAATAAATTTAATATCTATTTATTTTTTAATTATAATTTTTAAATTTATAAATATGTGAAAGTTTTTTATTTTAAAATAAAAACTCGTTAAATTTGTAAGGTAATATTTTACACCTTTAAAAAAATTCAAATTTTTCTAACAACCCTCACATCACTTAAAAACTCTCATAAACATTCTTCACATATCTACTCTAACATACTCTAATCCAAACATCATCACTTTCTTCTCACTTTCCTCTCACATCCTCTTACATTCAATTCCTCAAATCCCCCACACATTCCCTTCCTAATTCAAACACACCCTTAGATTGTATTTGAATTGTGAAAGAGATTTCAGTAAGTCGATTTGTAGTGATTTGATAGAAAAATGTAAAGAAAGTGAGGTTGTGAAATTTTTGTTTATTGAAGTTTGTGAGTGATATGATGATTGAAAAGATATTTTTAATTTTTTTAAAATTTGTAAAATATAAATTTACAAATTTACCCTTATCTTTAAAATATTTTAATAATAAAATATAAAATTTTTTTTATAAATCCGAACTAATTAAAATTTTATAATTTTTATTCAAAATACCATTAAATAATTATTTTCAAACAAATTACTTAACATATAAAAAATTATCATAAAAATAAAATTTTCAGTTTTAAAGTTAGGAATGCAATAAATTTTAAAAACTTTTATTTCAACTTCAAATAAATTTTGATGTACAGAACATAATTTTATTTTATTTAATAATTTTATTTTTATTATAAATACATATACGAAATATGCTCTTAAAATAAAATCAAAATTTATTTTTATTTTTATTGTTAATATTATTATTTAATAAATTTATTTTAATTATTATTAAATATTTTATTTATATTTATATTTATTTTATTATTATTTTTTATAATGTATTATTATTATTATTTAAAAGTGTTTTTTTTTTTTAAATAAAAGCTTTCATATTAGGTATCACTATGCCACTTAAGATCTCAGCTAGGCTGACACCTCAAGTAACAACAATCATTTACCATCACATGAAAAAAAATATTATTAAACAAAAGAAAAAAGAAAAGAAAAAGAAAATACAAAAATACGGGGGACTAGACCAAAACCCATATGTTAACAAAAACGATACACAGGTAGACTATACCTATTCATAAAGAATTCTAAGAACAGACAAGGTGGAAGCCTATTATACCAAAGAAAAGGTTCTCTATGAAAAAATCCTAAATTAGCCAACTTATCAGCACACGCATTTCC
>Ga0123342_1004138_pt1 | contig 22489 bp, 6 predicted proteins | sample Turbeawhitnodule_FD_89960 | JGI IMG/M metagenome (GOLD analysis project Ga0123342, IMG submission 89960) | Root nodule microbial communities of legume samples collected from Mexico - Turtle bean Mexico white nodule | ecosystem: Host-associated > Plants > Roots > Nodule | place: Mexico: Nepantla... | reverse complement strand
GTTCGAGTCAAATTAGTCTCTGTCCATATCAAAATGGATTTAATGTAATTTGACAAAGTAGATTTAATTTAATTAATAAAGTGGATTTAATTCATTTTAAATAAATTTAAAATATCCAAATAAATTTAATCTAGTTAAAATGGGTGGATTTTAAATCCAAATCATTTGGATTGATTTAAAATATCCAAATGAATTTGATCTAGTTAAAATGGATATAGATTTTAAATCCAATTCATTTGGATTGATTTAAATCCAAATAAATTTGATCTAGTTAAAATGGATATGGATTTTAAATCCAAATCCAATGGATTTGATATGGATTTAAAAATCATATCCATGACCACCTCGATTATTTGGAAGGTTTTTTATTTGTGCCTTTTGCTAAGTATCTTAGATGAGTCTACATTGTTTAGTGGATGATAGTTTGGTAGGGGGGCTAATTTTTATCTGTTTTGGGAAGTTGTGTGTTTGTCTATTGTAATTCTGGTCCATTGTAATTCTGGTCCAAACCTTGAATCGGGATCACCAACCTCTTATCTACATGTCTCTATCTTTAAACATTTTCAATTCTCTAAAATTTTAAATATTTTTGTCCAAACACAATATAAAAGTTTTTCATTATTATCTAAGAATAAATTTGTTACTTTTTATAATAATAACTTTAAATCTACTTCATATTAACCATATATTTTTCACTCGCAATGCTGCTTCTTAACTCTTGAATTTTATACATAATAAATTTGGAGATTAAATTAGACGTGAATAATAATTTTAGAAGGTAGCATGCATATACACTACTCTTATGATAACCAATTTTTAGAAGATCTCTTGCTGGGAATGGCCCTTGGGTTATATAATCCACTGTAATGACCAGCTATTATTTGGTTATGTGGAATATACAGAAGATTGTGATATACACTACTTCACTATATTTTGTAATAATAGTAGCAATGTTGTTATGCATAGAGATGGGGATTCACTCTTGAAATACAAAGGCAAAAAGGAACTAAACAACAAAATCTGTCTGTCAGCAGGGACAAAAGTTGAACTTAGTAATCCAATAGTGCAGACTGGAAATAAAATATGTGATGAAGTCATTGATGAGTATTAGTTATTATTCAACCTTCACTTAAGATCTCTTTAGCTATTTCAATGTTTGATATTATTGGAAACCGTATAATTATAGTTTAGGCTAAAGCTACCAAAAAAAACTTCTCTTATTTCTTAACAAAATTCCAGACACTCTGAAATGATGGAAGAAAAATGTAGTAAGGTCAAAATCGAATGAAATAGCATTATCTTTAATTGTTTTAAGCATTTGAAATTATAATAGGTGAAATAGACCATTTTGTGTGTTTCCTTCTTTTTCTGACCCATAACAATATCTTTCTACTCTATTTATTTGTAGGCAAATTTTTCTCCACCTTCATACCTTCTCCCAACACTTTCATATTTTTATTAATTTCAACAATACCCCCTTCTCAGAATGGTAGAGTTTCATATTTTTATTAATTTCAACAATACCCCCTTCTAAGCATGGTAGAGTGTGTCATGTTTCATTTTCAAGTGGTAGTGATTACTTGTTGTGATTGCTTGTGATGGACGGTGATGAACGTTGGTGGTTGAGGTAAGTTTTATAAAATTTGAAAGTCACAGCTCTTCCAAATGTTGCTCTTGGAAAAGAATGAAAATGTTGCGACTAAAAATAAAATAGAATGTTGGCAAAAAAGTGTATAAGAGTATAAAGGTACAGCTGAAATTATTTAAAAATATAAAATTATACTTTATTTAAGATTATTTAAAATTTTTAAAAAAAGTTAAAAGTGACTTTACATAATTAATGAGGTAGAAGGAGAAGGTAGGAGGTGGATGAAGAGTTTGCCTTAGTTGTTTGGCCATGGAAAATATAACCACATTTTAGGACATGGCTCAACTGATTTGCCACCAAAATGAGCCTACACAATGTCCAAATTTTAAGCTACTTTTACATAAAACTGCTTTAGAAATGTATACACGTACTTTAAGACACAACTCTGCTTTCGTCCATCAAACACTAACCCAAATTTAAGACTCGTTCTCATTTACCCTTTTCTTATCTGCACAGAATAAGATACTCAGTTTTTAGTGTAACACCAAGGATGACAAAAATGAATAGTGGTAATTTAAACACCAACAAAGGCCATTGAAAACACAGGTAAGAAAATTATATTGCATGATTTCTAATCCCACGAAAAGAGTAGAAAAAGACCAAAACCACTAACAGAAATAGTTAGAAGAGACTCATAATAAATAACCTTCAAAAGATTTTTATTGTTGCTATTAATGATGGTCTATCCCAACGTGGCATGGTGCTTTGAAAGTACTAAAGACAACAATTATGCAGTTCTTTCTCATCGGATCCATCCACAAAGTTGTCTCATGCATATATACTCTTTATTATTCAGATGGAAGTTTGAAGTGTTGTGATTTTAACCTATGGGGATAAAGAGGGTGTGAAAATCATTCAGAAAACATAAACTACAATTGCATACAAAACTCCGGAGATGATCACTCCGCATTTCATACTATATGTTACAATCTATAACCAACCTATACAAAAAAAGCCCATTCAACTTCCATCCTTTGGCAATCCAAGCTCAAGGTTGCAAGGAAACAAAAACACAACCATCATATCTCTTGTACAGGAATTTTGGTGTTTCAGATGCAAATATGTGGACCCTATTATGACTGAATATTAAGGATGCGTAACAGTTGAGTGTATTGAGCTACTAGTGGTGCAGACCTTAGCACCATAGCTTAAAGTTGGGAGCAGGAGCTCTGCCTGCGGAAAAGAACTGTTAGAAGGCACATCTAACAGCAGATCCTCAGAACTCTCACCAACATAGTTAAAAGAATCCAGCACGTGCAAGTCACCAACACCATGGGGCAAAGCAAATAGGCTTTTTGGGCTGAAGCTTGAGCCTTCTTCTACAACTTCTTTGCCTTCACAGATAGGCTTTATGATCACCCTTTTCGGGCTCCTCATTGTTGTCTTCATTTCTGAAATTTGTGCGATAACTTGATTAGTGTCAAGAATTCAATTAAATGATAAACAGCAGAGAAAACCAAAACAGCTCAGTTCTAATTATAGCTTCTAACTGGTATAAAAATAACAGTAACACAGTTGTCTCAATGTCTCAACGTAAAAGCACAACATATATTCAACATCTTGCAAGGGAGGTATGTGAATACTTTTATTTTTCTTTGTTGAGATAAGATTATCATCTAACCTGAAAATTTTGGATTTTGGCTGTCATGCTCACGCATTCTCTTGCCATTTGTAACATTACTTGATTCCATAGCAGTAGATCCCAGACCAATAGTTTTTCCAGCTTCTTTTTCGCATTTCTGCACCCATAGAAGGATGCAATATAAATGAGTCTTCTAGACCAAACAAATCCAATCAAAAAATTTGAAAACCTAACTGCATTGGATCGGTTATTGGATCCAAAATTGAAAACTAAACCAAAATTTTATAGATAATACCTATGAAAGTAGTATTTTTCCAAAGAAAAATTTATATTATTCCACACCTAACGTACAAAATTTCCCTATTCTAATTTCTTTTCTACCACAAAACCAAGTTTAATTTCTTCTCTTTTGAATTTGGATATAAAGTGCAGGAACAATATGATTGATATTTTATAAATTATATTTAGAATTTAGATATACATTTTTATGTATTTATTTAAACTTGTGTTTAGTGTATATGATGAATTTCAGACTTATATTTGATATATTTATATGCACTTCTGTATTTGATATATTTATATGCACTTCTGTATTAAAAACAAAAAAACAAAAAAACTGTGATCCAATCCAAAACAATTTAAATTGGATTGGATTTACACTTTAAATCACATTTATCACATAGAATTATAAGAAAACATAAAAGCATTAGTATCTCAATAATCAATCATTACAAACCTTGAGAAAATTATACTGTTCAACCCATTTTGACTTTGACATATTAGATAACACAAGCCTTTTCAATGTCTTCCATTCTTCAGGTTTTTTCCCCAACAAAGAGATGTCAAAGACACCTTCCCCAAGAAGTTGCTGAAAATAAATCAAGTTCTCCTTGAATTGGAAGCTACTGAACATGTTTTTAAGGCTGCAAATACAACCAGCACAATCAGTCACTAATGTTTGATTTAGTCTAGATTTCTTATGCCCTAAGCAGTTGGATATCTGATTCACTACAGGTGCCTTTTTTTGGGTGGAGGGGGAATGAAAAACTCAGCCATGTGTTACTTCAAAAATTCTAATCAAATGAGAACTCAAATGAAATGCCTTAATTTTCTTGGAGTAGTGTAGAACATTTAGAGCAATTGTGCGTTTAGCAAACCCCCCTCCCTTCTTTGAAAGGAGGGACTTGAAGAGTAAAAGCATAGTGACTTGCAAAACATCAAAAGATCATTATATGATCAATAATGATAAATTCAGAGCAAACAAGATAACTGGTTCTAACCTATCAGTAAATTTAGCGGTATCAACCACAGGGAGATACTTCAGTAATTGCTGCTGCTCTTCATTTGTCAAGTTCCTCATAAACTCCTCGTAATTCACTACATCCTAACCAAACATAATAGCAGGAAATCTGTAGTTATAAATATGTATGAAGAACAAGACAGTAGTCACGACACAAAACCCAAAAAGAATGATCACATTATTTATGGAAAATGAATATTGCCTGTTCTCAAAAGAAATTAAAACTCAGTTGCTATCTTGCAAGTCCTGAGTGTAGTTACATGAATGAAAACAGATTATACTTGTGTGTGTCAGTGAGTGAGAGAGAGAGAGAAATCCAATATTATTGTTAGCAATAATGATACAGAACTATGCTATCGACGCAAAAAACTTGTGCAACTCACATTTAAATCTATTGAGCACAACAGTGAATTGTGATTTCCAGGAACTTGTAGTTTTTCAAGCTGAGACTTGTCCCTGAAATAAAAGAGTAAAATTTGTCACTTCTCCAATCGAAATTGTGCACTTATCTCTGATTTCTTCATAAAGCCACAGGTATGTATAAACACAATCTATAGACAGGTTGACATCCTCATACCCATTCCAGGAATATTACCAAAGTTATGCTAGCACAATGTTCCTGCATAACTGACTAGAATAATGAAAGACTGTAAACTGCTGTGGAAAACATGCCTTTCAAGTTTCTCTTGTTGCATGATTTGGCCAGCAGAGCTTTTGATCTTTTCAACTCCATGAGATGAGAAGTTCATGCCAATGTGATCACTATTATACAAAGGAATCGTACTAGAGAATGAATATGCTTCATTCATTAGGCATTGTTTATTATCAACTGAAAGAGAGCTAGCCTCAGACTCTTCATCACGAGCTATAGAGCTAGGATGCCTGATGAGAATGCTTCCATGTCCTATCTCAACAGAGACCATTGGTGTGTCACTTTCAAAAAGAAGATCCTCTTCAGAAGATGCAGAGAAATAAGACTGTTGTTCATGAAGAATAGTACACAGGTCTCTTGTGAGCTTCTCAACAGATGAAGGCTTTGGACGACCTGAACATGTCCTCTTTTTAGAAGGCACCATGGCATCCCAGACCACTGACTGAGCAGGGCCTACATAAACCATACTATCTATCTTAGAATTATATGCTTTTATTGAAGAAACAAAGGAATCTGTATTGAACTGCAGTAAGCAGCAATGAAGAACCAGACATGTTATGTCATGTAATGTCAAACTTGACATTTGCTATAAAGCATTGATAAGGGAATATATGCATAAACAAATAAAAGATAATTGATAATTCATGTTTAATTGTAAGCTTGCCAACAAAATTGTTGAGATAAATGGGTTCTTCATTATGAAATATTTTTAAATCACTTCTGAATTCTTAAAAGCACACTTAAATGTATGATGTACAATTAGAATTAATATTAACTTGTTTTCTTCCAGAAAAAACAAGGCCTTGTTAGTGAATCTGCAATTCCACATTTTATCTTTTTTCTTTACCCATAATATCATTATCCAGTTCTTGATCAAGCTCACATTTTTTTATCAGCATTGATTAAGCTCACATAAATCAGGACAATCATCAAACCCATGCGATTTCAATGGAAAGGACAGCGCTGCCATAATCATTTATGTAGAAAAATCTTCCAATGAAATCAGCAAAAAGTAATAGTCCAACCTGTCAAATCACTAGCATCTGTGCCACCAAATTGAGCACAGCTCTCCGAGTTAGAGACAGCAGACCCTGAGCTTGATCTATTGCTTGTATCTTCATCCACAACCTTTCGGTGTCCTTGATTAAAATCTGGAATGAACCCTCCAGATGCAGCAATATCATAATTATGCTTTCGCTTGACCAATTTCACTTCTTTGTTCTTATTTAATGATATGCTTTTTACCCTGGAAACCTTTTGATCCTCATAATCAACATTTTCTGCCCGTGCATGCAAAGGGGTATAATTTGCAAGTGTTCCTTTAGTCCTCCATCGAGATCCACATGCATTGCATAGTACAGGCTTCTCAGGTGGCCCATTACGCCAAAGTGGTGTGCCTATTGCAAGGTTTTTTCGTTAGAAAATCTATGCAATTTAAAAAATCTTGCAAACAAGAATATAATAGAGATTATCTATGATTAAAAACAAAGCCAACATATTCTTATTTCACAGATATACTAGGAAACTGAACCGAACAAACATCTTAAGGATGTGACAGCATTCACTAATCATTATAAAAAAGAACCAGATACTTCTGCTTGAATGGTTGACTATCTTCCCATTATCAACCCGTTTACAAAATTTTAGATAACTTGTAGAAATATCCTTTTGCAAGGAAAACTATAGATTGGTCTACACTTCACATCCATCAAGAAGCAGATATGGACGAACTCAAATTAAGAAAACGTGTAGGATGGTAGGAAGACAACGCTTTCATATGAACCAAAACAATAAACATTTGTCCGCTCAGTGCTTGTAGCATTAATGTTAGGGAAATCTAATTACAAATTCTCATTTGTCCGGAATGAAATCGTTTTGTTCCCAAACACTGGCACTCAAATTTTAAAGTGCAAAACAATAACAACTCATATACACCAGTTCAAGTTTATCAGAAAAACAATGGACATCTCTAAGGCTTAAGTTGCAGGATAAGTTGTATCAAGGTGATCAGCATAATTGAGAAAGCTTGAAAATATAAAAATGACAAGTCATAGCAATTGAATTTTCATCCCAGCCAGAGACAATGAAGTAAGACCCATCTGAAGGATGAATGCAATGCATGGACAAAAAATCCTAAGGTACAATGAGAAATTGCTAGGTAGACAAAGTGACAACAAACAACTTGTAAAATCCTTTCAGAAATGGAGTGGATTACTACGGACATTTTGCAAAAGCACAATTATCTTCATTTCCTTCTCTTACTTTCTTTTGTTCACATAACATGCAAATGAGTGGAGAGTTAGTTGACCCTTCTGATAAAGATCATTTAGAACAACAGATGTTCTGCTTATTGAGAAAAAGGTTCTGTGTAATATTCAATTCATTCCGAGATTAAATTTGCAAGAATTACATTTGCACACACTCCAGACACAGTCAGGGAACGCAAAGACCCACTGAATGAGTGACACAGAACACATCAACAGAGGAAGTTGATGTAATTGAACTTCCCAGAACTTCCATTTCCAAATATTCTGGGCAACAAGAATATTTGTATTGTTGAATTCTAATACATCCAAACAAAGAACATTACTATAAATTATCCCATTTGTTTAAATTGGCCAGAACTTTCCCCTTGCACACATCTTAATTTCTCATCAAAATCACAAACCATGCCATCGGTTCCAAGACAAACTTCAAATTCAAAGAGACAAATTTCAAAGAACCAATCACTCTCAGGAAAAAAATTGCAAACAAAAGACTGCATATTGGAGAGACAAGAACTCACTTGTAACTCCACAGTGATAGCAAGGCCCTTGCTTGCCCATGTCTCAAACTTTTCCTCAAGTAAAGGGGAAAATATGTAGAAAAAATTGCAGAAAAAAGGGGCAAATAATTTTTTAACGAAAAAGAAAAAAAATGATGTTTTTTTTTTTAAAAGACAAGTTGTTTTGAAGGCTTGTATTAGTGGGTATTGAAGGCTCCCTTCTGCAGCAAACCCAGAAAACAGTTTGCAAGAATAAAGGCAGCAGAAGCCAATAGACCCAGAAGAGTTTGTGTTTTACTGTCCTTAAAAAAAACTCACATAAACACCACAAAACAAACAGAATTACAGAAATTGATATCTGGGTGTTGTAGCTAGAAATCTGTACAAGAGAAAAAACTAGTAAAGGAATCTCAGAAATGACAGAGAAAAGAAGAAGGGAAGGTGCAATGGAGAGAGAGACAGAAAGAGAGAGGAAGGTCTGAGTATGTGACCTCTTGTTGTATTGTACAAGAAGTAAATGTCCAGCTTTTCCTTTATTTATTTTTTTAACCCACTTTCTCCTCCTTCTCTCTCTATTTTTTTTTTAATTGTCTTTTGTTGTTGTTATTTGAGGAATATTTTTTGGGGTTCCCTGATGTTATCTCAGATATTTCAGTTTCCATTTTGTTAAACTGAAAGTAAAAAAAAAATCCAGTTTACCGTGTTAAAGAAATCAGGTAGATTAATGCTGAATCACAAACGTCCTAGAATAAGAAATAAGAAATAAAATTATTTATTCAGTATAGTTTAGTGCGACAAATATGAGAATAAATTTTCTCAAGTACATAAAATGGCATCTAAACACTTTGTAATTTATAAACTCTTTATGTTTTAATCTATATTTACTTAGTATTAATCATTCATATCATACGTTTTAAAATAAACTGATCATTTTAAGAGAAATCGATTGGGAGAATATTAATAGATGATTGCATATATGTTGTTGACTGTGGACTTTTCTTTGCTTTGCTTTTAATTTTTCAAATCCCCATCTTCACCATACAGATTTTGGTCCAAAAACAGTTTCTACTCATAATAACTCAATATTGATGGCCAAAAAACAAGCCCAAAACTCCATAAATATCAAAATAAGAGGGGCGAAAGAAAGATATTTTATTTTCGCCTTTCGTATGTTTTGTACCTGACATAATTTTATGTTTATGAAATGATTATTTGTGGTATTTATCCATGATTTTATATTCTGTGTCCGGTGTGTGATGGCATGATGTTGATGAATTTGAGTGGTGTTGATAGAGAAAAAAAAAAAGGAATAAACAGAGGTAGGAATAGGTGTGTGAGAAACCCAATCAACACCGTTGATTAAGCCAGGGCGGTTGATGTTGGGGCCACCATTAGTGATATGCTTTTGCTTTAGTTAGTTTTTTAATTTGATTTGAAACCAACGGTGATTAAGGAGGGTTGTGGCGTAGCCACATGAAATCTGGGACTCAATTATTCAGAGGAAATGCCCAAGACAGGTAGAACAATTATCAAACTAGGGGCTAGAGTCACCAAACATTAAAAGGAAAGTAAAAGTCAGATATCCAATTGAAATTCATACCTATTAAGTTTTCTCTTCCAAATCCTTATTACACTTTTTTTTTTTTTTCTTTTTATGAATTCAAATGTGACAAACAGTGTGCCCATGATACATAGTGGGTATCTCATGAATTTGACTAATTTAGTGCCTTCTCAAGTTCCTTATCTTTTAGTGTGTTTTCCATCCTTTAATCTAAGATGGGAAAAAGCCTCTTCAGGGTGGAGTGTGTTTACTTTGTGTAAACCAATTTGGATCATTAAATCACCTTCCTTCACTAAAAATATTGTGGAGTAGCAGCCATCACCAAAACACCAACCTCAGATCTCGCTAAGAACCAACATGGCTTCCATGATCAAAGAAAAATCAAATGCCTCTAAGTCGTTCCAAAGAACATGCCTTGCGTTGTTCAAACTTTTTATTTAAACAAACAAAAAACAATAACAAGTTTTCTACATTATTATAATGTTTGTCCTTCATTTAAAGTGCTATTCATGAATTCACCGATCACCAACTAGTCAAATCCCTCCATCTGGACTATTATTAAATTCGGCCAGGTCAATTTTAACCCTTTACCTTTGCTCATCAAACTCACACATACCAACACACGCATTCTTCATAACGTGGGGATTGGGTTGAAGGCATTTTTAGTTTTTCAAAAACAAAATTGGATTCTGTTTCTTCCTTTTTAAATTATAGATTTTATTCTTATATCTTTTACTTGTTAATGTATTGTTTCAGCTTCTATTCTCATAATAATATTGTGATTCACTCGTATATATATATATATTGTTTGAAAGTAATTAATATTAAGGTTACTTTCTTCTTAAGATCCTTCACATTACTCTTCTAGATACTCCATTGCACTCTGTTTTCAAAACAATAAAAACCCTGTATAAATCTCTTTCATTTCTTTGATATCGCTTCACCCATTCTTTTATACAAAAATATCATATAAATATATACCAAAATATCTCAACTAAGTATAAGCAATATAGACATGAGATAACTATGTCAATAATACTCATAAAAAAATAAAAAATAAAATGTTAAATCTAACCTAAAAAAAGAGTTGCCTTTAGTATTTATCGGCATTAACATAATAATGCATATTCCTATATAGATGCAAACAGTTATATTTATCTAAATTGTGTTTTCTGCACAAACTTTGTAGATATGCTTAGGTAGTAGGATATTAAGTGTGCTAAGTATTAGAACTTATAAGAGTAGTTATCTCTGCATTTTGATTGTCATTGCAATATTTATTATTATTGCAATATTTATTATTCAATGGAACCTGTAGAATAGGTTAATACACTGTCTGTATTTTCAGAGTAGATGTAAAATATCCTAAAGTCAAAACACATTAAAATGTGTGCTCTGCAAAAAGAAGGACCATCGTTGCCTCTCTGCTCCTATGCACCATCTGTTTTGTGTGTACATATATCGAACAACACGTCAAATAAGAATCAAGTTCACTCAGAGAGGTGGATAACATGGATTATGAAAAATAACATTAAATATTTCATGCAAAATAGTTTATGTACCTCAAACATTAATAAAAAAAAATTAAAAAAGAAGAAGAAGAGCCTTAAAATGTTGAGACTAAGAGACTCTCATCGATATAGAAAGAATACTATATTGTGAGATGATGACATTTTATTGTATATAAATGGGTGTAAATATCAATCTTATGAGTCGATTTTATGGGGTTGAGTTAGGTTTAAAGTTTACTCCGTAATATGATATCAGAGTCATTTTGAGTCTATTCTAACGAGTGTTTGTTGGGCTTATCAAACCACCTGCTATCGGACTGTTATCGAACCGTTATCGAACCACCCATCATATGTTATCCCACGCACGAACTGTCACTCTCAAAATATACTGAAATTATTTTCATATTTGTTTTATAAGACATTAGAGTGAGTAATTATATATAGTAAAAGCTTGGAGAAACTTGTAAATAATATTTATGGTATAATTTGAAGAAGTTATTATAAAAAATACTTGTATTATATTAGAAGTGACAGATGGTTAAATTTAAAAAAATTATCAAAAACTAAACTTAATCTATAAGTTAATATAAAGTTTTTTTAATTTTTTTTCTTTTGTATTTATTTTAAGCTTGTTAATTAACCTTTTTTTTTTTTATCAAAATTCAGAACATAACTGCTAATTTAAACCTTGTAAAATTTACTAAAATATAAGTATTAATGTAATTCACCTTCATTCATATAATAATATACTAGAATTTAAAATGTATATGAACAACTTTGGCACCCATTTTTCACATCTTCAAATTGCAATAAGCATTTTATTTACTAAAAAATTTGTAGCATTACTTCTCCTCTCTTGATATATTATAGCTAATTATTATGGAGAATTTTATTAAATTCCAAAATACATAAATGAAAAAGGAATAGGGATCATCCAATCCAATGAATTAAAAAAATCTGAATGTATTATTATTTCATTTTTTTTCAAATGAGAATTGATAATGTAAAGATATGCATAATCCTTGAAACTAAACTGTGATTTACACTTTACACGATTAAGGCGAGAATGCATTATTTAATTTGTTTTTACATTATGTATTATTAAAATATTAAATTTGTAGAAAATGAATAAATTTAGAATGATGGTAGTGCGGGTTGTAGGTGGGACCTACTAAAATGCATAACTGCCCTTGATGGACCTCTTCCCTTCGAAGGGGTTATTATTGGGTGTGACCCTTCAAATGGTGAGGTCATTATGTCTGGCAATGATCTAGCGGCAAGTTAAGATATCTTCTGATTTATCATATTAATGTAATCTTGGGTACTTTTCATTATTTCATATAACACCCATGTTTTTAATAATAACACTTATTAATTTTTTATTTTATTAAACTTAAATTAGAAAATAATATGAAATATTTAATATTTAAAATACTAAAATTTGCTTTTAATTTATATAGTCTGTTAAATATGTAATATCATGCTTATAATTTGTATATTTTCTGATTCAATATTCTAAAAATAATAATTTTAATTTACTGCTAATATGTTTTTTAATTTCTACAATATAACACGGTCAACTATTTATTTATGTAAATATTAATAACAATATTTAATTATAAAATTATTATTGTCTCTTAAAAGATATGTTAGCATTTTTTAACAGTTAAATGATATATTAGATTGAACTAAATAACTTAATTTTGAAACATTGTGGGACCCAGATGTATTATTAGATTTTTTTACAAGAATAAAAATTACATTTTGGTAGATCTATGAGAAAAGTAAATTTAAATGTATCCTAAATTAAATTAAATATGAAAATAAACATTAAGTTGTTATTAAAAAGCATTAAACTTTAAAGATCATAAAAATAGTAATAATACCTTAATAAATTTTTTATTTAATATTTTACTAAAAAATATTTTTTATATGTTATCAAGATAAAACAATTAGCTTTGCTGATAAAAAAAAAAAGATAAAACAATTATACTATTAACTAATTATAGATTATAATAAATACAAAATTTTAAATTGGATAACGCTAAAATTAAGAAAATTGTGTGTATATATATATATATATATATATATATAGAAAAACTGTTAAAATCTTTTACATGTTCTCTCTTATACTAATTTCTTTATTTATTTAAAATACACTAATATTGTTATTAGAAAAATTATTTATATTTGTGCATAATCAACACAACAGTTCTTTAAATCTATATATAATTATAGACTCTTAAAGATTAAAGATTGAAGTTGATGCACCAATTTATGAACTATTTCCTAAAATTACAACATTTTATGCTGAAAATTATGAGTAATCAGTTCAAAAAACTATTTTATTTAGTTTGATACATTTTAATTAAATAGATTTTATCTTCATAAAAAAAATATTAAATTTTATCATTTATAAAAATTCTATTTTTGACATCACCAATGAGTACATTATAGAGTGATTAGATCCAATATACACTAAAAAACTATTAAATAATAATCAAATTTAATGATAAAAATTAGTCACTTATCAATCAAATTAAATACTAATTTAGATATTTAAAAAAAAATATTAATATCTAATATAATTTTTATTATTAATAAAATATTATAAAATAATTTTTTATTTAATATTTAAATTAATTATTAAAATTAATTATCAAAATTTTAGATATTAATATTTTAGATCTTAAGTAAGTATCTAAAAGAACTAATAGAAACAAATTTAAAATATAAGTAGTTAATAAATAAAATTTTGATAACTAATAATTAAATATCAATTTAAAAATTATTTTATAAAATTTTATTAATAATAAAAATTATTTTAGATATTAATAATTTTTTAATTTATAAAATAGTTTTTAATTTAGTTAATATAATGATTAATTATTTTAAATTTTAAAATTAATTTTTTTTAATGATTCATTTTTAAGATTTATCTTATGAATCAGTGTAATGAAGCTAATTTAAAATGGAAATTTAATGGATCATACTTCAAATATACTATAATGTAAAATATAGAATTATTTGCAATATAAAAAAAAAGATAAATTTTGAATTAAAAACTATAATTACAAAATAGTGGTGGATTCTAGAAGTTACGACTTAATCTTTGAACACGTGTACCCCTGAAATGCTAAGGTGCAGGTTAAAAGGATTCTCGGGAAGTAGAATGGTTCGGGTTGGTGATTGGTTCTCACCACTGTATAGAAACCTAATCTGCGACACAACCAATGACCGTTTCTCTATGACAACACCTTCTACTTCCTATTCTCTTTCTTATTGTTTTACTATGAAGTTCAAGACAAAATCTCTACCTAAACCATATTCAGTTTTTTTTTTCAATTTCTTCTGATATTGCATAACTTGCAAAAAAAGTTGATTTCTTGAACATAAATTAATTGGGGTATTAATTTATCTACTACTATTATTAAAAACTGTTTCAATTTATCAAAAATTTTTAAAGGTTAGTAAAAGATTTTTAAAATAAAATATAAAAAAATACATTTTTTTAATTTAATAATAAGGCGCATTACATAAGAGTCTTTATATTTTATTTATTGGAATTAGTGACATATTGTTATAAATTACAATTGTTATTAAAAGTATTAGTTAAATTAAATTGTTATTTTTTATTAGGTAAACCAAAATTTTATTAAAAGACATCAAACAAGCACTATCCATTATCTCATGTCTATATTTCATTTTCATACATGTACAAAGAATGCACATGTGTATTTCTAAAATTAGTTAACTAAAGTTATAGTTTACTCTTATTTTTATAACAATAACAAAGTCTTGACTAATTTCCAAGTTATAAGTTGAATAAGTCAAAACAATATTTTAATAATCCAAACATTGATGTTTTATATACTTATTAGTCTCTCTTATTTACTTTAACCTCAATAAAACTATATAATTATAAATAGTATTATTTTACATCTTTCACACCATCATGAAAATTTCTCACAATATCCCAACCTAAAATAATCAGGTGGAATGAAATTATTTCAAATTAACTAATAATTTTGAGTTTAAATTCTAAAGGTTTGATCTTATTATTTTAATAAGCATAACATCTTTTGTAAATTTACAATAATTTATAAGAAATTTTTTAATTAAATTTATGATTTTCTATTTTTTTATCAACCATCAAATATAGAAATGAAACACTTTGAGTAATCTAATATATATATATATAAACCAAAGAATAAAAATCATTTAAAGTTTACTTCAGTTATCAAAACACAAAGTTTAAAGAAAATCATATCTGATCTTACTATTTTTTTTATCCCTTTTCAAGTATACAATCTATTCATTTTAAACCCTACAGTGAGTAAAATATATTTGACTAATTCAAATAATCTCCACACTTGTGAAAATTATGTGAGAGCTACTTGTGAGAAGAAGGATATGAAGATTTGATAACATAAAATTGACCTATTTTATCATACAAGGTTGTATTAAATATGTTTATTTCTTTTATGATGGAATATGTGTAAAATTGACCTATTTTATTATATTATATTATATGTTGTGAATCCAACAAAAAGGGTTTATATATAAGGTATATAGTTTCTCTAAATGTTAGTTATACATATTTAAAATTTAGTAATTATATTTATAAAACAAATCAGATAAAATGTATATGATCTTTCATATGCTTCTCCTATTTTTCTTCCTCCTACACCTACACATCACTAGTATTTGCTCGTGTAATATAATTATCACAATTTAAAAAATAAACTAAACACACAAGGCTAAACTATTGTATCAAAATTCGAACATACTACAATATAAATAAATAAACAATTTGTTCATAAATAATCAAATTTATTTTTCAATTCAATATAAATATACAAAATTTATGTATCAACCACAAAAAATTAATTTATTTCTAATACCAATATATAAAATCATATAGATTACACATGAATCTATGCATCAAGGATATTAAACAAGTGAAATATCAACCAACGTCTACTACCACATACTAACATCTGACCCAATGATCAATACTTCAATTTAAAAACGAACCTAAAAGAAAGGATTAAGACGAGTTCAAAAATTTAATATCTTGTATGAACTTCCTCAGCAGTTTCTCACCACATGATATATTCGTCTATATGACATAGACCATCAATGAAGATAAAAGATCTATGTTATAACATAAAAGTCAATACTTAATACACAAATAAAACAACGGGCTCATAATATCCCAAATGTATGAACTTAATTTTATATGAATTCCAAATTATGTTCATACAATACATATCATATAAGAATTTTACAAATCAATTGAATACAAACTAACATTCACTTCATATTTATAAAAAAAATAACATGTGTACATAATATTGACAAGAAAAAAAGATTTTTTTTTAGCTTAAGAGAAAATAATTTCACCGGAGTTGCCTACGCTTGAACCAAAATTCCTTCGCTTGAGCAAAAATTGGACCGACATTAGGCTTAGTTGCAATATTATTTTTACTTGAGCGAAAATTTATTTCGCTTAAACAAAAATAGACCTGAGATTAAACTTAGTTGCAATATTATTTTCGCTTAAGTAAAAAATTCCTGTAGTTTGAGAAGCTTTAAGTAACCTAACAAAATTAATTTCAAATCTTCACCCAAATCAACACTCCAAACCATTCATAACACAGTTCAATAACGTTAAATAATCTTTTCAACATCAAAAACAACATTTAAATATCAAACTATCAAAATCTCATATCTCTACACTTACAAACAATATAGAATCAAACAATTTTCATCAAATAACATTCATATAAGAGAAATTTAGAACTTGTGACCACGTCACCTCCACATCTAGATAATCTATCCTATGGAAAAGTTAAAACTAACTTCTTTTACATGTAATTTCTTAGTATAACGGAAGTTCCTAAGTGGAACCACTCCAAAGTTTATAGACCTAGTGTAAGGTATCCAAACATTCCAAAATTTTAGTACCAAGTTGAGAAGAACATTTTTCTTAACTGGTACCACTAAGATTGATGACAAAATTATAAATAAAATGATAAAAGAATAATTTTTAGAGTAAATACAATGTTTTTTATTTGAAATTCTAATTAGATAAGATTAATCTCCAATTTCTCAGCTACTCTGATATATATGGAAAAAATAAATTAAAGATATTACATAGTAGACTTTAAGCATAACTCAACCTATGAAATCAGCTCAATGGGATGAAGTTTGCACCCACTTATATACAATGAATTGTTCCCATCTTTAGTCGTTGTGGGATCTCCAACAAAAGAGAACATAAAAAGGAGAGAGGGAGAAAAAGTTGTGGGTAACGGTGAGCTTATTTATCAAAAATAAGTCATTGGACATAATGAGTGTGCCACATATATATATATATAAAATAAAGGTAAAATAAGTTTTTTTTTATAAAATTACAAATGTTCAATTTTAATATTTTTTGAAGTCTTTTAAAATTATAAACACATACTTGTCATACGCTTCTAAATTTTTTATATCTTGTTCGACTTTTCCATTAAATATATTCTGTGAAATTTTAAAAAGTTACAGAAAAGTTAATAGAAAAACTCATTCCTATAAATTCTTATAGAAAATTCATAAGAAAAGTTTCATGAGATATAAAATTCTAGTACTAATAATGACTTTTAATGTAAAATATTTTTTTTTTATCCTTGTACAATTATAATATTCGTTTTTTTATCACTCTAAAAGTTTAGTATTTTTTAGGTCATTCAAAAATTATAAAATGTGGTTATTATTGATTATTTATAGAAACGAGGTTTCTTAAAAATTAACGTGTATATAGTTTTATAAGAATAATATATATATATATATATATTCAAGTCCATTAATAACAATAACATATTTATAATTTTGGAGAACCTTAAAATACAAAAAGAAAAAAAAATAGATGGACAATTTGTCTAGTAATAATAATTTCTCTCTTTCTCTATTTCAGAGATCCTAAAAGTACATGAAAAAAGAAAGATGAAACATATTTTATCCTAATAATAATAATCTCACCCACCCACCCACATGTAAACACTCACACATAACAAAGATCAAGCACAAAAGGTTAACGAACAACTCCATATAAAATAGAAAACAAAGTAACACAACAAAAAAATCAAATAAACTAACAATACAATGTATTGTGAAGCAAATAAAAGCATAACTTAAAAAACAACAACATAAGGGTTACAATTTACAAACCTGTATGTAAACCATAATAAGAGTGACACTAAAATAATAATTATAAGAATAACAATGATAATAAAAATCATAATAATAAGGAAAAAAAAATTAGTTAAAAAAGTTATTAAGATATTAAATTGGGATTTAAAAATACACCAGTATCCAAAGAATTAATATAAAAGTTAAATTCTAGATCAATTGTCATACCATGTAGAAGTCAACTCCATACTATAAAAAAAAATGAAATTACATTAACTAAAAGTTGATATAAAAGCTGGCTTTTTAGTTTGATTAAGACAATACTAATTTAAAGTCTAGTATAAACTTTAAAAAGCTATAAAAAAATTCACAATGCTATTAAACAGCAGTAATGAATATGGTCAAATAGAATTGTACATTGTAAATTTACTTAAATTTCTCTGTTGATGAAGCTTTAGGAAATTTATTAGTACTACAAAGAGATAAATATAACCGAAAACTTAATTTAAAGTTTCTCATGCACTAGTTGTTTTTTTTTTTTTCCTTTTTGTGTTTAAACTGTGTGTAGACATTCACATGGTGATATCATGGATAAGTATAAACTGATTAGATAGTGGAAGAAAAATGTGGGAACAAAAATTGGACCATTCATAGAAATTTGTAGCTACATTTGAAAGTGTGGGTTTTAATGGCTAAGAAAGGAAAGAAAAAAAGGGGTAAAGCATCAAATCATCTTAGGAGATTGAAAGATGGAAGAATTATGAGGAAAGAAGCAAGAAATGTTTGTAATGAGAACACTTAGTGAATAAGACACAGGGAAAGACAAGTAGGTGGATCTAAGATGCATAATTTGGATTGAATGGGAGAAAATAAAAATAAAAAATTGAAAAAAGAATTCTTCATCTTTGGTGCATGTCAAGTAGCCTTGTTTTGAGCTTTCATTCTCCCAATATTGTTGTTTTCTGTTTTAAATATAACATTTTTTGTTAAATCTTAGTTAGAATTTATAATTAATAATTGGCCTGACTTTTGAAGCATTGTATCAAGCCTATTTGTGTGCTAATAAACTATATATTATTTACTCTGATTATGCGGATAATACTAATTAAATGGAGACAATTTTTATGGCATGATATCGCATTGTTTCAAACATTATAGTGCGCACATGCGTTACAGATTTCTATTTCATTTTATATCACACTTAATTGGGGGTTACAAAACTAATTTTTTTCCCATATCTTCTTCACACTTAATATATATTATAATTTTATTTCATTAGACGCTTCAATAATATATTAGACGATTTTATAAGGAGTCTCATTAGATGTTTTTTCTAATTCATTTTAGAACTCAAAATCTGTTCTTAATTGGGTTTCATAAAAGCTTCTCGAACATGTTAAAAATATCACTAACTATTTTTAATTTCTCAATTTAAAAATTTTATACATAATATTTCAAGGTTAAATACTATTTGAAAGAGAATGTTTTAGCGTCTAATACATCCAAAATAAAAGCTTATAATCTTGTAGAGAACATCTATTGTTTTATGCATTTTTTGCACGAAGTGGATACTCTGCATCATGCCTCTTAGACATTTAAAACTTTAATTAAACAAAGTTTTGAGTTTTATTTTATTAATATCAGATTTATATTTTAAATAATTATTTCTAAATCGTGTTAAAATCCATTTTAAAAGAAGATTTATTGATTGCTACTACATGAATAAAAAAAAAACACATATATATATATATATATTATAAATCTAGCATACATCCATTCAAGTTTATATATATTTAGATACTCATTTCTATATCAAATTGATTTTACATAAGTTTACATATTATAACCTTATATCCTTACTACGTATTTCTTTTTACACTAACTAATTATATAAGAGATTCTAATAATAAAAAATGTTGAGCAATGGTTGTTGGGTAACACTTCATAATTTACATATAACTATTACAATAAAAGTTTTACCAATTTCTATACAAACTTGAAATTTTTCAAAATATTTCTAATACATGATTAGGATTTATAGAAATACAAATATTTACATATCCTTAGCTCAAAATAAAACTCTGAAACTTCTAAGGCTTTCCTGCACCTGTATGGTCATCTGCTCGTGTACATAGTACAGTCATCGCAGTTCAAACGCAACAAGAAAAGTAAGGGTAAGCTAGTGGAAATAGAATTTTATAATATACACACTTAAATCCAAAGAGAAAACCAAATTACATGACCAAATTTTCAAATTATTCAATTTTCTTCAAATCTCAACAATAAAACAATCACATAGATCTCACAACGTCTTCCGGAAGACCCGTATTAAGTAAGTCCTACCAAAGACTAACACCTGATCCAAAGATTACCAGCGAATCCAACAGAAAGGACTAGGGTAAGTTCAATACAACCCAAGTCGTGTATCTCATATGTCACGGTGTGCATGAACTCCCCCATCAACTTCTCACCACCTGATATCTTAGTCTATGTGACTTAGATCATCTGTGAAGCTCAGAGATCTCTGTGACCACATAGGCATCAATACTTAATACACAACAAACATCAGTCCATACATTATCTCAAATGTATGAATTCAATTCCACACCATTTCATCATACAATATCATTCCAAACACGATCCACAACATTCAAAAGCTTAATTAACATAAAAAAAAAACAACACTTAAATATTAAACCATCAAAATCTAATATTTTTACAAATTTATATAATATATAAACAAACAACACAATATATAAACACACAACATCCCTGCAAGAGAAATTGAATATTGGGACAACGTCCCTTCCACATCCAGATCTTCTAGCCTAGGGTTCTATTAAAAATTAAATTTAGCTTCCCTTACCTTAATTGTTTGCTTTCCAAGCAACTTCTAGAATTTTATTTCCCGCAGTCTAGATAAGCTTCAAGATTTATGAGCCTAATGCAAGTTATCCAAACAGAACAAAAATTCAGTATATAGTAGAATAAGTCGAGAGGATTAAATTTCTAAACTGACCCCACCAAGATTGATGACTAAATCCTAAGGAAAATAGAGAACAAAGGAACTCTAGAGCAAAAATGAACTTACTCTGTTTGAAAATATGATCGGGTAAAAATGTTCCTTAACTCCTCAGCTACAGTGTGGTATGATCAGATTCTAAACTAGATGAAGATTGGGAGAGAAAAATTAAGAGAGAGGAAGAGAAGAGAATATGGAGAGAGAAAGAAAGAAAAGTTTTGTGCGTGTGAGAGGGGGCTTTGGCTTCTGCTTCTTTATTTTTTTTTATACTGTTACATGTTGTATGTTATTGAAGGTAAGAAGAAAGTTACAAGTACGGGTTCATCTAGTACTAATGAAAAATATGGATTCTCAGTGAATATCAAAGTAAAGTGAACAATTCCTCTACAAACAACTGAATTTTCTACTACATTAGTATTCTAATCGGTCTCGAAAAGTAAGTAGAGATATTATTCATGAATTGGTTAGTAACATCCATCAAGTTCTTTAGTTATAATTAGTAGGTATTAAAGAAATAATAATTATCAAATTATACGCAATTATTGTATGCAATATTGTACAATATTATACCCAATTATATGCCATTAATTTAATAATGATAGAATCTCATGATGAGTGGTTATCTGCCTAATTATCTTCCGTGAAAAAGTGTTTTCTCATTCTGCCAACAGTCCCAGACACAATCCTCTCCTCCATTACAAGGTATTTTGTCCACTATTGACATTGACTTACCCACTCCTGTCCAACATTCACTCGATCAACCTTCTTCTCCTACTCATCACAATGCACCCGAACCTCCATCAAACCAACATTCTTCTCCTACTCATCACAATGCACCTGAACCTCCATCAAACCAACCTTCTTCTCCTACTCGTCACAATGCACATGAACCTCCATCAAACCAACCTTCTTCTCTTACTCATCACAATGCACCTGAACCTCCATCAAACCAACATTCTTCTCCTACTCGTCACAATGCACCTAAACCTCCAGTAGATCAACCTTCTTCTCCCATGCTAAGAAGTCTAGCACCCATTACCAAACCATCTCCAAACGATCTTCCTGTTCGACGATCCAGTCGCACATCAACTCCACCTTCATGGCTTCAAGACTACGTAATGGGATCGCAAGCCAATCATTCGACCACTGCCCAAGACCGGCCGAATGGAACCAGGTATCCTATGCATCATTTTCTTTCTAATTCACGATTTTCTTCTACACATAGTGCATATCTTGCTAACATCACAACCACCAAAGAACCTCACACTTATGC